>JAABUS010001157.1_pt1 | contig 59810 bp, 21 predicted proteins | sample 5560161 | NCBI WGS metagenome assembly JAABUS01 (sample SAMN10711885, study PRJNA513376) | rock metagenome | isolation source: Antarctica rocks | place: Antarctica: Victoria Land, Trio Nunatak nord | collected 2016-01-04
CTCGCTAATATTTAATAAAGAGTAATAGTTCTTTATTATAATATCTTTTAACTTTCGGTAATTTATATATAATTATAAATTTCTATTCTTTTTTATTATAAAAAGAATTAAATAACCCGCTAGTAATTTAAATTCTCGAATAAATTCTTTTTTAAAATTCTCGTCGATATACCCACGAAGTACTCCGAGTTCTTTTTTTAATAAAATGTAAATAAATTTAAATATCAGTTATTTATCTAATTCGAGTTCGATTTTATAATTTTATAAAAGTTAATATTTAAATAATACTTTTATAATTATCTCTTTTTAAAAAAGACATTTTTATTATTAATATTTTTTAGAGATATTAAGAGGTTTATTTTTATTTATAAAAACTTTTAATTTATTAACTCTATTAATATCTTTAACTAGTATATATCGAATCGGATTTTTATATAAAATTATTTTTACTCGAAGATAAAATATTATAAACTTCGACCGGGCTATAATTCGATTTCTTATCTATAATTATTCTCTATAAATATATAGATATTATACTAGCGACGTCTTTAATATATAGATTTTTTTTTTTTTTTTAATTAATATTAAATTATATTTCTTTAACTAAGGTATCTTTAGAATAATATAATAAATAATTATTTTTATTATATCGAAGGTAATTTCCTTATAATAATATTAAATAATAATTAGTAACGGGAATATCTCTTTATTTATTTTTCTTATTAATAATTTTAACCCGTCGGCTAGTTAAAGCTCGTATTATTCCTTTTTTTCCTAAATTAATAAATTAATTACCCGAGTTATTATTCGAGATATAAAATTATTAGTTACTTTTAAATTTATTATTATAATGATTTTATATCCGTCAACTTTTACTAGTATTTATATATATATACCGTATTAAATTAAATATAAATATTATTCTAGAATTAATATATTAATTTCTTTATATTTCTCTTTAATTTAAAAAACTAGTCTTTTCCTAACGAAAATAAAAATCTATAATACTCTTTAGACTCGAAGTATCTTTTATATCCTTCGCTTAAATAATAATATTATTCGTTTTAATTATAGTTTTTTAATTCTTTATTATAACCCGTCTAGTTTCGTAATTATAATTATAATTATTTATTATAACCTAGGAAGATTTAGTTCTCTCTTTTCTTAACTAGGTACTATAAATAATTATCTTTAATATAATTATTTTATTAATTATAATTATATTCTAGTTTTACGATATACTTTCGCTCTCCTAAATTATAATAATAATATTTATAATATTTATTTAAATATATTAACTAGTATATCTCCCCGTATTATAAATAATATTTATTATAGATATAATTAATCTTAAAGAGTTATCTTTTCTCTTTCTTCTTTTCTTCGGGTTTTTTTTCTAATATAATAGATTAAGTTTTAGAGTTATCGACGTAGTTTACTATTTAAAGTTATTCTTTAGAGTTTATTATATTATATTTTTATTTCTATTCTTTCCTTAAATCCTCCTTTAGAGTTTTATTATTATTATTATTATTTAGTTTTTCGAGTTTTCGAATTCTCTAAATAATCTTTTTTTTAATATTCTTTTACTTTTTTAATAAATTATTAAATCGAGTATTATTTTATATTAAATCTTTAGGGGATCTAGTTATATTATCTAATTACTCCTTTTTAAATATATTTGACTATTATTAATTTATTATATTTCTCGAATAATAATTCCTAGCGATATAGCCCGGTTTATTATAATTATAATAATTTATTATTTTCTTTCTTCTATATTATTATTTACTCTCTTTTTAGAATTCTTTTATAGGTTCTTTTTTAATAAAATCGAGTTCTATTAATATATAATTATACGGGTTAAGTTTCTTACGGCGGTAATAATTTACTAAATTATATTTATTATTATAAATTCTTAAACGTCTTTATCCGTTAATTCCTCCGTTATAATATTTCTCTATTATATATTTATATAGTTTATTATCGATCGTAATTATTAATTTTATAAATATATCGAGGTTTTAGATATCGGCTTTTATTTATATAAATTTATCTTTAATATTATTTTTTAATCCTCGTCGATATATTATTATAAAAGTAGTATCGTTTTAATTTATTAATACTATATAGTATTAAAACTAAACCGAGTAATCGGATATAGATCGTCGCTATATTAAATATTAAATAATACGAACTATTATATTACTCTTATTAGAAAGTCTAAATATATAACGAATTTTAATTTTAAACCGAGAGAAATTCTCTATTTATAATTTTATATCCGAATTATTAACGTCGTTAAATCCTTCTATATAGTATTTTAGAAATAGTTTAATCTATTTCTACGCGTTACCTTTTATATAAATAATAGTAAAGATTATTTATTTATTAACTAGTATAGTACTCTCGTCAAATACGAAGAATAATTATACGAAGAATAATTATAATTAAATAAGTTAATCGTTAAGTTTCTTATACTCTCTATAATAATAATCTAGGCGAGAAACTTTAGTATAGTCCCCGTCTTCTATAATATTACGTTTTTTAATATTATTTTAAATATTTTAAATTAAGGTTCTTTATAATTTTAAAGTATTTATTTTAAAATTTATTACGATCTTAGTATAGGATTAACTAAACCCGCGATAAAAGTAATTATAATTATAATCGTAATACTAGCCGAGGGATTATTTATAGTAGTTTTTAATAATTATTTCATTATAAAAAATTATAAAGGTCTTAATACGATTTCTTTTTATTATATAAATAATATATTTTTAAATAAATAAAAACTTTAGATTTAACTTCCCTTAAGACTTTTAATTATAAATTTTAAATATAAATATTTATCGAATCTTTAATTCAATTTATTAAATTTATTTAGTTTTATTTTATATTAATACGAAATTTATTATTCTTTAATTCTTAATACTCCGCTCTTTATAAATATTAACCTAGGTCTTATTAATATTATATTAAAATATTAAACGGAGAGTTTTAATATTTTAAATATTTTTAAAATAAATATTATAAAATTAATAAAGACTCTAATTTTAAATATTTAAAAAAGTAGTAAAAAACGTAATATTATAAAAAATAAGGACTATATTAAAGTCGCCCGCCTAAATTATTACTATAAAGAGCGCGAGAAATTTAATAATTAATTATTATAACTCTAGTTATTCTTCGTATTTAACGAGAATATTATACTAGTTATTAAATAAATAATCTTTATAATAATTTATATAAAAGATAATATATAGAAATAGGTTAAATTATTCCTAAAACATTATATAGAAGTAGTAAATAATATTAATAATTTATTAATAAAACTTTGGATAGAGAATTTCTTTAGGTTTAAAATCGAAACTCGTTATATATTTAAACTATCTAACGAAAATAGTATAATAATTCGCGTTATTTAATATTTAATATAGTATAGGTCTATATCCGATTACTCGGCGTAATTTTAATATTATATAATATTAACGGACTAGGACGATACTACTTTTATAATAATATATCGACGAGGACTAAAAGATAATATAAAAGACGAATTTATATAAATTAAAATCGTTATAAAGGACCTCGATATATTTATAAAATAAATAATTAAAATTAATAATAAACTATACGAATATATAATAAAGATATATTATAATAGAGGAGTTAACGGATAAAAATATTTAAGAGTTTATAATAATAAATATAATTCGGTTAATTATTATTATTATAAAAAACTTAACCCGTATAATTATATATTAATAGAATTTAATTTTACTAAAAAAGAATTTATAAAAGAATTCTAGAAAAGAGATAAATAGTAATAAAGAGGTAAGAAAATAATTAATTATTATAATTATAATAAACCGGGCTATATCGCTAGGAACTATTATTCGAAAAATATAATAAATCGATAATAATTAAATATATTTAAGAAGGAAATATTAGGTAGTATAACCGAGTCCTATAAAAATCTAGTATAAAATAATACTATACTTAACGACTTATTAAAGAAATAAGGAAATATTAAAGAAGAAATTATTTAAAGAATTCGAGAGCTCGAAGAATTAAATAATAATAATAATAAAACTTTAAAAGAAGATTTAGAGGAAGAATAAAATAAAAATAAAATATAATAAACTTTAAAAAATAACTTTAGGTAATAAACTACCTCGATAATTTTAGAATTTAATTTATTATATTAAAAAAGAAACCCGAAGAAAAAATAAAAATAAAAAATAACTCTCTAAAATTAATTATACTTATAAAATAACTATTACCTACGATATAAAGAGATATATTAATTAATATATATAAACGAATATTATAGATATTATTACGATAATCTAAGAAAGCGAAAATATATCGTAAAACCAAGATATAATTATAATTAGTAGAATAACTACGCTAGAGATAATTATTTATAATATTTAATTAAAAAAAGAGAGAACTAAATCTTCCTAGGTTATAATAAAGATTAGTAATTATAATTACGAAACTAGATAGAATATAGTAAGAAAACGAAATACTATAACTAGGATAAATAATACTATTATTTAATTAAAGATTACGAAAGGTACTTCGAGTCCAAAGAGTACTATAAATTTCTATCTTTATCGGGAAAAGACTAGTCCCTAGTATTAAAGAAAAATACGAGGAGATTAATATATTAACCCTAAAATAATATCTATATTTAATTTAATATAGTATATATATATAAATACTAGTAAAAGTTAACGGATATAAAATTATTATAATAATAAATTTAGGAGTAACTAGTAACAAAAATTACTCTAAAAAAACCCTATTATTAACGAATATCATAAAGAAGAATATTACTTTCTAATAAAAAAAAGAATAATAATAATTTTTCGAGGTATTTAAAGAGGCCTATAAAAAACCGCCGGTACTATATTTCTTTCGAAGTAACGAACTAATTTAAATCGAAATCGATATTTTAAATTTAATAATAGGCGTTTATATACTCTAATAGAGAGATAATAAATAATATCTTATTATATAATATTTACGAAAGATATTATTAATAGAATAGAACTATAATATATATAATAAAGAATTACTAGTAGTAGTTTTAATATTAGAGTAGTAGAGAGTTTATATAAAAAGTTATTTAAATCTTATTATTTTTATAAACTATAAAGACCTTCTTAACTTCACTATTACGAAGTAGTTAAATCGAAGATAAATTAGATAGTTAAAATTATTAGAATAATATAAATTTAAAATCTTCTATATTTTAAGGAAGGATAATAATCGCGCCGATATATTTAATAAACGAGAAGACTATATAAAGGAAAAGAACGTAATTATATAACTAATTCTTATTTAATAATAGGATAAATCGCTAGTCCTAGTACGATAATTAGTAACGATACTCTATATCTCTATTCCCGTAATTATTAATAATATTAGAAAGGGATATAAAAGCGATATTTTAATTAAAATACTAAAAGGTTAATAACTATAAATTAAATTATTAGAATATAATAAGAAAACCTATCTTCCTAAAGGATATCTTAAGGAAATTATTCGCGATTATTATAATAATCTAGTCTAAGGATACCCTAGAGTTATTAAAACTATATAATTTATCTATAAAGAATACGACGTATTAAGATTATAATTATACGTCGAGAAATATATTAAAAAATATATTAAATACTAATAAAATGAATCTATAAAGTATATTAAATATAGTTAAATTTAATTCGCCCTAATATTAGAGATACTCTAGGACGACGTTTTAATAAATTTTATTATTAAATTACCGAGATTAAAGGACCCTATTATAGTAGAGGTCTTTAACTTTATTATAATAATTTATAATAAACTTGATAAATACACTATAATAATACTAATTATAGAAATTTATAAAGTAGAATAAGTCGCCTTCGTACTATTAAATTAATTAATTAGAGATTACGGGATATTTAAATTAATTATTTTTAACTAAAATAAATAATTTACTTCTAACTACTAGAAAATACTTATTAATACTATCGGAACTAAATTACGAATATTAACTATATACTATCTATAAATCGATAAATAAATAGAGCGGACTAACTAGATAATAAAGACGTATTTATAATATTATATTAATAAAAAGTAAAATATTTAAGTAAGACTTTTATTTATAATTTAACTAATATTTAATAATAACTAGTTTAATATAATAAAACTTATACTATTCTTCGCGAATTATAAAAAATATACTAGTATGTTCCTCGAATTTAAATAAAAATTAAACGCGTAAAAAGCTTTAATTTATATAACTAATATAAAGATATTATACTAGGATATATAAATCTAAATTAATTAAACGAATACTCGGACTAAGAAGATAGTAGATAAATATCGAAAAAAATATCTTTAATTAAAGAAGGGGGATAAAGTATATTTTTTAATAAAAAATATAAAGAGTAAAAAACTAAATAAGAAACTAAATTATATTAAAATCGGATTATTTTCGATTAAAAAAAATAAAGAACTAGTTAATTATAAATTAAATCTTCTAGCCGACGTTAAAGTATATTTAATATTTTATATCTCTTTACTAGAGTTAATAAACTCTATAATACTTTTATAAAAGACTTTTTATTTTTATATAAAAGAAGAAATAAAATTCGAGGTCGAAAGAATCCTAGAATTTAATTATATAAATTAGAAATACCTTATTAAATAGAAAGAATATAACGAGGTAGAAAATATATAGGAATATAGTACTAACTTTACGAATTATTAATTACTCTTTATAAAGTTTTATTAATATTAAAAAAGAAATAAATAATATTTAATTAACTAAAATTAAAAGATAACTCGAAGAGCTCGGACGAGATTTTAAATAAAAAGTCGTTAGAATTAATAATACTAACGATATTAACTATTTACTCGTTTAATTATAACTATTATTTTATTAATTTTTCTTTCTCCGCCTCTACTTTATTATATTAAAACTATAAACGAATAAATTTCGTTTATATAACTTTTATCTTAAGTTATAAATCCTTCCTCGTTGTTTCTATATAATATATCTCCTCTAGTAATACTATAAAGTTATATTTCCTATTATTATATATATATCGAGTATACCGGTTTAATTTAGGTATAAAGTAGTAGTATATTATATATACCTACGCCCCGTTAAAGATATTAATATATTATATATACCTACGCCCCGCTACCTCTATAATATTATTATTTATCGATATAGAGTTCTAGTCTTAGTATCGCGGGGTTTTAATTTTTAATAATTTTATATTAAATTAATATTCCCCCGTATTATTAAAATCCTTAGAGATTAGTTCTATTATTAAATCTAGGATTTAAAAATTATTTAATAATAAACCCCGTAATTATTTTATATTTTTTATATTATTACTAAATTACTAGCTTTACGCTAGTAGTTTTAAATATTATAGTTTTAATTTCTCCTACCTTTTTAAAGAAAAGGCCTATTATTATTATAATATCGGGTTTAACCTCGGGACGTCTAGAAGAATTTAATAATAATAATATTAATTAACCCCCCTTCGACGACCCCCGTCGTAAAGATAATAATAAATTTAGAGGTATTATTACCCCCGAAGAGATTTTAAATATATAATTTAAAATTATTAAAGAAGAAAATCGTCGCTTTAAATAATAATAAAAGTTAGAGGTATTATAAATTTAAAATTTAAAATTATATAATCCTACTATTTTTATACTCGCTAGCGGAGCGTTAGTAGAATTTACTATTTATAATAAAGGTTTTTTAATTATTATACCTACCGGTAGAATAATAATAAATTTAATTATACTTAATAGGGATATCTTTATTAGGGCGAAAATACTATACTCTAATAAAATACGTTTTTATAAGGATACGAGCGAAGATAAATATTTATACTAGTTCCGCGACGTAAATATAAAATTTTTAATTAATTTTAAATATTTTACTACCGATTATTTAAGAATTATATATTATATAAACTCGTTAAAAAGTAACCCTTTAACGTAGTAGTATAAATATTATAATTAATTGAATTTAACTAGTATTATATTTAGTTTTTTTAAGAAGTTTCTTTTTAATTTAATAATAGATTTAGTTAACCGTCGTCTCTTTATTTATAAAAAGTAGGAGGAAGCCAAGTAATAGTCTACCTAAAAGATATTATTATTTAAAGTTTATTTTAAAAGATAAAAACCTAATTACCCCCGTTTTTAAAAGAGTATAAAATAAATTTCTTTCTAATTAAATTTAAATTTAAATTTAAAAATAAAATTCTTAGTATTAGTAATATATTTATTTAAAGGGAAGAAATTCTTACCTAGATTATTATATAAAAAAAGAATCTAGAGTATATATAATTAATAAATAGTTTTAATTCTAATTCGGGTTCTTAATTAAAGAATCTTAATAAAGGAAAATTTATAATAAACCGAATTATTAAATTTAATACCGGCGATAGCGCTAAATAAGTATATTTAAAAAAGAAAGATAATAAATATAAAATTAATACTATTAATTCTTCGTATAATAGAATTATTTATTAATATTATAGAACGGAAAGTTATAATAAGCCTAAATGTCCCGATCTAGATAAACTAGTTATATACGTCGGCGCGGTATTAATAAAAAATAATTAAGTTTAATTTACGCCTCGGAAGAAAAGTAAAAAAAACGATTAATAGAAATATACCCTTTTATTCTTTTTAAAGGTTAAATTACTCTTTAAGATAAAATTAAATAATTTATTACTTTAATTAACTTTAAAGTATAAATTAATTTAATTTTATAACGGTTCGTTATTAAAAACGATTTAGAATCTTATAATACTACTTTACTACTAGTTAAAATAATTAACGAGCAAAGTATATATTACTATAATATATATTAATTAAATTATTAGATAGTCGATAGTTAGAGTTAAAAGTATAAATATAATATTTTATTCTACGTTATAAATCTTAAAGATTTAGACGTTATTCTAGATATATTTAAATTATATTAATTAAAAATATCAATTAATTCTTAAACGGATTAATAGCGGTTTAAAATTAATTCTAGTAATTTATAAATTAAGAAACCGGCTAAATTCACTAGTAATTTTAAAAATAAACCGAATATATTCGCGGTCGTATATATTATAGTAACGTAAAATAAATAAGAAGAACTTCTTAACCTAAAGATTCCTAGGGAATTTATAAAGTTTTATAACGTTTTTTTTAATAAAAAAGCGAGTACCCTACTTATTTTTAAATAGGGGGATTACGTTATCGAGATAAAAATTAAGAAAAAACCGATTTATAAACCTCTCTATAATTTATTTTAAATTAAATTATCGGAGTTACGACAGTATTTAGAATCCTTATTCTATAAAGACTAGATTCGTTATTTAATATCTTTAATTAAAATATTTATTCTTTTTATACTTAAAAAAGATAGTAGGTTATATCTTTATATAGATTACCGAGGTTTAAATATAATAATTATTAAAAATCGATATTTATTAACTTTAATTATTAAGATATTAGACCGTTTATATAGTTCTAAAATCTTTACGAAGTTAAATCTTAAGGATATTTATTATAGGATCCGAATTAAGGAAAGCGATAAATAGAAAACTATTTTCCGAACTCGTTATAATTATTTCGAATATTTAATTATATCTTTTGAGCTCGCTAACGCACCGGTAATATTTCAAATTTATATTAACCGTACGTTTATATATTTAGTAGATATAATATACGTAGTATATCTAGATAATATTTTGATTTATAGTATTAATCCGGCGGAGTATTAACGGTATATTAAATAAATATTTAAATAATTATATCCATTCTAGTTATTTATTAACCTCAAGAGGTATTAATTTAATACCGAAATAATCGAGTTCTTAAGTTTTATTATATTTATTAATAAGGTAGTTATAAACCCGGAATATATTAAAACTATTAAGAAATAACCTTAACTAAAAATATATTAAGAGATAAAAATCTTTTTAGGTTTCGTTAACTTTTATAAATAATTTATTTATAATTATTTTAATATAACTATATTAGTTATTACTTTATTTAAGAGTAATAAAATAAATAAGAAAATAAATTCGTTTAAATAAATAGATAGCGCCACGGAAGCGTTTTAGATCTTACGAGATATATTCGTAAACGCGCTTTTTCTACGTTATTATAATTTAATTAAATAATTATATATAAAGATAAATACTTCTAATTTTGGCCTTAACTTTATATTATTATAATAAAATAAAGATAATTATTAACGCCCTATAATATTCTAGTCGCGGAAATTAAATCCCTTAGAATAAAACTATAAAATCTATAATTAAGAATTACTCGTTATTATAGCGGTAATAAAATAATAGTAATATTATATAGAAGGTAGCCCCTATTATATTAAAACCTAGATTAATTATAATAATTTAAAAGAATTTATAAAATAGAAGGAGTTAAATTTTAAATAAGTTTATTAAATATTTAAATTAACTTTTTATAACTTTAAGATCTTTTATCGGGCTAGAAAATTAAATTTTATTAATATATTATCGCGGTATTTTAATTATAAAGAAGTATCGCCGTTAAATATTAAATTATTATTAATACTTTAGAATAAACTTACTCTTTAGACTAGTAGTTAATTATCGGAAAAAGATAAAAAAATTAAAATAGTTATAATCTCTTCTTTTTAAATTATAGAGTTAAGAGTAGTAATTCTAAAGCGGGATATTATAATAATATTTAAAATTATATATAATAATCCTAAAAGACCTATTAAAATATTAATTCGAGAATTATAAATTTATAATAATTAAATAAACTCTTTTCGAACTAGAGCGAATATATTAAAGGATCGTCGTTATATAAAGAATAAAATATAGGTTATAAACTCCGAGGGACTATTAAAATATAATAATTAATTTTATATATTAAGAGATAAAATTTTAAGGGAAGAGTTTATAAAGAGGTATTATAATAACCCTCTAATAAATTATTTTAATATTATAAAGTCGTATAAATTATTTACCCGAAAAATTTTCTAGGAGGGTAACCTAAAGTAAATTATAAATTATATTAAAATTTACGATATATATTAGCGGACGAAGGCGCCGCGATATTATTTATATAACGAATTAAATTCGCTTCCTATTATTATTTAATTATAGAAGGAAATCTTTATAAATTTTATAATTAGTTTACTACTTAGTAAATATAAAAATATCGTTTATAATATTATTTTTATCGTTATAAATCGATTTATTAAAATAGTTAAATATATATTTATAATTATTAAAATCGATACCGTTTAACTAGCGGAAGTATTTTATTCTAAAATTATTTACCGCTATAGTATATTTAATAGTATCGTTAGCGATAGAGGCTCTATTTTTATAAATATTTTCTAGTCGATTATATATTTTTATTCGAAAATTAAATAACGCCTAAATACTATCTTTTACCTATAAATAAATAGGTAGATAAAGTATTAAAATTAAATACTAAAATACTACCTATATATATTTATTAATAATAAATAAATTAATTAAGCTAGATTACTACCTATAATAGAATTCTTAATAAATAATAGTTAGAGTACCGTCGTCGGAATAATTTTTTTTTTTTATATATTTAGTTATTATCCTAAAATCCGTTAAGAGGTTAAGAACGATTTTAAAAGAAAAAAAAAACTAGTTATAAATAATAGAGTACGATAATTATAAACTTTAAAAAATAAAATTATAAAGTATTTATAAAGCGCTACCGAATACTGAATTAAATAATATAATAAAATATATAAACTATAAAGTTATAAAGTTAGTAATTTAATTATATTAATAATAAAGAACCTAAAGTAAAAGCGCCTAAATAAGAAATTATCTTATAAATTTATAAAGCTCTTTAGGATTATTAATAAAATAAAAGTATAAATTTACCGCCTATTATTATTTTCTATATATAGAATCTATAATACCTTTTATATATTATTATTTAAATTATATTATCTTCGCGATTATATTAATACGGCGGAATCTTTTATATAAACCCCCGAATTTATTAATAATAATAAGTTATAGGAGGTAGAAGAGGTAATTAATAAAATTAAAAATAAAGAAAATATTTAATATAAAGTTAAATAAATTAATTAGGGCGAAGAATATAATTAATAATTATTAAACGAAAAGTTTATTAATATTAATAAACTAATTAAAGCCTTTAAATAAGCGGGTAGTAAATATAAATATATAAATATAATTAAAGAGGTTACTTAACTATATAAAATAATAAAGCGGAGTAAATTATTACGATCTTTAAATCGTGATAGATACTACGCCTACTACGGTGCTAGTAGGTATATTTACTATATTTATACTAGTAAATATCGCGAGTAAAGTATATTTACTATATTTATAATCGCGAGTATATAAAGTATATTACTCTTAATACGATTTTCTTTTATTATATAGATTATATATTTTTCTAGTAGATAAAAGCTTCGTATTTAACTTCCCTTAAAACTTTTAATTATAAATTCTAAATATAGACGTTTATTAAATTATTAATTAAATTTATTAAATTTATCTAGTTTTATTTTATATTAATACGAAACCTACTATTCTTTAATCCTTAATACTCCTCTCTACGAGTATTAATTTAGGTTCTATTAATATTATATTTAGGTATTTAACGGAGAGTCTTAATATTTTAAATATCTTTAAAATAAATATTTTAGGATTAATAAAGGCCTTAGCCCTAAATACCTAAAATAATATTAAAAGATATAATATTATAGAAGAAAGAGACCGTATTAAGGTCGCCCGCCTAAATTATTATTATAGAGAGCGCGAAAAGCTTAACGACTAGTTATTATAACTTTAGTTATTCTTTATATTTAACGAGAATACTATACTAGTTATTAAATAAATAATCTTTATAATAACTTATATAAGAGGTAATATATAGAAATAGGTTAAATTATTCCTAAAGCGCTATATAGAAGTCGTAAATAATAACGATAACTTATTAATAAAACTTTAGATAGAGAATTTCTTTAAGTTTAAAACCGAGATTCGTTATATATTTAAACTATTTAACGAGAGTAATATAGTAATTCGTATTATTTAGTATTTAGTATAACGAAGGTCTACTTCCGATTACTCGGTATAATTTTAATATTATATAATATTTACGGACTAGGAACGATACTATTTTTATAATAATATATCGACGAGGACTAAAAGATAATATAAAAAACGAATTTATACGAGTAGGAGTCGTTATAAAAGACCTCGATATACTTATAAAATAAGCGATTAAAATTAATAATAAACTATACAAACGTATAATAGAGAAACGTTATAACGGAGGAGTTAACGGATAAAAATATTTAAGAGTTTATAATAATAAATATAATTCGGTTAATTATTAGCGCCACGAGAAATCTAACCCGTATAATTATATATTAATAGAACTCGATTTCACTAAAAAGAGACCTACGAGAGAATTTTTAAAAAAAAGTAAATAATAATAAAAGGGTAAAAAAATAATAAATTATTATAATTATAATAAGTAGGGCTATATCGCTAGAAACTATTATTTAAAAAATATAATAAATCGATAATAATTAAATATATTTAAAAAGGAGATATTAGATAATATAACTGGATCCTCTAAAGATTTAATATAAAATAATTCTACGCTTAACGATTTATTTAAGAAATAAGGGGAGATAAAAGAAGAAATCGCCTAAAGAATTCGAGAACTCGAAGAATTAAATAATAATAACGATAAAACTCTAAAGAAAGATTTAGAGGAAAGATAAAAATAAGAATAAAATATAATAAATTCTAAAGGATAATTTTAGATAATAGATTACCTCGATAACTCCCGAATTTAATTTATTATATTAGAAGAGAAACCCGAGGAAAAGAAAAAAGAAAAAAGATAACCCTCTAAAATTAATTATACCTATAATAAATATTACCTACGATATAGGGAGATATACTAGTTAATATATATAAACGAATATTATAAATACTATTACGATAGTTTAAAAGAGCGAAAGTATATTATAAAACTAAAATATAATTATAGTTAGTAGAATAACTACTTAAAAGATAATTATCTATAATATTTAATTAAGAAAAAGGAGAACTAAATCTTCCTAGGCTATAATAAAAAATAGTAATTATAATTATAAAACTAGATAAGAAATAGTAAGGAAACGAAATACTATAATTAAAATAAATAATACTATTATTTAACCGAAGATTACGAGAGGTACTTCGAGTCTAAAGAGTACTACGGATTTTTATTTTCGTCGGGAAAAAACTAGTCCCTTATATTAATGAAAAATAAAAAGAGATTAATATATTAATTTTAAAATAATATCTATATTTAGCTTAGTATAATATATATATATAAATACTAGTAAAAGTTAACGGATATAAAATCGTTATAATAATAAATTTAGGAGTAACTAGTAACTTTATATCTCGAATAATAACTTAAATAATTAACCTATTAACTCGAGAAAAAAAAGAATAATATAAACTTTAATTAACCGACGGGTCGAAGCTATTAATAAAAAGAATAAATAAAGAGATATTCCCGTTATTAATTATTATTTAATACTACTATAAGGAAATTACCTTCGATATAATAAAAATAATTATTTATTATATTATTCTAGGAATACCTTAATTAAAGTAATATAATCTAATAATAAATTAAACGAGAGGAGTATTTATATTTCCGCGTATTAAAAATATCGCTAGTATAATATTTATACGCTTATATAGAATAGTTATAAATAAGAAATCGAATTATAACCTAATCGAAGTCTATAATATTTTATCTTCGTATAAAGATAACTTTATACGAGGATCCGACTCGATATATATTAACTAAAGAAGTTAATAAGGCGAATAAATTAAAATTTCTAAAGATAAAAACGAACCTCTTAATATCCCTAAAAAGTATTAATAATAAAAGTACCTCTTTTAGGAAAAGATAACTATAAAAGTATTATTTAAATATTAATTATAAGATTATAAAATCGAACTCGAATTTAATAAAATACCGATATTTAGACCTATTTATACTTTATTAAAAAAAGAACTCGGAGTACTTCGCGGGTATATCGACGGATATCTTAAGAAAAAATTTATTCGAGAATCTAAATTACTAGTAGGTTATCTAATCCTCTTTATAGCGAAGAAGAATAAAAATCTATAACTTTACGTAGATTATCGAAAATTAAACGATATTATAATAAAGAATCGGTACCCTCTACTAAATATTAACGAGTTATAACATCGGTTTATAATAATAAAAATCTTTATATAACTAGATCTTCGAGGCGCGTATAATTTAATTTAAATAAAAAAAGACGAGGAGTAGAAGATTACCTTCAGAATTAAATATAGTTATTATAAATACCTAGGAATACCCTTCGGATTTATTAATATACTAGTAACCTATTAAATATTAATTAATAATATTATATAAGTATACCTAGATATAACGGTAATTATATACCTCGATAATATCTTGATTTACTCTACTAATAAGGAAGAATATATCTAATATATATAAAATATCCTAATTTATTTATTACTAGCTAGGTTTCTCTTTAAATTAAAGAAATACGAATTTTATAAAGAATCGGTTAAATTTCTTAAATTTATAGTTAATATTAAAGGTATTTATATAAACCTTAAAAAGATTAGGAGTATTAAAGAATAACCTATACTATATAATATTAAGACGGTATAGAGTTTCTTAGGATTTACGAACTTTAATAGAAGGTTTATTAAAGATTATTCGAAGAAGGTTTTACTATTAACGAATATTATAAAGAAAGATATTATTTTCTAATAAAAGAAAGAATAATAATAATCTTTTAAAATATTTAAAAAGGTTTATAAAAAACCGCCGGTATTATATTCCTTTCAAAGTAACGAACTAGCTCGAATCGAAACTAATATTTTAAATTTAATAATAGGCGCTTATATACTTTAATAAAAAAATAATAAATAATACCCTATTATATACTATTCTAAAAAAAAAATTATTAACGGAATAAAACTATAATATCTATAATAAGGAATAACTAGTAGTAGTATCCGTATTAGAATAATAACGAGTATATATAGAAAGTTATTTAAACCTTATTATTTTTATAAACTATAAGAATCTTCTTAACTTTATAACGATAAAATAATTAAACTAAAGATAAATTAAATAGTTAGAGTTATTAGGATAATATAAATTTAAGATCTTCTATACCCTAAGGAAAAATAACGATCGCGCCGATATATTTAATAGGCGAGAAGACTATATAGAGGATAAAAACGTAATAATATAACTAATTCTTATTTAATAATAGAATAAATCGCTAGTCCTAGTACGATAACTAGTAACGACGTTATATATCTTTATTCCCGGAATTATTAATAATATTTAGAAAGAATACGAAAATAATACTTTAATTACTATATTAAAAAGTTAGTAATTATAGGCTAAATTATTAAAATATAATAAAAAGATTTATCTTCCTAAAGGATATCTTAAAGAAATTATTCGTGATTATTATAATAATCTAGTTTAAGGATACCTTAAAGTTACTAAAATTATAAAATTTATTTATAAAGAATACGACGCGCTAGGATTAAAATCGTACGTCGAGAAATATATTAAAGAATATATCGAATACTAATAGAATAAGTTTATAAAGTATATTAAATATAGTTAAATCTAATTTACCCTAGTACTAGAAGTACTATAGGACGATATTATAATAAATTTTATTATTAAATTATTTAAATTAAAGGACCTTATTACTTTAAAGATTTTTAACTCTATAATAATAATCTATAATAGACTTAATAAATACGTAATAATAATATTAATTAAGGAAATTTATAAGGCCGAATAAATCGCCTTCGTACTATTAAATTAATTAATTAGGGATTACGGGATTCCTAAATCGATTATCTCTAATTAAAATAAATAGTTTACCTCTAACTATTAGAAGATACTAATTAATACTATCGGAACTAAATTACGAATATTAACCGTATATTACCTATAAATAGATAAATAAATAAAGCGGATAAACTAAATAATAAAAATATATTTACGATATTATATAAATAAGAAGTAGAATAATTAAATAAGACTTTTACCTATAATTTAACTAGCGTTTAATAACGCGTAGTCTAATATAACGAAACTTATATTATTTTTCGCGAATTATAAGAAATATATTAATATATTTCTAAATCTAAAATAAGGACCTAACGCGTATAGGGCGCTAGTTTATATAATTAATATAAAGGTATTATATAAAGAAATATAAACCTAGATTATATTAATAAATACTCGAATTAAATTAACGGTAGATAAATATCGAAAAGAGTATTTTTAATTAAAGGAGGGGGATAAAATATACCTTTTAATAAAAAATATAATAAATAAAAGATTAAATAAGAAACTAGACTATATTAAAATCGGACTATTTTCGATTAAGAAGAGTAAAGAATTAATTAATTATAAATTAAATCTTCTAGCCGACGTTAAAATATATTTAAGATTTTATATCTCTCGATTAAAGCCGGTAGACTTTAAGATACTTTTATAAAATATTTTTTTTTTTTAAATAAAAAAAAACCAAGTTTAAGGTAAAAAGAATTTTAAATAAAGAAAAATAAAATTACCTCGTTAAATAAAAGGGATATAATAAAATAGAAAATATATAAAAGCCTAATATTAACTTTATAAATTATCGATAATTCCTTTAAGAGTTCTATTAGAGTTATAGAAAAAATAAACGATACCTAATTAATTAAAACTAACGGGTATTTAAAATTATTTAAGAGAAATATTAAACGGGAGTTTATTAAATAATATTTTTATAACCTCGGTAGCTCGTTACTCGTCCTCCTTTAATTTTATAATATTCCTTTACTTAATAATTATTAATTCTTTTTCTTTATTTTCTAGGTACTCGAGCTATTATTTAAAATAATTTACTTAAATATATTACTCGGTTAATTAGGTATAAACTTCGCGAACTTCTTTTTATATTTATAAATATTTATTACGAATTCTCTTTAATGTTAATAAAGAAATAATAAGATCGTAATCTCGCCCTAAACGAATATATTTTATATATTTCTTTAATAACTCCCCGATAAGGTACACCTTCGATCCTTTTATATAACTCCGATATAAATATATTATAGCGTTAATATCTCCTAAATTATTTAATAGTTTTTTTCGACGGGATATTAAATTACGAAGATTAATTTTATAAAATAATATAATAATGAAACTAGGAAACTTTCGGAATTAAAATTTAATAAAAGAGGGGATAATATTACGATTTTTAAATCGTAATAAATATTATACCTACTATAGTACTAGTAGGTATATTTACTATATTTATATTAATAAATATCGCGAGTAAAGTATACTTATTATATTTATAATCGCGAGTATATAAAATATATTACTCTTAATACGATTTCCTTTTATTATATAAATTACGTACTTTTTTAATAAATAGGAGCTTCGTATTTAACTTCTCTTAAAACTTTTAATTATAAATTCTAAATATAAATATTTATTAAATTATTAATTAAATTTATTAAATTTATCTAGTTTTATTTTATATTAATATAAAGCCTATTATTTTTTAATTCTTAATACTTCTCTCTACGAGTATTAACCTAGGTCTTATCGACGTTATATTTAAATATCTAACGGAGAGCCTTAATATAAACGGAGTTAATATTAAAAGTAAATATTATTACTTTTATATTAATATTTATATAATAGACGTTCTCCTCTATATTTATAATTTTATTATACGGTTTTAAGGTCTAATTAAATTCAATTTATTATTAAACTATTTATATATAATAGCGATAAGATATTATATTATAAAAATACTTTTATTTTAAATATAATCTATATAGATATTTAGAATATATTATTAAATAATATATTTAAGTAAGTTTAACTAGCGCTAATTTAATAAAAAAAGAATTCGATATTATTATTATATTATATAAAATATTTAGTTCTTATCGGAATCTTTAAAAGAAGATATAATATCTTTAATATAATTCTTAAGGTCCCGTTTATACTAGTAGAAACTCTCGGTTTTTTTTTCTAAAACTTTATTCATCGCCTTTAATTCCTTAATATACTAATTCGCCGCCGTTAATTAATTCTATAAATTAGCGATTATAGTAGAGGTTTATTTACTAGTTATTATTATCTTATTATATATTTTACGCTACTAGGTTATTTATTTATTTATTTAATTATATTTCTATTCTTCTTTAAGAGTCTTATTACTGATATAAATATATTAATATATAAACCTCTTTACCTTCCTTCGGAAAGATTTAAGGATTTATTATTATTAATATATACTATCTTAAAGTTTACGGTTATAATCTACTTTTATATAATAATCGATTCCGTAGCGATTAATATAATAGAGTATATAAGGAGGGGATATATCTCGAATATAATTATTATTAAACTAGTAGAAATAAACTTAGTAAAAGAAGTACGAAGTATAGTAAACTACTATTATAGTTAGTATTACGCAGTCGCGTTAATAGCGGACTAGTTATATTTATTAATATATTTATAACTAAACTATATTAATATAAATAAATTAATATTATTAGTAAATAGGAGCTATTTATAGAGTTAGAAGAAAATTATATATAACGAGAGTATTATCTATATATTAGTTATAATACTAGAATACTATTATAGAGCTAGAGTAATAATATACGAGAAAGACTAAAGAAATTACGAAGAGAGAAAATAAATAAATAAACGAGTTTATTTTAATAATAAACCGTCGCGCTAAATACTTTATTATTATAATATATCGATACGCGCCTCCACTCGGCTATCTCGCTTTTATTAATAAATATAATTATTATTATAGTAGTTATATTATTATTAATCTCCGGGTATAATATTAGGGTTATATTATTTATATATAATACTTTACTACTAGTATTTTTTATAGTATAGTAGGAGTATATAATAAAAGTAGTTACTATTATTCCGCTACTAGTATTATAGGTACTATAGGAATAATCTAATATACTATATTTACTATAAATATTATAAACGCTATAAGAATAATAGTATATATTATTCTACTCCGTTATTATTATATATAATAATACTATAGAAACGAAAGAAATATTATTTAATTAACTAGTATTACTATATATTAATACTATAGGGATAGTTTTATAAATATATTATTTATTTATTATTAATACTACTATATAGTAGAGGTAGTTTAGTAGTATTACTTTTCTATTATTAATACTATATTATAATATTATAAGAATAGTTTCGTATCGCTCCGCGATTAATACTATATATTAGTATTATGGGACCGATATTAAAACTAGAAAACTCTTTTCCCTTATTTCTTTTAAGGGGTTTGAAAATCTTTTAATAAATTTCGACTAATTAATTAAATACTATTCCGTAACTAGTATTATAAGTATTAAAGAATTAAATATATAATCTTATATTTAAATTACTATATAATAACGCTCTTATATTAAATAACTCTTTTCTCTTATTTCTTTTAGGGGGTTTAAAGATTTTTTAATAAATATTTTTTAATTAAAATATTTAAATACCTAGAGACTAGGGCTTAAAAGAAAAAATAATTATAAAATAATAATATATTATATATATTTATACCCCGTTAAAGATATTAATATATTATATATACCTACGCCCCGCTACCTCTATAATATTATTATTTATCGATACGGGGTTCTAATTTTAATATCGCGGGGTTTTAATTTTTAATAATTTTATATCGAGTTAATATTCCCCTATATTATTAGAATCTTTAAAGATTAATTCTATTATTAAATCTATATCGGTAAAGCGGGAGACCACACGAGAAGAGTCGAGGTACTAAATACATATTTTACCGGCTTCAGGCGGAAAAATAACGAAAAAATAATATTTAAAAAAAAAAAAAAAAAAAAAAAAATTTTTTAATAAAAAACCTAAAAATAGTAACTTCGGATTTAAGATTTTAAATCCGTGATTTTCTACTAGCGCCGGGTAGCTCGTTAAGGTTATATAGAGCGCTATAATTATACTAATATAATTTAGATTTTAAATTACGTCGATTTATAAAAATTATATATACGTATAATACCCTCTAAGCTAGCGCGGTATTATAGACTATATAATTTACTTATAATTATATATATTTAATTATTTACCGGTATTATTTAGACTAGTTTATTCCTATTTATTTAAATTTATTTAAAATAAATCGAGGTATTAAATACGTATTTAGATATTTTAGACGAAAGTAGGTATTAAATCGATCTCTAGGGCTAGTATATAAGCTAAATAGATTTAAACGCCTTTTCCGCCTTTTTCGATAAAATACGAGTTTACCGCTTTACCGATATAGGATTTAAAAACTATTTAATAATAAACCCTATAATTATTTTACGTCTTTTATACTATTATTAAATTACTAACTCTACGCTAGCGGTTTTAGGTATTATATTAGGATTAATTTTATAATTTTTAAAATTCGATATATAATTTTTATATAAATATATAATTATAATAAAAAGAGTTAAAACGAGCTCTTTACGACGGATAATAAGAGATTTAAATTTCTCGATTCGATAGAGAGGTATTAGAAAGAATAGTTTAATTTCCGAGAATAAAAATTGAAAAAAGGGAGTTAGTATTATAATTTTAATATAGAATTAATTAAACCCGCGATAAAAGTAACTATAATTATAATTATAATATTAACCGAGCGACTATTTATAATAACTCTTAATAATTATATTATTATAAAAAATTATAAAGATCTTAATATAGTTTCTTTCTATTATATAAATAATATATTTTTAAATAAATAAAAGCTTCGTATTTAACTTCCTTTAAAACTTTTAATTATAAATTCTAAATATAAATATTTATCGAACTTTTAATTAAATTTATTAAATTTATCTAGTTTTATTTTATATTAATATAAAGCCTATTATTTTTTAATCTTTAATACTCCTCTCTATAAATATTAATTTAAGTCCTATCGACGTTATATTAAATTATTGAACGGAGAGTTTTAATAAAAGTATTTAAAATATTAAAACTCTCTATTCGATATTTTAATATAATATCGATAGGACCCAAATTAATTCTCTTAGAGAAAAGTATTAAGAATTAATAAATAATAGTTTTTATATAAATAATTAAATATAACTAGATAAATTATATAAACTTAATTAATAATTAAATAAATATTTATATTTAGAATTTATAATTATATGTTTTAAGGAAAGTTAAATACGAAGTCTTTATTTATTTAAAAAAATATACTATTTATATAATAGAAGAAAATCGCGCCAAGAAATATATACTCTATATATTTACTCCTACGAGTATAGCGAGTATAGTTTATATTTATAATATTTACTACTATAAATAAAATAGATATCCTACGTAATACTATTAATCTATATATATTCTATTATAATAATAGGTCGTAATATTTAATTATTCTTCCGCCTAGTTATTAGGTTAATATATTAATACTTTAAACTTTACTATAATTAAAAATAAATTAGTAATTATATAGAATCTTTAGTTTCTCTAAATATTATAGATACTAGAGTAGTACTTTAGAATAACGGGTTATTTACAATAATATATTCTATATTACGTAGTAATAATTAAGTCTTTATAAGACCGTAAAATATTATTAAATCAATATTATCGGAATTTATAAAGTAGGAATATATGGGGTAATACTCGTAGATTTACGGCGAGGAGATCTCTCGTCGATATATTTATACCGGCGGAGTTTAACGCTTATAAATATTTATAGAAACTCTTCGCTAATCCTATTATATTATATTATATTAATTTAAAAATACTATTATTTATCGATCTAGATACTAGTAAAGAGTAGAGATTCGGTATATATATTTACTATATCAAAAACGACGATATTACGAAAGTACCGAAGTAGAAACTACTATAATTTATCCTATTTTTATTAAGGTAGTTAACTTCTATTAAAATAAAATATTAATTAACTAAACTAGAAATAACTAGTATTATTTAGGTTATAAAGAAAATTCGATATTTTATTAAAATAATTAATAGTACTATAATCGTCTATACCGACTATACTTCTACTATAAATATAGTATAGTAGATTTTTATAAATATAACCTCTACTAAAAAGTTAAATCTTAAACTAATTTATATATCCGAATATTTATAAAGATTTCGAATTAAATTAAAATATAAACCTAGTAAAGCGAATATCGTCCTAGATATTTTATTATATTTTATTAATTATTTATATTATTTAGAAATAGACGAGTTTATCTTTAATATACTATCGGTTTTTCTAGTTAATATTATCGCTATTAGCGACGATTTCAAAGATTATATATATAATAATTACGGAATATAAGCACGCTAGATTGAAATTATAATTATAATAATAAAAAATACCGCCCTCGGTGAAAATATAATAAGATTATTATATAAACTTATTAACGGTTTACTCTATTTCGACGATATCGAATATAGTTATAAATTTTGTCTATATTTATCGATTATACTAGAATATAAAGTCTTCTAGAAAACTTATAATGAAATAGGATATTTTAATTATACTAGGATTTATAAAAAACTCGCACGTAGTATCTATAGATTTAATATATTAACGAAGTTATATAAATACTTTAAATACTATCTTTATTATTAATTATACTAGATATCTAGATATTAACTTTATAACTCGCTTTAATTAATTTATTTACTTTATAAACTCTTTAAAATTAAAATTATCGATTTTATTCTCGCTCTATTAGGGGTCTCCGCTAGCGAGGACTATATAATATTAATTATATATAAATTTAGTAAAGTCGTAATATTTATTATAAATTAAATAGTATAGACCGGTTTATAATAAATTAATTAACTATTAACTAGACTTTTATTATTAAGTTAAAACCTACCTTTAACTATTATTTTAAATCGAGACCGTCGATTTATCGAATAATTATAGAAGTAAATTATAATTAAATGAAATATTAATATATTTTATTCTATTACTTATTACCTCTAGACGGACGGGTAGTCCGAGAAGTTAAATAAAATTATCGAAATCGCTTTAAGATACTTCCTATTAACCGTCGACGTAGATAAATAACTTATAGTATTATTATAACTCTCTACCGCCCTAAACAAACTCTATAAAATATAATAATACTCGGTTAATACTTATTAAAATTCTATATAATTTTAAAATTAAAGATAATTTAAAGTACTACGTATTAATAACCTCGAATTTTGAAATTTTAATATTTCTAATATTTCTAATATATTTATATAATTATATTAACGCGCTAGTAGTACGTTAAAGACCGAAGTTCTTAACGTCTCTATAAAAACCTTCCGCGAAGTATTATCTATTATATAAATAAAGACTAGTTTCTTTAATATAGATTTCTAAAGTACCGAAATATTTAATAAAATATAATACGGGATTATAAAAGTAGAGATAAATACTATAAATACTATTATAAAAACCTTCCGTAAATAATAATTTAATACCGAAATCGAAGTATTCTTTATTACTATCTACCGCCTTAAATATATTAATATTTAAAATACTATTACTTTTACTTTAATCTATATATAAAAAAAATATAATATCTACTATAAATTAATATTCTTTAAGGTCGGTGAACTAGTATATTTATATTTATACCGCGGATATTGAATAGTTAGTATATTCTCGAAGAAAATAAAATAATAATTCGTAGGTTTATTTAAAGTTACCGAATAAATTAAGAAACTAGTATATCGCCTAAAACTACTATTTATAATAATTATTTATAATATAGTCTTAGGAGTTTACCTCGAACTAGTAATAGTACTAGACGCGAATCTTTATAATAAATACGTAATAACGCCGCTACTAATTATCGTTAATAACGAGGACGAATAAGAAATAGAAAAGTTATTATATAAACGATAGCGTCGATTCGGAAGGGCTAAAAATACTACTATATAATATTTTATTCGTTAGAAGAGTAATAGGCTCGAAGACGATAAATAAATATTTATAAAATAATTATAATATATACCTAATATTATTAGAGAGTATAAGGAGGTTTATAACTAATTTATTAATTCAATATAAATAGTTATATACTTATTTATCTCTTTATACTAGCGCTTCGTTTTAATAAAAATACTATACTATATTCTAAATATTAATACGGTTATATTATCGGGGCGATAACTTTTTTTATTTTAATAGTAATTAATATAATTATACCGACTTTATTATAACTAGTTTATTTCCTTAATACCGAAAATTACTTATTATTCTAATTCGTTAACGACGAAGACTTAACTAATTAATTAATTATTACTACTTTATAGAATATAACCTTATTATTATAATAAGTAAATAAGTTTAATTATAATTAAAAATTATATTATAAATTAAATCTAGAAGGGTTTATTTATTTCTAGAATAAATTTACTATCGAGAAATATATAGATTAAAGCCTAGGGACCTCGTAAAACGAATATCTTATTAATAAATATATCCTAGAGGTAGATAAACTCTTTTATATAATATTCGGCTCAAGTTTATCGCGACGAAAATAAAATATATTCGTTTTAACTAATAATACGAATATTAACTAAGTATTTATATCGAGGTAATATTATATTATATATTATTTAAATCGTTTCGTTAATCTTGTTTTTTCACGAATTTAGATAGAATATATAAATTATTTACCTCGATTTATCGAGAATTACTAATTACCTCCTAACGTGATTTTCTAGAGATATTATTTATTATTACGTAATATCTTAAAATCTAGGTTAGTATTATTAATAAATAATAAAATTTATAGATAATTTAATTTATTTAAATAATAAATTCTAAATTAATATATAGGATTTTATTATATTAAAAATACTTTATAAAATTTATAAATAATTCAACCTCTTTAAATAATAAGTTCTAAACTAGTATATAGGATTTTATTACTATAAAAGTATTTTTATTATATATCTAATTTAATAACTTTACCCCTATTACTATATAAAATATTATAATAACGAGGTATATTAATAATCTAGTTATATACTTTATCTAGCCCGATTTCGTCCTATATTTTAATAATTATTTACTTTAACTCTACCTAGTTTATTTAATAATATAATAATATAATATAAATATTATTTTAGGATATCCTATAAAACTTCTATAAAATTTAAATCTAGCGATTAAACTAGATATATAAAGTAGTCGATTTAATTCGAATTTTTATATTATTACGCGAGGCCCGGCTTTCGGGTATTATAGTTAAGATCGTTATCTTTTTATAACTACTATAAATATAATTTATTATCTCGCCTCGCGTTTTAAATAAAACCGACGTAAACGGGAAATAATTATTTTATATAATAAAACTACGTTAAGGTATTTCCCGTCTTCTTTATATTAATATAGTAAGGTTTCGATACTTTATATTTAATATAGTACTAATTATATTCTTCCTAAATCTCTCGTTTACGTCGAGTAAATATTATAATCAAGGTTCGCTAAGAACTTTAATAGACTTAATATATTTAATATATTAAAGAATTATTTACTACTCGACGTAATATATAGACTAATAAGTAGGTAAGCGCTTAACTATTTATTTACTCGACGTAGAAATAAACGAGTAAACGGATAAATAGTATAGTTTCTTTCTTTTATATAGACTATATTTTTTTTTAATAAATAGGAACTTTATATTTAACTTCCCTTAAAACTTTTAATTATAAATTCTAAATATAGATATTTACTAAATTATTAATTAAGTTTATTAAGTTTATTTAGTTTTATTTTATATTAATACGAAGTCTATTATTCTTTAATTTTTAATACTTCTTTCTACGAGTATTAATTTAGGTTTTATCGATATTATATTTAAATATTAAACGGAGAGTCTTAATATTTTAAATATCTTTAAAATAAATATTCCAAAATTAATAAAGGCCCTAGCCCTAAATATTTAAAATAATATTAAAAGACGTAATATTATAGAAGAAGAATATTATATTAAAGTTACCCGCTTAAATTATTATTATAAAGAGCGCGAGAAGTTTAACGACTAGTTATTATAACTTTAACTATTCTTTATATTTAACGAGAATACGATATTAATTATTAAATAAATAATCTTTATAATAACTTATATAAAAGATAATATATAGAAATAAATTAAATTATTCCTAAAGCGTTATATAGAAATAATAGATAATATTAATAACTTATTAATAAAATTTTGGATAGAGAACTTCTTTAGGTTTAAAGCCGAGATTCGTTATATATTTAAACTATCTAACGAAAATAGTATAGTAGTTCGTATTATTTAATATTTAGTATAACGAAGGTCTACGTCTAATTACTCGGTATAATTTTAATATTATATAATATTTACGGACTAGGACGATACTATTTTTATAATAATATATCGATAAAGATTAAAAAATAATATAAAAAATAAACTTATATAAATAGGAGCCGTTATAAAGGACCTCGATATATTTATAAAATAAATAATTAAAATTAACGATAAATTATACGAACGTATAATAGAGAAATATTATAACGGAGGAGTTAACGAATAAAGACGTTTAGGAACTTATAATAATAAATATAATTTAATTAATTATTACCGTTATAAAAAACTTAACCTATATAATTATATATTTATAAAACTCGATTTTACTAAAAAGAGACCTACGAGAGAATTCTAAAAAAGAGATAAATAGTAATAAAGGGATAAAAAAGTAATAAATTATTATAATTATAATAAACCGGGTTATATCGCTAGGAACTATTAATTGAAAAATATAATAAATCGATAATAGTTAAATATATTTAAGAAAGAGATACCGGATAACGTAACCGGATCCCTTAAAGATTTAGTATAAAGTAATACTATATTTAACGACCTATTAAAAAAGTAGAGGGAAATCGAAGAGGAGATTATTTAAAGAATTCGAGAATTTAAAGAATTAAATAATAATAATAATAAAACTTTAGAAGAAGATTTAAAGGAAGGATAAAAATAAAAATAAAATATAATAAATTCTAAAGAATAACTTTAAATAGTAGATTACCTCGATAATTTTAAAACCTAGTTTATTATATTAAAAAAAAACCCGAGGAAAAGAAAAAGGGAAAAAATTAACTCTTTAAAATTAATTATATTTATAATAAATATTACCTACGATATAAAGAAATATATTAATTAGTATATATAAACGAATATTATAAATATTATTATAATAACTTAAAAGAGCGAAAGTATATTATAAAATTAAAATATAATTATAATTAATAGAATAACTACGCTAGAGATAATTATTTATAATATTTAGTTAAAAAAAGAGAGAATTAGGTCTTCCTAGGCTACGATAAAGAATAATAATTATAATTACGAAACTAGATAAATTATAGTAGAGAAACGAAATATTATAATTAAAATAAATAATACTATTATTTAGTTGAAGATTACGAGAGATATTTCGAGTCTAAAAAGTATTATAGATTTCTATTTTCGTCGGGAAAAGATTAGTCCCTTATATTAAAAGAAAATATAAAGAGATTAATATATTAATTTTAAAATAATATCTATATTTAATTTAATATAATATATATATACGGATACCGGTAAAAATTAACGGATATAAAGTTATTATAATAATAGATTTAGGAGTAACTAATAATTTTATATCTCGAATAATAATTTAAGTAACTAACTTATTAACTCGAGGAAAAAAGAAATAATATAAGTTTTAATTAACCGACGGGTCGAAGTTATTAATAAGAAAATTAAATAAAGAAATATTCCTATTATTAATTATTATTTAACACTACTATAAGGAAATTACCTTTAATATAATAAAAATAACTATTTATTATATTATTCTAAAAATACCTTAATTAAAGAAATATAATTTAATAATTAATTAAAAGAAAGGAGTATTTATATTTCCGCGTATTAAAGATATCGCTAGTATAATATTTATATACCTATAAAGAATAGTTATAAATAAGAAGTCGAACCGTAGCCCGGTCGAAGTTTATAGTACTTTATCTTCGTATAAAAATAACTTTATACGAGGATCCGACTCGATATATATTAATTAAAGAGATTAATAGGGCGAATAAATTAAAATTTCTAAAAATAAAAATAAATCTTTTAATATCCCTAAAGAGTATTAATAATAAAAGTATCTTTTTTAGAAAAAGATAACTATAAAAGTATTACCTAAATATTAGTTATAGAATTATAAAATCGAACTCGAATTAAATAAATAACCGATATTTAAACCTATTTATACTTTATTAAAAAAAGAACTCGGAGTACTTCGCGGGTATATTAATAAAAATCTTAAAAAAAATTTATTCGAGAATTTAAATTACTAGTAGATTATCTAATCCTTTTTATAATAAAGAAGAACGAAAATTTATAATTATATATAAATTACCGAAAGTTAAATAATATTATAATAAAGAATTAATACTCTCTATTAAATATTAACGAGTTATAGGATCGGTTTATAATAATAAAAATCTTTATATAATTAAATCTCCGAGGCGCGTATAATTTAATTCGAATAAAAGAAGACGAGGAGTAGAAAAGACTACCTTTAGAATTAAATATAGTTATTATAAATATTTAATAATACTCTTCGGGTTTATTAATATACTAATAATTTATTAAATATTAATTAATAATATTATATAAATATACCTAGATATAACGATAATTATATACTTTAATAATATCTTAATTTACTCTACTAATAAGGAAGAATATATTTAATATATATAAGATATCCTAATTTATTTATTATTAACTAGACTTTTCTTTAAACTAAAGAAATATAAATTTTATAAAAAATTAATTAAATTCCTTAGGTTTATAGTTAATATTAGAGGTATTTATATAAACTCTAAAAAGATTAAAAGTATTAAAGACTAACTTATATTATATAATATTAAAACGATATAGAGTTTCTTAGGATTTACGAACTTTAATAGAAAATTTATAAAAGACTATTTTAAAAAGGCTTTATTATTAATAGATATTATAAAGAAAGATATCGCTTTCTAATAAAGAAAAGAATAATAATAATCTTTTAAAGTATTTAAAGAAGTTTATAAAAAACCGTTAATATTATATTTTTTTTAAAGTAACGAACTAGCTCGAATCGAAACCGACGCTTTAAATTTAATAATAAGCGTTTATATACTTTAGTAGAGAGACGATAAATAATACCCTATTATATATTATTCTAGGAAAATATTATCAGCGGAATAAAACTATAATATTTATAATAAGGAATTATCAATAATAGTATCTTTATTTAAATAATAAAGGGTATATATAGAAAACTATTTAAATCTTATTATCTTTATAGATTATAAAAATCTTCTTGATTTTATAATAACGAAATAATTGAATCGAAGATAGGTTAAATAGTTAGAATTATTAGGATAATATAAATTTAAAATCTTCTATATCTTAAGGAAGGATAACGGTCGCGCCGATATATTTAATAAACGAGAGGACTATATAGAGGATAAAAACGTAATAATATAACTAGTCTTTATTTAATAATAGGATAAATCGCTAGTCCTAGTATAATAACTAGTAATAATATTATATATCTCTATTCCCGGAATTATTAATAATATTTAGAAGGAATATAAAAATAATATTTTAATTATAATATTAAGAAGTTAGTAGTTATAAATTAAATTATTAGAATATAATAAGAAAACGTACTTTCTTAAAGGATATTTTAAAGAAATTATTCGCGATTATTATAATAATTTAACCTAAGAATACTCTAGAGTTATTATAATTATAGAATTTATTTATAAAAAATACGACGCGCCGGGATTATAATCGTATATCGAAAAATATATTAAAGAATATATCGAATATTAATAGAGTAAATCTATAAAGTATATTAGATATAGTTAAATTTAATTTACCTTAATACTAAAGATACTATAAAATAATATTATAATAGACTTCGTTATTAAATTACTAAAATTAAAGAACCCCGTTATATTAGAAATCTTTAACTCTATAATAGTAATTTATAATAAATTTAATAAATATACTATAATAATATTAATTAAAGATATTTATAAAACTGAATAAATCGTTTTTATATTACTAGATTAATTTATTAAAGATTATAGAATATCTAAATTAATAATCTTTAACCGAGATAAATAATTTACTTTAAATTACTAGAAGATACTAATTAGTACTATTAGAACTAAATTACGAATATTAACTATATATTATCTATAAATAGATAGATAAACGGAGCGGACGAACTAGATAATAAAGATATATTTACGATATTATATTAATAAGAAATAAAACGATTAAGTAAAGTTTTTATTTATAATTTAATTAATATTTAATAATAGATAGTTTAATACTACTAAACTTATATTATTCTTCGCGAATTATAATAAATATAGTAATATATTCCTTAAATTTAAATAAAGACTAAACGCGTAAAGAGCTTTAATTTATATAACTAATATAAAGATATTATACTAGGATATATAAATCTAAATTAATTAAACGAATACTCGGACTAAGAAGATAGTAGATAAATATCGAAAAAAATATCTTTAGTTAAAGGAGGGAGATAAAATATATTTTTTAATATAAAATATAATAAATAAAAGACCGAGTAAGAAACTAGATTATATTAAAATCGGATTATTTTCGATTAAGAAAAATAAAGAATTAATTAATTATAAACTAAATCTTCTAGCCGACGTTAAAGTATATTTAATATTCTATATTTCTCGATTAAAGTTAGTAGATTTTAAAATATCTTTATAAAATATCTTTTATTTCTAGATTAAAAAAGAAACGGAGTTCGAGGTAAAGAAGATTCTAGATTAAAGAAATTAAAACTACCTCGTTAAATAAAAGAGATATAATAAATTAAAGAATATTTAGGAGTTATTAACGAATCTAGTTAATTATTAGGAACTTCTAAAGAAGTTCTAAAGATAATAATATAAAAAAGCTAGTCGAGGGTTCCCGGCGAGAAAGATTTTAAAAATATAAAATTATTAAATTATAAAACTAAAGCCGTTATATATTTTATTTTATCGAATTTCTTAAATTCTTTTAGATACTCTAATTTCTTTATATCCGTAAAATTTTTATTAAATATCTTTTATTTACGCTCCTTCAGGAATTTCTTTTATTAGCGAAATCTTTTTAATTTTATATTCTTCTAGTTAACGATTTCGTTCGCTATTTTTTATATAATTTTAGTTTTATTTTTTTTATATTCTAAACGCTCTAAAGTCTTATTAATTCTAGAGAAACTAATAACGAATTTTAAGAATATATATTTTTTTCCGGTCCTAATATACTCCCCGTATTTCGACGATAAAGAGGATAATTAATATTCGGTTTAATATATCGCGTAACACGTATATATAACTATAGTTATAAAATCTTTAGAAATAATTTATTCTTATAGTTTATTACGTTATTTTATTTAACGAGAAAATATAGGATTATTTTTAAAAATAAAGAAAATTAAAAGAGAGGGGTAATATTACGATTAAAATTCACTAAAAACTTTAATAAATTTAGTATATTTAGTATATTAAAGGACTATTTACTACTCGACGTAATATATAAATTAATAAATAGGTAAATATTTAACTATTTATTTACTCGATATAAAAATTAACGAGTAAACGAATAAATAATATAGTTTCTTTTTTCTATATAGACTATATATTTTCTTAATAAATAAAAACTTCGTATTTAATTTCTCTTAAAACTTTTAATTATAAATTCTAAATATAGACGTTTATTAAATTATTAATTAAATTTATTAAATTTATCTAGTTTTATTTTATATTAATATAAAGCCTATTATTTTTTAATTTTTAATACTCTTCTCTACGAGTATTAACCTAGGTCTTATCGATATTATATTTAAATATTAAACGAAGAGCCTTAATAGTAAATTTATAAAAATTTAAGAGTATAATTTCAAATACCTCGTTATACTCGTCGTTATAAAATTAAAATTTATATTTATATTATTATAAAAAGGAAATAACGATATAGAAAGCGACTCTTTCGAGTTTAGGAATTTAATAAAAGTTTTTAATTTATAATATATCCCCTCTTCCCGTAAAAACCTTTTATTTAATTATATTAACGGATCGATATAAACTTTATTAGGGAAATAAAATTATTTCTAGAGTATATTTAATATTTTATTCCTATACTCCTATTTATATATAATATATTTATATTTATTTTCTTAGCGAATAGTATTAATTTTAGTTTATTTATATAACTTCGTATTCTAACGACGATTTCTAAAAGTATATTATAAAATACGAGAGTATATATATAACTAAACTTCCCAAATTTAATACTTATAGTACTCGCTTTATACCGAGTTTTAAATATCTAGGAGTTAATTTAATTATTTATCGAATAATTTAAATAAATACTTTATAAATTTAGATCTTTTCCGGGCCTATTATACTACGTCGTTATTTCCTAAATCTTACTCCTTTTTACGCTAGCGTCGCGTAGTATTTTCGGGTATTTTCTCTTTATTATAGATTTCTTTTAGCGTTTTATATTTATTTCTAATAATAGCGCTTAAGAACTACGCCTTCTTTAAGGTATTATATTCGCGCCGGCTAATTCTAGACTTCTTTAGGGTAGCTAGGGCATCTATATAGGCTATAGTAGTAGGAACAGTGGTTTATTATAGGGGAAAAAGGATTTACGCTTTGGTAGGGAAGCCTAGTCTGTATTAGGCTAGACCGCTCATGAGTTTTGTCACCTACTGGTGGCGCTTACCAAGACCGCTTGTCCGAGCCTCACTCTTTACATCTTCAACATGCCCACTCACCCTGTTGACGATTTTCCCCCTGAAATACACCTGCTTGTTGCCGGCAACCTAGATCTGCCAGCACTGGTCTCTTTGAAGCTTACCAATCGCTACTTCTTCAACCTCATTACTCCGCCTACACGGGCCCAGCTCGCAAAAGCTTCTATGATCCTCATCAGCCGCATAGGTAGCATCGATCTGACTTGCCAAAGATGTCGTGCACATGATTCTACCTCGGGCAAAGGCTTCAATGAATCCGCCGGTCGATGCGTACAGTGCGGCATACCCAATCAAAGCTGGCGTTTTACCCGGCTTAAATATCTGGGAGAGTAGGTAGGGTCATTATAGCGACACTCCTGTCATTGGGAGCGGCGCATATGCTTCGGAGGGTTTAGACAACTCCTATGAAGGAGGACAGTTCAAGTGACAAAGTTAGAAGTATCACACATTGAGGCCTCCGCCGCATCTCGTTAGTAATTCTACGGATTTCAAGACCTCAAAAGCTGTGAATGAGAAACGTATAGCCATGCTGGACCGAATCAGTTGTCGAGCGAAAACGGCGATTGCTCGTTCAGATCCGTGAGCGTTGTGGCCCATCAGAGACGAGTACAGTGGCAAGGACAGTTTCAACGTGTTCACCGCGCGCTGAAGGCCGATGAACTTTCTTCCGCCCATTCATCCTCACGCATTGCTGATAGCACAAAATGTCGTACGGATGAAAGGCCACCAACGAAGTCGCGCCTACGAGGGGCTCTATCCATCGAGCAGAAGTCATTATAATCGAACGAACACCATTCTTTTTCACGAATCTCCTACTTGAGATGCAGAATGAGATTACTCGTTTCTGTCATTCACCTCTTTGGTAAAATACTGGTGGCGAAATGAGTGAAGTAAGAGTGGGATAAAGTTGTTTGTGGGGTGGCAAAAGTATCGCTTCATTTCTCTCGCAAACCTCATCGCCCACTTTTACTCCAGCAAATCCTGAGGCTCAGCACGCCATAAAGTAATCAAGGTGTACACATATTTGATGATGTCTGATACCTGCTCCGGCTTCGACCAAATCGTCATGCGTCACTATCGAGGCTTCTTCGTAGATGAGCTAACCGCCAACCTTTCCATGCTACCCTTTCCATTTCGCAGGCTCCCAGCAGAAATCCGAAGGGAAATCTACAAAATCTGTCTCGTTGACGTGGACGACATCGTCATCGACTTTGATGATCAACGTACTTTCGAAAGTAAGGGATACAAGAAGACAGGGTTTGTCCACTTGAAGCGTTGTGTTGCTACAATTGAGAGACGCGCCTCCTTCACTAGAAACTTGCTCCCATACCTTAATCTGAACATCCTCCTCACCAACAAAACTATGTACAAAGAGGCTGCCCCCGTTCTCTACGGACTAAACCAATTTCAATTCCATGGCTATGACAAATGGGAGAGCTTATTCCACTTCTCCCACTGCCTCTCGAGTTTCACTAAGGCCTCGCTTCAAAGACTCGTCTTCGACTTTCCACCTATAGAAAGGTCCTCAGCTGAACTCTCCAAATTCCATACGTCGGCTGAACGGGGTTTGAGCGTACTCCAGGGCTTCCTGAATCTGCGAACAGTACGTCTCAATCTGAGCGAGGACCTGCTGTCGAGAGATTTAGACCTGCTCCGTGACTTCCACGAGAGCTTGGGACAGAGCAAGGTCGTGGCGAGCCCAAAGACCAACTTTACGAGAATACAGTCAGGATCAGCTCAGACGTGCTCGAACGATATAGCAAATGGGGCTGGAAAGTTGCCGGAGATGTAACCAAGGTCGGTAAAGATCATCGCTTCAACGACGAGAAGGTATGGTTGGATTGGCTGGGGAAGGAATCTCGGCGTGCACAAATTTGGCGAGCGGCTCAGATTGGATGTGGATATGCGTTGTGGCCGTAGCAAGAAATCCGAGTTTGCTAGTCAAATGGTAGAGCCATTGCGAGACCGGATACGGTCCAATTTAGATCGAGCATTGGTCAATGGATTGGAAGAAGGCGAAGAGAGCTGGGCATATCTGACAGAAAAGGTGCAATGATTACTTTATCAAACAGTACCGTCCGTACTCCCCAAACCTTGTCAATTATAGAGCTGCAGTATTCAGATTGTCTGGAATCGTTCTTTCTGTTGAGAATGAAGGCTTCGAAGGCGCTTTGCGAGCAATTAAACACGATGACCATCCCCACCGTATCAGAACGCAATGCCGTCAAAGTCTCCCCCTGCTAATTCATGCGTACCCCTTGTTTGTTGTAGCCGGGTAGAGAGGGAAAGGATAATATTGCGGACGACGGTAGTTGGCACAGGATATTGCAGATGCGGCTAGCTCCACTCGCTCCGCTTTCTTATCGATAAGCGCCCACCAAATCTATTTTTCCGATAGCTTCGGTCAAACAACAAACACCCACATCCACACCTGCCACAATGACGCTCAAACCCGACCCTCCTACCTCCACCCTTACGCCAAAACCCCCACCCCTCACCTTTCCCGCCCTCACATTCGCCAAGCTCGCCCCCACCTCCTTCCTCTCCGCGCACCTCACCTCCCCCCGCGGCGCCCTGCGCCCCTCAGGCCGCACACCAACGCAAACACGAACGCCGACATGCCATACTAGATCGCTGACACATGCGAATGGGAGTGCGGTGGTGAGGTGTGGGGATACCGCTCTTGTGTGTGGAATTAGGGCGGAGGTCCTCAGGGTGGAGGATTGTGCGGATTATCAGGCGCGGCGAGAAGAGGGGGTGAAGGAGGGGGAGGAGGATGATGGAAGGGGGGGAGACGAGGAGAAAAGGAGAAAGAGGAGGATAGATGATACGGAGGAGATGGCGCAATTGAACCTTCTGGTCCCCAATCTCGAACTCGCGACTGGGTGCTCGCCAGCGCATTTACCAGGCGGTCCGCCCTCTGCGCTTGCTCAGACTCTTACACAACGCGTCCACTCTCTCCTTCATACCTCACAAATCTTGAATATGGATGACCTACGGATATGGTTTCGCCCGCCTCCGCCTACAGCTACAGAGCGAAGAAGGAGAAGGGAAAAGTCAGAGGGAGAAGAGGAGATTGCGAAGGCGGAGGTGAAAGCGTTCTGGGTCCTCTACATCGACATCCTGTTCATCTCTCTCGATGGCAATGCCTTCGATGCGGCGTGGCTGTCTGTCCTGGCTGCGCTGAAAGATGTCATATTACCAGAGGCGTGGTGGGATGGTGATCGGGAAATGGTACTCTGCTCGGATGACCCATCCGAAGCGCAGAGATTACAATTATATGATATCCCAGTAGCGCTGAGCTTTCGTGTCTTCGAGGATGACGGGAAAGAGGGGAGGAAGTGGATATTGGCTGATACGGATGGATTTGAAGAGGCGTTGTGTAGGGAGGGTGTCACTGTCGTTGTGGGAGGGGGCGGGAGGATTGTGAGGATTGAAAAGAGTGGAGGGGGTGGAGTGGGAGTGAAGCAGATGAGGCCTTTGGTGGAGAGGGCGGGTGAAAGGCGGGAGGAGTGGTTGGGGGTGTTGGGGAAGCGGTGAGGTTCCGCCGCTGACTGGGGAATACATGGCATGAGGAAGTCATGGGCATAGCGCTGGCGTTCTGAGCGGAAAGTGTAACCATGATTTTTGAGATGTGTGCCACACACAGCACCGAGTATTTAATGCTAGGTGGCGACGTTTAAAAGAGCATTATCCATATAGCTCGATAAAGGGAAAACATTCGTCGTTTTTCGGCTATGCAACACACCACCGCTATGCAAGCTCAAATGCAACAGCATTCGCCTTTGTCCACAACTCCCGTGAGTGCTGGAGCAATGGCCAGCAACAGCTCAAAGCTGGGCTAGCATGACACGCTCTCAGTAAGTCTCACCAAGCCCATCATCACGTGCGATGTCAGTTCTCCTCCGCCTCTCGCCTCCCGTCTTCCTCAGCTTGCGCTCATCAGAGCTGTTGAAATCAGAACCCTTGGGCGGCGTCTTCATTTCGCGCCTCTTCCTCCGCGCAAGAGCCGGCTTTGCGACCTCGTCTGACTCTGTGTCGCTAGGTGTTTTGGTTGATAGGTCTTGGGGCAAGTTGATGGAGAAGAAGACGAGTTCTGTCTTCCTGTCGCGAGAGAGACCGTTGGCCGATTTGTCACCACGATGATCGTCTTCTATATTCTCTTTGGGTTTCTTCGTCTGTTTTGCGTGTCCATTAGGTACGAGTACCTCTTCCTTTGGGGATGCCTGTTCTGGGTTCTTTGATTGCTCAGCTTTTGTTGAACTTTTCCAGGGCAGAAATTCGGTGATCCAATCATAGTCCAACCATCCGCTCTTGTCCTGCTCTGCCTTCCCTTCCTCCTTGGGCCTAGCTGCCGTTTCCATCTCTTCCTCCTCTTCCTCCTCAGCCTCACTGAATGCCCACAGTGTCTTGATATCGCCGTTAACCAGAGCCGTACCCCACAGAGCACCAACAGTTCCTGGAACGAGATAGAGGAGCGCAGGTTGAGCGTGGCTAAAGACTTGCATCACAAGGAGTGTGAAGATCATCCCAACGACATAACCGACGAGACTGGCGTGGAAGTATGTCTTCGGGAAGACACCACCCTGTAGGAATTCCACCCTGTCAACGTTCGTGCCTCTGGTCCAGTAGCGCTCGCCCCAGTTGCCAGTTGCTTGATGCCACTTTGATTTGACGATCTCGGTGTTCTCTGGTGTATCCTCTTTCGGCGAGTCGTCTTTCGACGTTTTCTCTGGCGGCTGGTGATCCTCGGAGCTTTTTACATCCTTGAAAATGTCCATGGCTTTTTCCGTCTGTTTCCGTAGATAGAAAAGGTAGAGATCGAACCTTAATGCGAACCCGATCATCATGCCTGGCAAGACCACATCTCCAAGTCCCAACATTGACATCCCACGAGATCCCGGGCGAGGAAATATCAGCTTTGCAGGAATATCAAGTTTTGTGGCCACAGTGACCATGAGAGGTGTGAAGAAGACAAAGTAGATGTCGTAAATGAAGAGACCGCCGAGTATCAGCGTTCCAGTCCACGATGTGGTCGGTGTCATGATCTGCAGTGTCGTGTAGGCAAAGCTGAACCCAAGGAGGTTAGTTAGCCACCATGGCTTGTCAACAAGGTTAAAGTAGAGCTGTGCAAGTGTAGCTAGTAGAAGTGCGCTAATACCATGGGATCCTATCTTGAAGTCGCCACTCAAAATACTGTGGAGGTAGGCGCGGATTCGGAGTTTGCGTGATGGCAAGTCTCTCACTATCCAGAGTAGGCGTTTCTCCAGAGGTGGGAATGGAAACATAGCGAAAGATCCGGGCAACGGTGAGTCTCGCTCTCTCAACGTCGTAGAGTCGGTTGACGAGGTCTTCGCCATTTTCTGCTTGCCATCGACTTCCCAGAGTTGACCGCCTAAAACATACACAGCGGGGAAAAAGAAAGAATGAACGGTCGTCATGATATCCGTAAGCAGACGGGCCAAGGACAACACGCCGAAGATCGCAAAGTACCAGTTCAGAACCTTGTTCAGGATTGCCGGATCTTCAAGCCATTTGATGAGGAAGTAGAGTCCAGTAAGTGAAAGCCCACCAAGCAAGGGAAGCATGATGGCATCGCTGGGCGTCAAGCCTTCCATCTTCTGTTCCTGATCTTCGGGTTCGTCATCCTCATCATACCCCTTTTTCTTCCTTGGTGGGCTCGCAGCTGACGATGGACGCGACAGAGACGCGTGGGCGCCCGCGTAGATAGGGAATATCGCAGAAACAATGAGGTGAATGTACATAGGCAACAGAGGCTGAATCAAGGCGGCATGATAGCCTACTGCCTGTAGAAAGTGCCTAATCTGATCCATGGTTGATGGAAATGCGTGGTAGGTGAAATAGTCCCACACAATGTGAGTAGAAAGCCCCGCGACCAGGAAGAAGATTATGATGCCATTATACTCATCCGTATATCTCATTTGCACATCGAACCTCATCAGTAAATCGTATTAAGAATAGGTTTGATAGACTGTGTTTGCCTGGTTTCAATCTCAGCATGTTTCCGCAATTCTAAGTCACGTGTCGCACGGGCTTGCTTAGCGCGGCTTGGCACTTAAGGCGGATCGAACATTCAAGGTGTTTCTTCCACATAGCCTGATCTCTTTGTTGAAGAGCACTTCATACCAGAACGCAGTATGGCATAGAGTGGATGTTTATGTCACCTCTCACCTATTGTCTGTACTTTCATCCAATACCCAAACCCAATCAGTCGTCACTGTCTGAAACCACAAGGCTGTTGTAATCAGACATAGTCAAATTGCATAAACAGCCTTTATTGAGATACAGTTGTAAGATATGTAGCCAGCCATGTTTTACAGAAGACCGCCAGCCGCTATTTACCCAAACTCTAGTACATAGTAGGGTCCAGACCCCACGGGAAGTCCTAGGGGCGCACAAACGGGTTTCAGCGCACAGTTCGCTTAATAGGGGCGCACGACTAGATATTTAGATTTGTATAGGGCTCTCACTAAAATCTAAATACCTATTTATACCCTACTATAGAGCGCGGTATATCGCTATTATATATATCGTTATTATTTATCCATTATATTTATATCTTTTATATATCGCTTTTACTCTTCTACCCTAGTATTCCGCCCTATACTATTAAATACATTAATTTAAAAACGCCGCGTTAATAATCCGTTACTCCTACGACTCTCGCTCGTCTATATTTATAATAGTAATTACTTTTTTATAGAGGTAAAAAATTGAGTTTTACTTTTTATTTTTAATATAGAATTCTTTATTTTTATTTAATAAAATTATAACTCGCCTTTAATTTACTTTTATATTTATATAAATTTAAATTATTACTATTTAAATATTAATAAAGTAGAGGATATAGAAGGATTTTCTTAATTAAAAACGGGTTTATATAATTATATTAAGACTTTTTTATTATAGGGCCGGCGTAGTTTTATCTAAAGATATAAATATTATTATTAAATAAAAGAGGGTAGAATTTCGAGTAGATTATTATTAATATTACTATCACTCTATTCCTATTTTTATTTTTATTATTAATATCGTTTCTATATATACTCCTTATAATCTCGTTTAATTATTATTTATTTACGGTTTTTAATCTCCTTTTTAAAAGTTTCGAAAGTAGTTAATTTACGAGTAATAATTTTATTATATTATTTCTTCTTTTATAAAGATTACTACTAAGTTTTTTTAATAAATAATAGTATAAGAAATTTAGTCGAGATATCGCGGATCCGCTCTTTATATATTTTATAAATCTTAGTTATATTAATAGAAAAATTATCGAGTTAAATAACTAATTTATAAGTTAACTACCGGAGGAGATTTTTATATAGTTAATAAAAATAACTTTTATAGTTATTTATTTAGAATTTATCGTTTTAATAACGTAAATAAATATTTTATTAATAACGATAATACTAAACGTTTTATAATTAACTATTTTTAGAATATTAATACGCGACCGATCCTCGACTAAATATAGTTTATAGTAGAATAATCGTAATTTAGTAATTATAGTTTTAATAGTATTTTTAATTAAAATCTAAAGATTTATAATAGTTTTAAAAATAGAGTAAATACTTTTATTTTTTTAAATAGAATTTCTAACCTTAATTTTAATATTTTGAATAATATATTAATTATATAGTTAGAATTAGATTTCTAGTATTTAAAATAAAAGGGCGGCGATTAATTCTATATTTTAATCCACGATAATAACGCGAGGGGGTAGATAATTATTTTAAAACTTTTTATTTAATATTTTAAAGAAGTAATTATATATTTCTTCGAATTCTATAATAGTAAATAATAACGTAACTAGAAAAATTATATTTATATTTATAATTCTAATAACGATAAAGAGTAGTAGTTTAGTAATATTAATATTAAATATAATATCGCTCTAGAATATAAAATCGCTATAGAAGCGCTTTATTAAGCGATATTAATAATAATTAATAAAAATAATTTATTAAAGAATTTTCTTTAAAACCGCGTTACTAGTAGAGCCCTTTAGGTAACTATATCGATATTTATTTTTAAACTACTTATTATTTAGAGTTTATAAAAACCTATTTAAAATATCCTCTCGCGAGCGAGTCGTTAATAGTACTAAGTTATAGTATTTCTTTTTCGGGATAATAAATATTTAATCGGGCTCCTTTAAAATATATTTAAATACTCGTTCGAATTAAATATATAAAAACAATTAAGCGATTTATTTTCGAAAACTTTAAAACTTTAACGTAGTCTTTTTTCTAGTTAAGATATATATAATAAAAAAGAGGATTTACTATTAAATTATATATATACTTTTATTTATTAATATTTATAATCTATATCTTAACTTTATCGTTATAGATAATAAATTTCTATATAATAAAATAATATTATTTATAACTTTTTATTTTAATCTTCGTTATTTCTTATTATTTAATTTTATAATTTTCTAGATTTATTAAATTTTTATAATTAAGGAACTTCCTCTAGTTCTTTATATTTTTAATATAATAGATATAATTATAACTCTTTCTACTCTTTTTATATAAATTAATATTTATAATAAAATCTTAATTAAAAGTTTAATTCTATAAGTAATTTTAAATTTAATCGGGCTCGTTAAATATCTCTTTAAGAATAAATAATAAAAAGTATTATTAAAATATTTTATCTATTACTCTTTAAATACTTAGTATAATTTCGGGATTAAGGTCGGGATAAAGGAGTTATAAAGATATAACGATAGCGATATAACGGCGACAGCGATATAATTTGAGGGGGAATAGTGAGGTAAGGGCGACTAGTATATAAGAAGGATAGAGGTAGAGGTTAAAAATATCTATATACGGTAAATAGCGGTCACCGATAGCCACGATAGTAGGGTATAAACAGGTATTTATATTTTAGTGAGAGCCCCATACAAATCTAAGTATCTAGTCGTGCGCCCCTATTAAGCGAACTGTGCGCTGAAACCCGTTTGTGCGCCCCCAGGACTTCCCGCAGACCCCACCCTAGCTAGTCATTCTTCCTGACCTGATCTCACATTGTGACAGCTTTCTTCTACCTCAATGAAGTAGCCTGTGATCACAAACGCCCCACGGCTCTCATCAGTTAGTAACATCATCTCAAGAATACCGCAAGCCAGTCATGGAATCTCTGATCCCTCCTGGCCGCTCTCCAGTGAGTAACACGAAGTCTCCATACCGTTCGCCAAAAGCTAATCACTACTAGCCTTCGACGAGTCACAGTACTACCATGGAATCTGCTTTGGAGATGATGCAGGTCCAGGAGCAGCTTTCGTTCTTTAACCTTCCACGCGAGATCCGCGATGAGATCTACAAGCATATTGTCACATCAACCAAGACACTAGAGCTTCACTGGATGTTGGGCCTCCGAACACTGGACGGTTCGGACGACAATAGACTACCTCTGCTTTACGGACATACACTCAATGTCCAATTCACATGGGAGATCTGTGAGGCATTCTACAAAGAAAACACTATCGAAGTCGATATCTTGGATTTGGTGCAGTTCTTGTCTCACAAAACGCATTTCACCCATCTCTCTGAGGAGCCAAATCTATGGCCCGACTGTTGGAGGATGAAAGTACGCACCGAGGACTTCGACTTTGTACCGCACCTCAAAACCCTCGTCATTCATACATTCTGGACCTCGCCCGCGAACGAGCTCCGTGTTCTACTCGACTTCCCAAGTTTCAAGAACATCGTCATCTTACTCTCACCCTCTCACTTTTCTTCGGCTGCTGTGAACGACCTCCGTAGGACATTTGGAAGCCGGCTCAAGCTCCATGAGAACAGATGTTCCTGGCAGAGGGAGGAGAGAGGATCTAGTTGTGATTTTGAGGGTGGGTGCTCAGTGCCGTATGGAAAGGTTGTCTTTGATGGTGGGATGATGAGTGGGATGAGTAAGACGTTTACTATGACGAGTCAAAATTGTCGGGACTGCATTTGTAGGAGCTTCGGTTCCTGTCATTGGACTCCGTGAGGTTTCTTTCTTGGTTCAGTTCCTGACAAGCTTTGATGAATATCGATAAGTCCTGACGCCACCATTACTGCTCACTGGATGTGACTAGCATCACACAGCCCAGAATATGTGCATCTTCATGCTATCAACAATATTACGGCACGGAGTTCCAACCCCACCACCCCAATCTCTAGCACGTACCCATAGCACTACACACTCACCCCTCCGCAGACTTCGCACGAATTCTGATCCAGTGTGCCCGCCAAGTTTCTTCCCCAATGACGCCCTTGGGCTACTCCCATGATCATAACGCTAGATCACAAGGTTCTTCTTGTTCTGCGCACTGAGATTTTCCGTGACTGTAGTATGCGCTTTCAGCGTTGGGCGGGTCACAGCTGACCTGCGATTTTGGACTCCAGGATTGGTCTTCGCTGGCATTTGGTCATTGCATTCTTTTGTTGCTGTCTCTTCGGTCCATACTACTGGCTCGATATTCAAGGGCGGTATAGCTGTCGGTAAGTATATACGATCGACACCAGCATCGAATGAGGTTTTCGACATTGGAGAGTTTTGAGAGCCTCTGAGTTGAGGGAACGGCCAATCTTCGAGCCTCTCTTCGCGACTGAGAATTGCGAAAACGACCATACGGGCAGGACGTGAGCCTCGTGGAGGGAGCCAAGACCTTTTGACGTGGGTCTCGTTTTCCGATGGTTTGGTTGTCTCGATACTTGATGGTGATGGGTATTGAGCTGGCCGACCATTCTGGACACACTGAATTCCCAACGGTGGAGTTCGTAACAGGAACCCTTATTCTCTGAGCTCTCGTCGGCTTTCAGGAGTCGAACTATCTCTACCTCTCTTTCTTGTTTCATGCAGCTAGCTGCCATGGGCCAGATGGCCACTGTAAATGCGAGTCGTCATATCTAGGGTACTAGATGTATGTGGCCAGTACTCAGCCTGATCTATGATGACGTCGATGAGCTCAACCGGGATAGAATGAGCTAGTCTATCCCTCAGGGCAATAATCTCGCCCACTAGGGGACAATTGCGTCTATCGAAGAAAGGTGGTTGGTCTGCGTGGGGGTAATAGTTCAGGTTGCTTGATGGGCATAGGTGGGTGAAATTGTCCGAATCGTGTACGCCATCAACGCTGATATCATCGTCGCCAGTGCACTTCGAAGAGCCAAAGACCCCTTTTGCCATGCTTTCATGAAATTTGAGGTTTATTAGATGAATGGGCTTTGTCTATAAGTTGGCCAGTCTTAGGACGTTGCCTTCAGATCTTCCAATTATTTCGTAGTAGTAAATAGCCTCGAGACGTAATATGTTATAATATCATATTAAGTATAATGTATAGAAAGATCATTCAAGTAATTCCTTGAAGCGGTTGGGACATTCCTACGATTAGAGAGAGGCGGAGTTCGAGTGGGGCAGTGCGCTCAACTCTGTAGACAAATGACGAGACATTCACGAAAACTGCTCGAAGATTCGCAGTCGTTGGTATTTTGACAATGAAGTTGATCTCTCATGAAATGAAGGTATATGGAGGGTGTTGTTATTGCGACATACCATTTAGAACTAGCTCCGACATTTCTTGCTTTGACTACTCGCGTGTCGACTAATCTCCAACCTACCTTGCATCTTCATACACAATTCGATAATCGGACCACAACACACACACCAATCTTAGGTATCATATCAACACTGAAATACTTTGATGGAGCCTCTTACTAGAACGCCGTGTCTTATAGAGGATCTCCTCGACCACATTCGTCCAAACCGGTCCAGCGAAAGCAGACTCGAGAGGCTTGCAGCAGCTAAACGCCAGGCTATGACCGGAATGACCACACCAGTGCTGGTAAGCAACCCACAAGTAGCCACTCAAGTACCGTATAACAGCCCACCATGGCTGGACATGAGCAAATACCCAAGTGTGGGCGATGTCGTGACTCTGAAGCGATTCTTCGCCAAGACCTTCCCTACCGAGATCGTCGACTTGATCATGAGTTTCACAGAGCATTGGCCACACACTACGTCTATATTGGAGAAACCATTTCAATCTTTCGGATGTCGTTTCCAATACCATGGGAAGCAGCATGCAGAGGTCAGAGCTGGGCGAGAGGCGAGAAGGAGGAGGCCACTCCGCTACGAAGACACAATCGAAAGCGACTTTCTCCTGCGATCTCCGCCACTTGGAGTCTGCTCTAAGAAAGCAGCGGCATCACCAAACTACGCTGGCTTCTTATCAAGACCTCATGTTCTAGGCATCCATGGTACGAAAGGCGTTGGATTTTCGTCACCTTTCGTGCGCCTGCCATATTCACAGGACTGGAATTGTCCTAGGGGCCAACGTCCGGCTCGCATGGTTATACTTGAGTTCTTCAACCACTTCGAAACCCATCCTTCGCACCCACCGCCTTCACTTTGGTATGACCTCCGCGCCAAGAACCTCTTGGACCCCGAGAGGATATCAGAAGTCGCTGCACCTCCAAATGTATGGTCAGATATCGCAATGCAACAGCCGGCGAAATTCACTTTCAGAGCATGACTCTACGATTTGACGACGATGCGATGGTGGGGCCTTTGTACTTATCGACGCTCGGGAACAAATATGCGCGTCGTAGCGCAGATTTTGTGCGAAAGTTGAAAGAGGGCGATAGTATCGGGATCTGGGCTCGGGGGATTCCTGGAAACTATGTGAATACCTTCGAGGAGGTCAGGCTGCATGTCTTCTGGGCAGTGTAGGACCAAGGCAATCTTTCCAGCTCATTTTTACACAGCCAACATTCGAATTGGAGAATTAGATGACTTCGGGTTACCACTGTAAACTTGAGTGATTCCTGACTGCGGTGAGCCAAGCTTTACCGAATCTTGCATCTGCATATGTATTTCGCAGCTGCTCCTACAACGAGGAGGGAACCATCCATATCTTGAGTCAACCTCCTGTGTCAACGCTCTAAGTCCAGAAGTGAATCGTCAGTGAGCAGTGTTAGCCTTGAGTAGTACTTCTCAGTGCCCATATTGCATCTCATGCATGGTCTCTGTTGATCGGACTACAGACGCGTATTTCATCCAGCGTTTCTAGCCCCCACAACTTTATCTGTACACATTATACGCTTCTTGAGTCGCAGCAGGATGGCAACAACTTACAAAGGGACCTCCCCACGATTGTTGCTCGCAAACTATGGCCATAGAGCTTTCTCACTACGTAGGCTTTCCTGTTACCGCTTTATAACTCCCTTCCAAGTACTTCGAACACTACATACCAAATCTCAACTCCACTCACAGACCTGGAAACAAAAGGTGAGCAGGTTCCTAAAATTCTCCATCGAGCTCTACACATCAGCTCCCTACTACTTGCAATCTGATACCTGATCGACGATGAAAGTCTACCGCCATGAATTTGTTTTAAGATTGCCCGTCTCCTTGGCAATGTAGATTCTCCACATCTCAAAAACAGGGTAGGAAGTATGGTAGACGCTTCACTTGACCGTCATATGTAACGTTCTCTAATATCATAAATGAAATCTTCCTTAGCTTTTCTTTCCGCCAATGATCAATGACCGTACTTTCTCTTCATGTTACAGATCTTGGCCAGTAGCGACTGTAGAGCCGAGGCACGGCGAACCATGTTGCAAATCAAGACAATGCACTCTGCAGTATCTCTGGATGTGTTCTATACATGATCTATGACAGTGATCCAATTACACAGTTGTTGGGAAGACAATGGCGTTTTTGAACTTGATAGAGAAGCCTACCGAGTTGAAAGAGCTTTTTTTTATACCTCTTCGCACTACAGAAAGTTTCTAGATATTTGACAGGCTTCGTGGATCCTGAAATATCACACACCTACAATCTCAAGCTTGACCCGCCTTCAGCAGAAGGCAAAGCCGAACGTGCTGAAAACGCCAGAAACATAGCTCTACCCTCTTGAAACGGCTGAGCATTTTATAAGTCAGCTTCCCCGAGTTAGCGATCACGATCTCGAAGAAGGCGCCGAGTGCGTCATTCGCCAGCAAGAATACGAGCTACCAGCCCCTGGCGCAGTCATTCCGACCCAAGAAATCGAAGAGAAAGCGATACGCTTGCCTTGCTCCCATATCGTTGGAAGCGACTGTATCACCAGATGGCTTGCAGATGAGGGCCAGAACGCCTGCCCATTTTGCCGACATATAGTGTTCCCCGCTCAGCGAAACCTGAAAGAACGAGACGCCATCATTGCAAATGTTCCTAGGACTCCCTATCGTTACTTAGGAGCATTCAGGGACATCCTGCTATCCAACAACGAACTCAACGATGAATTTCTTGCGGATCTATTAACAAGAGAATTATCTCTATACCATCAACTTCAACGGGAGGGCAAACGGCTCCCGCAACCACCTAGCGAGAACGCGTTATTGAAGGATTGGTTCGCATAGGGGCCTTCATTTCTCCACCTAGGGGTCGAACCACGATTACTGATGACCTTCGCGCCGTCCACCGTCATCAATGAAATAGCCTTAGGCGCGAAGGGTGTGTGTACCGTCTGGTTGACGGTCCTGGTGGTAGGTACCGAGCTGGTCAGTGGGTAAGGCCCGCTCGCAGTAGAGGATGGTGGTGGTGGGGACGGTACATGAGCTAGAAGGAAGGCTACAAGATTCAAAAAGAAGCGCTCCGGGAACAGCAAAATATATAGTCCCAGGTGAAGGTATGTGCTTATATGAGGCGCATCGTTCAAGTCGTACTACATCAGGGTTTGTAATCCTCGTTGGATTGCCATCGCTCGTAGTCTACTACCCGATTTTACCCGCCCTTCTACCAAACGTTGTCAAAATGTGCCATATACGTGTTTCGATTTCGACAAACCCACCAAAGAAGGACAAAGAACAAGAGTAGGCCCCGGAAAATTGGATTTGTTTCGTGCCTTTGTGCCTTTGTTTCATGATGAATATAAGTGAGACGAGTGAGGATCCTTATACCCAGGCATTAATGTGAGATGACCAGTGCTTCACTGGTAATAGTGGACACTGTTTTAGGCTGAGGGTGGTTGGCACAAACGATGGAATTGAGGTTTGGAATGGGCCTGGGGTGGAATGACATACCAGCGCTGGCGTGTGGCTTCGAATTGCTGAATGGTGATAGATGAAGAAGCATATATATTCGGCTACTAGATTGACTCAACCCGAATCAATGATACAGAACCCATTGAGACATCTAATGGTTTCTTTGCGCGCGCCACGTCCCTGGACCTTAGCTCTAGGATTGATCACACTTAAGTCATGTAAATTAAACTCTAAAGCCCAGATATTCAACAGCAAACAAGGTTACTGTCCGGTTTGAATGAATTGAGACTGCAGAGACATGGTCTCTATGCAAGGAATTAGTTTCTGGTAGTTCGCTCGCTCTTAGCGGCCTTACTACTATTCCGTCGACCCTTGCTTCGGCCGATCCGAGACAAAGGGAACGGCAGCAAGGACCCGACGTTCTTATATTCTTGATCGGCAACATGGGAAGCATTTTTTTGCAATCAGTCTCGGCACCACCTTCGAGTATCTCCAGCACAGGCATTTCCTCATCTTCTCCCAACACGCGCTATTCCCACTCAAGATCCTCGTAAAGCTATAGAGAGGTGGCCATCAGCTGTTTTAGCCCTAATCCTACCCCTGAAGATGCAGATGACGCTAGATTGCAGAACGTCTCATTCACGACGTCCATAGTCTCCAGCGTATATATACCCCCGTAATCTCCACCAGCACCATCGAATCGTCTGAATTCTCCGAAGATGTAGTCGTACTTGTCCCTGATGACGACTTGACTGCCAATGGGCTCGGGGCGAAAAGGTACTATGACACATCGAATGTTGTCCTTGGCCTTCTTGTCCTCCCAAAACCATGAAGGCCGTAGACTTTGCTCCATTTTGTCAACGGCATGGTCAGCCATCAGGTGCCCTGGCACTTTCCATAGCGCCTGAAGAAAGTGGTATGCCACAAAGTAGTCGGAACCTTGGCATTGCGCGTCAGTAAACTCGGTGTCAGAAAGACCTCTATTCTATGACCAGTAATTAAACGTCCCTCGCATATCCATGCAAGCCATCCTCAGATCTTTGCCCGAGGGACAACAGAGGACGCAGACGAACATCAAACAGATTCGGATTCGTTTCAGCTTAGTGATGGATCTTTCGACGGTGTCGCCGAATGAATAATCAGTGCGATGGTCGCACATGGTCTCCCCTTCCCAGTCAATGAACCTTATGCCATCATCGCAGCTGCTTCGTAGATCCGGCCGGCTTCTATCTCCTTGCTTGCACGGCGTACATAGGTCTTAGCCCTGTGCAATATCTCCCAGAGAGTAGAATATGACGCCTTCATGGATTCCACCCATTTCTCTCCGTTCAGAGGACACTGGAAACCGGCGATTGTTACTTTCCCAAGCCCATATATTTCCGAGAAGCAATCGAGTAATGATCTCTGATCTTTGCTATGTTGCTTCACAGTCAACTTCAGTGAGGCATCCTTGAATCAGCTGGCATCCTCATAATAACCGACCCAACGATCTGTGAGAAAGACATTCTAAACGTTCTCGCGAATGTCTCGAAGAGCACTATGACCTATGATGACGAGTACCCAGCAATTATTCTCGTATAGCGTCGCCTTCGCTTCCTCGTAAAGCTTCTCGCTGACCCCAAATATCGAGGGTGTGAGGCCGCGGTCTATGCTGCTTGCAAAAAAAATGCATTTGCTGGTAGTATCGGTTACAGCAAAGGAGTTCCTTGTATAATTGATCCCGAAACTCCCGTGGTAGATGTAGGAGCCCTTGCTTTGTGCACTCCTTAGGCTGGCAGTAGCTAGTGTTAAGTAGATAGACGTTTGATAGTGAGTCAACACCTACCGCATTTTCGCTCAAACACGAAGCCATCACCCCCTCCTCACGCTCTCCATCTTCGTACATTGGCATGTTCGTTAAGTTCTGCGAGCCATGTTGTGGTCAAAGACCACAACTTGAGGAGAAATAAGGATTTTTAGAGAGAGGCCGAGTAGTTCATCTCTCAAAGACGTCACAGAACGCTTGGAGTGATAGCCCAAGGTTACGGTGTTTCAGGTCGTCAATTATGCAAGACGAAGCTCGACACAAGGCGAGCATGACCTCAGCAAGTTACTTCAAAGTGCTGCAAAGGAGTGAAGCAGCCGGCTCTCGCCTTGTGTGGGCTAAGATATACCACCAGTAGTATTACACTGTAGCTAGCCTACCTAAGCCACCAAATAGCTAACAGCCTACGTGCCGCAGGGTTCACTCAAATCAACCACGAGAACTATCAGTCCATCAGGTATCTCATAGGGGTTTTCCTCAGCGGCTAGACTTCATCGTTACTCTAAAATTCTTCGGTTGCATCAATCTTCTTGCGGCATCACACTCGAAAGCGCGTCCATGAATGATATTCTAGCATCGTAATGACAACTCTCTGCTCACGTTGGTGTTACCACGCAGTGCTCCCTTGCGGCCCATCTTTGGGGTGGTCAAAAATAATAGTAATCATCTCAGAACAACTTAATTAAAAGCAAGAAATGGTGAACAGTCAGCATGATACACTTCCAGGGTTTGCAGGCCGTCAGAGCACGACAATGCCGTCCCACCGCAGTTCATTGAAGGTTCACAGGATTTTCTTGGAAGGAAACGCTCACGTCGTCGTAATCATACCCACGCCCTACAAAGCAATACTTGGTGCTCAGCTCCATCCGGAATCGAACCTAATATGGTAAAGTAATGAAACCTAGCACGAGATTCTCGATAGAACCTTTAAAAAAATTTAGCTTAGTAAATCGACACTTCGTCGGTTTAGTAAATCGACGTCATCGGAAACGTAGTAACCACATTGCTGCCCAATTCTTCACGAACAAATCAGCCACAGACATTCATTCCATAACAGCAATCAAAATGGTCAAAGTATTAGAAAACAGAGTCGTCGATATCGATGTCCTTCCAGGCACAAAGGAAGACCAACTCAAAGCCCAAGCCGATCAAATCGCGTATGTTTCCCAGCCCAAATCCACTCTTTCTTACAAAAGAGCCTAAGTACTAACTCTCCTCACCTACAGAAAACAAGGCACCGACAACCTTCCACCCGAAGCCCGCGAAAAGGTCGAATCCCTCTCCCAAGGTGCCACCAACACTGGCGCAGATGCTCTCAACACTGTCGGCGGCGGCGTAAAAGGCATCGTTGATACAGCAGGCAATACAATTGGTACTCTGGGCGGTGGCTTAAATGATACAGTCACTGGGGTGGCAGGTGGGCTAGGCAGTGTAGCGAAGGGCGCTGGGAATACTGTACAAGCGGGATTTGGGGCCGGCAAGGATACTGCTGGCGACGGCGCTGGTACTGCCGGGGAAACGGCGGAGAAAGCACAGGGGGCGGCGGGTGCTGCCGGGGGGAAGGCTAGTGAGACGGCGGGAAGTGCGAAGGATTCGGCGAGTGGTGCTGCTGGGGAGGCGGGGAAGAAGGTGGGATTGTAGTGGTGGGGATGCATGCTGGGTTGATGATGGTTGGGATTGGATATGAGTTTATGATTACGTGCTATGAGTATTGCAATTTTCGATAGGAATTTTTCAAGAGACATGAGAACAATATCTACATGTCCCTCATTGTCGAACTAGGGATTGACCTCCCGCTCGTTCACTACAGATTTGCGGCCACTCATATCGTCTACTTTCCCCAAACTTCTGACCGCCCGTTCGCTCAAAGGCTCCTCATACATGCTTGTCGCCAACACTACTCCCCGTCGGGAAGTTGGATCGGATACCCGTCCAGCAGCCCAATTAGCCTCCATCTTCTTCATTTCGTCCTTCGAATCACCGGCCTTGTTCGTCGCCTCCACCAAGTTTTCTACAACTCCCAAACTAGCAACAAGCATCATCACACCCATGAAAAGAAGCACGTTACTCCATTTTCCCACCTCAAATCCGTGGGTCACTCTCACGCTCTGGTCGAGTGATCCTGAAGATACGAGTCCGGACCAAACAATCGCAACACCGCGCATGGCTGTCAGCACGCCAAAAAACGAGTGGTAGTGCGTCTTGCTCGAGAACCTTCAAGAAGCTATTTCTATTGATAGGCATTTCGATGTTTACTGCAACGTCCGCGGCTGAAAGAGGCGGGAGATCTAGATCGAGTTGGACCATGTCGTAAGGAGTGCACTGCGAGGACTCCTTGTGGAAGTAGACTCCGAAACAATAATTGCGACTGGGGTCAGAGCAAAAGTGATTGTGATATTCACCGTCTGAAGGTTGATGGTGTTGGGGCGAGAGGATCGTCCTTTATATGGTCGTGATTTTCATCAAGTGTGTCGTGTCGTGCGAAATACGGAAGGGTTTGGAGTTCCTGGGCAACATCTGACAGCCTGTACGGGATGATGTTGGACTGTCATGGCTTCCGCTAATAGCTTTCACACGCGTACCAGCAAAGACTTGTTCAATGGCCTGTACGTATCGAGCGTCGTACTCCTTTGAACGGTTGATACCTCCCATAAGACGAGAAGTTTTGAAAATGCCAATATCATATTGATTTGTATCACGATACAGTTACTCCAAGGGCCCATTGTGGCTGTAAAAGGCTCGTCGTATGGAGTCATACTAAACATAAGGTGGCCAAAGAATTGCCTATAGAGATGCATTTCCCTCGCGAAGACTTGTCTTCACAAGGGGTGACGGCTCGAATAAGTACTCGAGGAATAAATACAACACCAGCACAATTCACACCAGGGCAGTACGAAAGCACTAGGCTCTCTAGCGAAGCTATTCCTAAATATCGGATCGATCCTCGAACCGCTTGCGGAGTCGCCAGACCTGTGCCCAAGCGCCAAAGAAAAGCTGATTGTTTATGATGGACAGATTTGGTTCAAATACCCTAAGTATGTATGTTACTATCTTCACGAAGGCATTCTAGCGGTAAGCTTCGCGATCATCACGTTAATAGGCACGAGAAGCCGTTCTATTGTACTGGGACTGGATGCCTTAGGGGTAAATATGGATTTAGCTCTGACAACCAGTTGAAAAGGCCTGGCGAACGTGTATTCCCAGCAAATGCATTACAGGCAAGTCAATTGACTCACCTAAATTGATGGCGGACCTTGACCTCGACTAACAAACCTCCGACGACGCAGGCAAAATCAATCAGTTCGTCTCTTCTCGCGCCCAACGTCCAGGGACGCGTTGACATGACACCCACGTTTGATGGGCAAGAGTTAAATGCGGAGTACCTCTTTGGGCTCTTCGCAAACTTGGCGGCGCAACAAAACAACCCAATTGCTTTGACGCTACTAGGCGTACCCACTAGATACGAGATCACGCATTTTACCGCGAGTCAGAATATTGCTAGTGTGAGCACGAGGTATGCCTAGTCACCCACTTTCGACTAAACTCGAAGACTAAGACAATTGATTACTGACCATTCCCCTAACTCATAGATTTAATTTCTCCTTCCCCCTTCTCAATGGCCTCACCGTCCCTGTCGAGATCGAAACTTGGAATCTTTTCAACGCGCAAGGGCAGATATCTCAGTATGATGCTACATTTAAGTGGTGGCAATGGACCGTCGATTACCTACTGTAGACAGCGGCTGCTGCATATAATGTGAGCTTGCCGCAGATTGAAGTATATGCCCGGCAAAAGTTGGCCGGAAGCATATGCAGCACTTCGACAACATATTGCAATACTACGGTCACGGACAAGGAGAATCTGTATACGAGTATAGATCAGTGCGTGGCTTATTTAACGAAACAGGTGCGATTGGGGGAGGCTTATGAACTCGGTATACTACACGGTCGAGAATGCATTTAGTAATAGGAGGAATCTTGGCTGACTTCATGTAAGAGGTCGCAACACAGTCCTTTGCCGCATGGTGCACCAGAATATGGTACCACTCCGACCCGAAGTCCATTGCCCACACATCGGCCCTACAGGAGCAGGGTACTGCAATGATGATAAGACGTATCACCAGACTGTCACCGAGGCCCATTTCACCAATTATCCCTTCGCCTACGGGGTTAGTCTTACCGGATAAACAAGCTCTTGTGTGTTAGTAAAGAGGTGGAAAATATTGACATTTGTTTGGGGAGATCTTTATCAGGAAAGGGGGAACATGTGCAACCGCTCTCGGAGAAATTTGCCTTTGCTTCTTGAGAGGAGCTATAATATTGCTTTTGGAAGCAGGGGCGCCGACGGGGAAAATTGATAGCAAGGCGTCACATGAAGAATCGGAAATACCCATATTTGCGGCGAATACAAAAGCCGGCGTCAATGGAGCATATGCACTTAACGGAGAGGATTATAAAATGATATTGAAAAGCGAATCAATTCACGGAATGCAAAGCCTTGGAGCATAACTCTATGTTCCATGTAGGATAGGTTTCGGGGTGGATATAGCTGGGGGATGAAGAGACGAATTGGGTGCAGAGCATGGCTTCAGCATGTTTATAGTTGGACGATGTATTGAGTATGGCTCGCCAATACACAAATTTCAGAACATCCCACGGAGCGTCCCATATCTACATACGTACCGTAAAAATACTTGCAAGCTCTTATTTCCGTGAACCGCGCCAAGACGTTTTCTACCTATGTATTCCCAAAGCACAGTCATGGTTTGAAGCCTGCCTGCTCTGAATGCCGGACGCTGTCAGCGATATCAAAATGACGTGACATTCAGCTGTTCATAGATTTATGTGCCTACCTCAGGATAATCATCGGTGGAACGGTGTCCGCTTTCATCCGCCCTTAATGAGGGAATCCTATCTCGAAGCTTCGGCTCGAACAACCGATCCACCAATATCTCTACAGACTTCTTTAAAACCTCATACAATGTCTTCCGATCCCATCAAGACCTATGGATGGGCAGCTCTCCCCCGCGACCCCTCTGTCATCCTCAATGGCAAGAAGAATGTCAAGACCCCAGAGCCGGTCAAGGTGGACAGCATCCGCTGGCCAGACACAGATCTTGCAAAATCGGTGATGGAGTATGCGAAGAAAGAGCTGAGAGAGGAGACATTCAACCACAGCATGCGCGTCTACTACTACGGTACGCCGGCCTTCTTGTCTCCGCACGGGCCCTAAATACTGCCAGTGGCAGCTCAATGAAGGACTAAGCTGAGACAAATTCACGTGCAGGTCTAGCAATCCGCATTCAGCAATTCCCAGACTGGCATCTGTCCGATGAGACATACCTCCTCACCTGCCTCCTGCACGACATCGGCACGACAGACAAGAACATCTCCGCAACCCTTATGTCCTTCGAGTTCTACGGCGGCCTCCTCGCTCTCGATCTCCTCCACAAGTCATACCACGCCCCAATTGAGCAAGCAGAAGCCGTCACAGAAGCCATAATTCGGCATCAAGATATCGGCGAGAGTGGGAAAATCACTACATTGGGGCAATTGATACAACTCGCCACGATCTTCGATAATATGGGCGGGCACGCGGATTTGGTGCATAAAGAGACGATTGAAGATGTGGTGACGCATTTTCCGAGGAAGAAGTGGAGTAGTTGCTTTGCGGCTACGATTAGGAAGGAGAATGGCTTGAAGCCGTGGGCGCATACGACGGCGTTGGGGGAGGAGGATTTCCCGCAGGGGGTGGAGGGGAATAAGCTCATGGAGCCGTATGATTGAAGCGGTGCTTAGGTAGGACTCAACTTCATCTTTTCGCATGAATATTTCTCTCTCCAACTGTCATGCTCTCCTCATTCTCTCTCGGTCTCTCCAACAGAAGATACACGCTATCGCACCACCCGAGATGCGTCTCAATCGTCCTCTCCTCCCTTTCATACTCCACGAATCCAAACCTTTCAAGCAATCCGATACTGGCTTTATTCCTGGGATCTACATCCGCAATCAACCTTTCTACCCCCTGCTGCCATATATGTGGTAACAGCCTTTGCAACGCGTCGGCCATATAGTCTTGGCCCCAATACGAGTGGTTCAACATGAAGCCAATCTCATTGGTCCTGGTTTCCCAGATCCCTGCTTTGCCGATTACTTTGCCTGTGGATGGAAGGACAAGGACGAAATCGAGCACGCCGTTGGTGGGCGATGCGATCATGAAGTCGAGATAATCTTTCGTTTTGGACTTATTGATGTGTGGTGGACCTGACCTATATCATTTAGCTTTGAACGATAGAAATCGACCCAGAGCTAAGGATGGCATACCAGTATCTCATTACGTCCTCATTGCTGAACATTTCAAAAAAATCATCTAGATCGCTTTCTTGTGCTGCGCGCAAGATCAGCCGCTCTGTCTGGAGGTTGGCTCTGCTTGAAGATGTTTCCTTCAGAGTAGGCGAGATCGTCATGTTTTCTCTGACTTCCTGACCTGTTCTCTGTCGTTTGTCTGCCAAAAGGAAATGAGTGATACTTGAGTAGCGGGAATTTTTTTATGGGAGAGAAAATTCTGGCATTGTGCGTAGTAGCTGCGAAATGATGACTCATACCCCACCCGCAACTCGCCGAAGCCTGGGATGGTAAAAGTCGGTGAAGAGATCTGGCAGCCTTGCCGACACGTCATGATTAGGAAGATATGCATCTAGCGTCGTCCTGGGAAATCCGGCGAATTGCGTCAAGAGGATCGGAGGTTCAGAAAAGCAAGCCTTGGCGTACTTTAACAATTTTCAATTCGAAGATTAAAGAACGGATGATAGCTTTTGCACCAGACTAAAAACAAGAGGGCAAGGAGTACAAAATCTATATACATAAAACCGGCATTACTAAAAAACGCATAGCAATCACTTTGTGCGGTTTCTGTTGGCAGATTGTGGCTTGGTCATGATCGTACCAGTCTATATCAGCACCTTCCAAGGTCCTGTGAATACCGTTGACCGTACTGCGGGCTCCTCTCCCTCCAATTGAGCTCTTGACTCTATTAATTCAAAAAGCGCATCATCTTCCATATCAAGCAGTATGCAGCTTTGCCTCTCGTGCCGTAAGCGAAATAATAAAGGCCCTCATCACCGCTATGTATGTGGTCCTTCAAGCCTCCTTTGCAGTCAAACATAGGGGCGAAGTGCAGCTTCATCTCCGACGAGCAGAATAATAAAGGAATGTTGTTCAATCGTTTAAACGAGCAGGGAGGATTCTGTCAAAGACCTGTCCGCAGTCCCTCGACGGACTCCACCTTCCCATCGTCTACCAATGCGACTGTTGTCTGGGATTTCTTCGACCTCGAGTGCTTTGAGAGTGCCCACATTCTGTCGAGATGAGATTGATTCTGTACTTGACTGTACAGTGTTTTGTCACGAGCCTTGAGAATAGCTAGCTTACTGGTAACGATTCCGAAACCATATTCAATCCATCCTTTGCGACATTAGATCGTGTGATGATGGTCTATTGATCCCATCGTCCACCGAATATACATCCTATAACTACAGTGGTGCATTCAAGACATACCCACGCTTCATAGCATATACCCTTACTTCAGAAGTCATTGCAAACTTCACTTGCTCGACTACTTCAACCACGGATTCCCTACCAACAGCATTCTAGGTGTCAAATCCCACAACTATCGCTAATGCCGCTTTATAGACTTTACGCTACAGCACAGTTAGCTGCTCATATGTCACCAGCGACTTGTCGAGTGTCATCGGTGCCAGTGCTATTGCCGGTCTCCCCGTCTGCTACGACTATATCGACAAGGAATGCAAGTGCAAATTTCAACACACGCGATAAAGTCCTCACCGGCGCCCTTATTCCGCTCTTTCTCATCATAGTCTCGGTTATGTTTGATGTCCTGCTGCTGCGGGCTCGGAGGCGAAAGCGTGATGCCGGGAACGGGCACAGGTCCCTAGTCACGCCCGACGATAAGCAATCATGTACCGAATCGGAGGCTGAAGCGAGGCTGAAGCGAGGATGAAGCATGAATTAGATGAGGGGGAGAGGAGATGTAAGATGGATCGCGAGAACGAGATACACGAGATGCCAGCGTTGGGTTATACATGATTACTCTTGATGTTTCAACCACCGATACCGCAGGTCGTTGATTACTTATTCCATTCCCCTACATCCGTTGGTCACAATGCTCTCGATTACAGTGTTAGATTAATCCACTACGTCCGTTATTCAAACCTTGGACTGGGAGAGATGGCAGATCTTCCCAACCTTTGAACCTCAACCAAAGTCACGTGATGCTGCCTGAAATACCTCAGCCTGTCACACAAGCCAGTCGCCCCAATCTCCTACCAATACGCTGTCTATGATGGCGTAACAAGTCCGTATGACTCACGATATCGGCTCTTGTAACCCATGGGTTTGAGTCGTGTAACGCCCGTTGAGATAAAAAGGAACACAAATACTCTTTAGCGCTTCAATATCTTTCTTCCTGTATCCCCATGATGAAGTATAACCTTGTTGGAAAATCCACACCATTCACTCTGCCTTGCTTGGAACAAAGAACAACCTAATACAAGACGAGCACCTGATCAGCTTAAACGTGAGACTAAAGTACTACAATTTACGTACGCTATCACGATGCGGAAGAAAGTATCGGCACCCCTTCTAGGGCAAAGAGAAAGTCGTGACACTAATACAAGAGGTCGCCGGAAATCTGCTAGAATAAGTAAGAGGGAAACCAAGATCACAAAGCCAGCGTTTCGACGTAGACAACGACTTGAAGATCCTTATAAAGGTTCGACCAGAGCAGCTGCCCGAAGTGACAGTTTTCGGGAATGCGCAATCTGTGCCCATTTCAAGGGAATGTACGGTCAC
>JAABUS010001158.1_pt1 | contig 59805 bp, 67 predicted proteins | sample 5560161 | NCBI WGS metagenome assembly JAABUS01 (sample SAMN10711885, study PRJNA513376) | rock metagenome | isolation source: Antarctica rocks | place: Antarctica: Victoria Land, Trio Nunatak nord | collected 2016-01-04
CATGGACCCCGACGGCCCGATGCCACCCTTCGCTATCGCCGACGACCTCATCACCGCCGAGATCGCCGGCGACGACTACGTCGAGCAGAAGTTGGCGGCGATGACGGCGCACGCCACCCAGATCACCGTCGACGGTCCGTTCTTCGCGCTCTCCAACAACCTGGGCAACCAGGTGTGGAGCACGGAGTTCTACCGGCTGGTAAAGGGTGAGCCCGGCGTTTCGGCAGGGCAGCGAGAGACCGACCTGTTCGCGGGCGTGGCCTGAGCTGTGCGACTCCAGGCTGTGAGCCCCAAGGTCGCCGGCCCGCTGACGGCTGCCGTGGTCGTCGTCACGTCGATAGGCGTCGCGGTGCTGGCCGGGTTGCTCTCGCGGCTGACCTGGCGCCCGGGTGACGTCGTCGTACCCTGGGGTCTCCTGCTCGCCGTCGGTGCCTCAGTCGGGGCCGTTGTCCTGGCGCGATGCCTGACCAGGGCACTCGGTTTCGCGGCCGCCGGTGGCTGGATCGTCGGGCTCGGCGCCTTGATGTATGGGCGGCCGGAAGGCGACTACGTCATCGCCAGTGACCTGCTCGGAAAGGCGTTTCTGGTGCTGGCCACCGGGTCGGTGCTTGCCGCCGCGGTGTGGCGAGGCGTGCCGCAGGGCGGCACGTCATGACCGCGACGCGTCGTCGCCGGGTCTACGACGATGACCTGCCCAAGACTCACGACGTGCGCTACGGCCTGCTGTTCATCGTCGGCCTAGCAGGCGTCTTGGTGTTGCTGTACGCCGTCGGGTTCTTCGTCGCTGGCGACAAGTTGCCCTCGGGTACGGCGATCGGGGGGGTCGACGTGGGCGGGATGACGTCTGACCAGGCACGGACCGCTGTCCAGGAGGAGCTCGTTCCGCGCGTCGAGAAGCCGCTCTCCGTGGTGGCGGCTGGCAAGACGTACCGGATCAACCCGCAACGAGCGGGGATGGTTTTCGACATCGATGCCAGCGTCGACACCGCGCTCGGCGGAGCCAGCTGGGACCCTCGCCACATGGTGCGCGTCCTGCTGGGCGGTGGCGACTTCCAGCCGGAGCTCGTCGTCGACCGCGGCGAGCTGCACGCCACGCTGGCCAAGGTGGCGGCTCAGGTCGCCAGTGGCGCGAGTGACGCCACGGTGTCATTTGCCGGCCGCAAACCGCAGGTCCAGTTCGGACGCTCCGGCCAGGCGCTTGTCGTCGACGAGTCGATGCGGCGATTGGCGGCCGCGGTACGGGCGGGTGACGACAGGGTTCGGCTGCCCGTGTCCGGTGTGGACCCCGCCGTCACGAGCACGGAGGCCAACACGTTCGCCGGCACCGTGGCGACCCGCGCGGTCAGCGAGCCCGTGACCCTGCGAGTCGCCTCCGGGAAGCTCGTCCTGAAGCCGAAGGTGTTCGCGCCAGCCCTCCGTACGGAGGTGGTGGACTCCGACCTGCGACTGACTGTCGACGCGGAGCGGTTGTATGGCCGCTCGCGCGCTGCGATCGCGTCGCTGCCGCGCGCACCGGTCAATGCGAAGATCGGTTTCGGGCGCTCACACCCGGTTGTCACACCCGGCCGCACCGGCGTCTCGGTCAGCCCGGACGACTGGGCTGCGGCGGTTCTGAAGGCGGCGAGCCGGCAGGGCGCCGAACGCAGGGCCAGGGTCGAGACCTCGCCGCTGGAGCCGGCGTTCACCACCAAGGACGCCCGAGCCCTCGGGGTGAGCAAGCAGGTGGCCTCCGCCGCCACGCGGTACCCCTCGCTACCGGCCACCGAGCTCGCCCCCGCGGCGCGACAGCTTGACGGTGTGATGCTCAAGCCCGGTGAGACGCTGAGCATCCTCGACCGAGTCGACGCCCGTCGCTATCCGCAGGCGGCGACCCTGCTGGCGGCCACGGCGTTCGATGCCGCGTTCCGGGCCGGCCTCGCCGTCGTCGAACGCTCCCCGTTCGTCTTCTTCACCGATCAGTACCCTCTCGGCCGCGATGCCCGGGTGACCTCAGCCGGACGCGACCTCCAGCTGCGCAATGACAGCCCGTACGGCGTGTACGTCCGCGCGACAGTCGAACGGTTAGGGGGCGGCGGGGCGAGCCTGCACGTCGAGCTGTGGAGCACGCCGTACTGGCAGATCAAGGTGCACACGTCGCATCGCCACCACGTCGTCAAACCGAAGACTGAACGGGTCAAGTCCCGTCGCTGCCAGCCGCAACGAGGCATCACCGGGTTCGAGGTGGACGTCACCCGCGTCTTCCTCCGTCACGGCAAGCGGGTCGACTCCGATGTGACGCACACCGCCTACCACTCCCAGGTCAGAGTCATCTGCCGCTAGCGCTGCACCCCGGCAGACCGTGGCTGGAGCAACCGTGGCCGGCGCGGGCCGGTGACGTTCAGTCGCCCTTGACGTTGACGATCTGCCGCAACGTGTGGCGCACCTCCACCAGGTCCTTGGCGTCCTCCATCACCACGTCGATGTCCTTGTAGGCGGCGGGAATCTCGTCGATGAAGGCGTTGGTGTCCCGGTACTCGATGTCGCCCATCGCAGCCCGCAGGTCGTCTTGGGTGAAGGTCTTGCGGGCTCGGGACCGGCTGTACTCACGGCCGGCACCGTGCGGCGATGAGTTAAGCGCGACGCGGTTGCCTTTACCCACCACGACGTAGGAGCGCGTCCCCATCGAGCCTGGGATGAGACCCGGTACACCTTCGTCCGCGTCGATAGCGCCCTTGCGCGACAGCCAAACGTCCTTGCCGAAGTGCCGCTCCCGTGCGGTGTAGTTGTGATGGCAGTTGATCTCCTCGTCGCGAGCCACAGCCGCGCCGACCCACTTCTCGAAACAACTGACGACTCGATCCATCATTTCTTCCCGGTTGAGCAACGCGAAACGCTGCGCCCAGCCAAGCTCGTGGACATAAGCCCGGAACTCGTCGGTGTCCTCCACGAGATAAGCCAGGTCTGGGTCCGGCAGGCTGATCCACCACTTCTCGCACAGACGCTGGGCAACCTTGATGTGGTGCTGGGCGATCTTGTTGCCGACCCCCCGCGAGCCGGAATGCAGGAACAGCCAGACACGATCGGTCTCGTCGAGGCTCACCTCGATGAAGTGGTTGCCGCTACCGAGCGTTCCGAGCTGCAAGCGCCAGTTCTTCGCATAGGCGCTCGGATCGAGATGAGCGTCTTCGGCAGCAGAGACCAGCTCCTCGACCCTGCTGGCGGTGTGCTCCCGGGCGATCTCGGTGTTGTACCTTCCTGCCGACAACGGCACCGCTGCCTCGATGGCCTCCCGCACAATTCGCCGGGTTTTCGGCAGCTGGCTCGCCTCGAACTGGGTGCGGACCGCGATCATGCCGCACCCGATGTCCACCCCGACCGCTGCGGGGATGATCGCGCCGAGCGTGGGGATCACGCTGCCGACAGTTGCGCCCTTGCCGAGATGTGCATCGGGCATCAGGGCTAGATGCGGGTAGATGAACGGCATCTGAGAAGCCGCCTCGGCTTGAGCCCTCGTGTTCGGCTCGAGGATCGACGCCCAGTTCAACAACCGTTTGCTGATCTGCTGCATGCCCTCAACCCTTCGATCTCGGTTCCACGTTGAGACGGTACTGGGGCCCGGTGTCCTCGCGCTGGCGATTTCGGCTCACCACCCCAGGGTCGCTCAGGTACGGCTGCGCGGGGGAGGTCGCGGTGGCACGCCCTTGCCCGCGACGATCTCGGCCAAGGGCACGGTCACCAGGTCGCCGGCTTCGCGGCGTACCGAGAGCGTCTGGTCACCCCACGCCTCCAAGATCCCGAGGACATCGGTCAGCGCCGGGCCACCGCTCGGCCCGACCTCGCCTGTCACCACCCGGCGTACGACGACGCGCTGACCGATCAGGCCACGATGGAGCGTCATCGACCCTCCTCGACACGTGAACCTCGGTTGGCTGGGCACCTCAGGGGATAGATACTAGAGCGGACAGAGATACTAGTGACGCTGCTCCGCCATCGCGGGTGACAGACGCAGACCTCGAGGAGGACGAAGGTGACGTACGTCATCGCGCAACCGTGCGTTGATCTGAAGGACAAGGGCTGTATCGACGAGTGCCCTGTCGACTGCATCTACGAGGGTCAGCGGATGCTCTACATCCACCCCGACGAGTGCGTGGACTGCGGTGCCTGCGAACCGGTGTGCCCGGTGGAGGCAATCTTCTACGAGGACGACACACCTGAACAGTGGAAGGGCTACTACGCCGCGAACGTCGAGTTCTTCGACGACATCGGTTCCCCTGGCGGGGCAGCCAAGCTCGGCCTCATCGCCAAGGACCACCCCACGATCGCCGCGCTGCCCCCGCAGGACCCAGAGCACTAGTGGGCGTGAGTTCCTCTGCGCCGCCTTCCGCTACCGGGTTGGCGGCGCAGTTGGTTCCGCGGCGCCTTCCTGAGTTCCCGTGGGACCGGCTAGCGGCCTACAAGCAGCGGGCGGCGAGTCATGTCGACGGGCTGGTCGACCTCTCCATCGGCACTCCCGTGGACTCCACCCCCGCCTCGGTCCAAGCGGCGCTGAAGGCGTCAGCCGACGCACCGGGCTACCCCACGGTCTGGGGCACTGCCGAGCTGCGAGCGTCGATCATCGGCTACCTGATGCACAGGTGTGGTTCGGTCGATCTCGACGACGACTGCGTGCTGCCAACGGTTGGCTCCAAGGAGCTTGTCGCCGCGCTGCCGGCGCAGCTCGGGGTCACGCCCGGCCAGACGGTGCTGGTGCCCGAGGTCGCCTACCCGACCTACGCGGTCGGGGCCCTGCTGGCTGGTGCGGACTGGCTCGCCACCGACTCGACCCTGGCCGCCGGTCCACGCGCCGTACCTCTGGTGTGGGTGAACACCCCCGCCAACCCGACTGGCCGGGTGCTGCCGGCTGCGCATCTGCGCAAAGTGGTGGCCTGGGCGCGTGAGCGGGGCGCCGTGGTGGCATCCGATGAGTGCTACTTCGAGTACGCCTGGGACGCCGAGGCGGTGTCGGTGCTCGACCCGGCCGTCAACCAGGGCTCTCTCGACTCGGTGCTCGCGGTGCACTCGCTGTCGAAGCGGTCGAACCTGGCGGGTTACCGGGCGGGTTTCGTGGCCGGTGACCCGCGGCTGGTTTCTGCGTTGCGAGAGGTACGTCGCCACGCCGGGTTAATGGTGCCGGCACCCGTCCAGGCGGCCATGGGAGCAGCGCTCGACGACGACGAGCACGTCGAGGAGCAGCGGGAGCGTTACCGCCACCGCCGCTCCGTGCTGCGAGACGCCTTGCAGGCGGCTGGCTTCCGGGTCGACCTCTCGGAGGGTTCGCTGTACCTCTGGGCGAGTCGGGGCGAGCCCTGCCTGGACACCGTGAGCTGGCTGGCCGACCGCGGCATCCTGGTCGCACCCGGCGACTTCTACGGCGCCGCCGGCGGCGACCACGTCCGCGTCGCGTTCACCGCGACCGACGACCGCATTGCCGCCGCCACCACCCGCCTCATCAATCATCCGTGAGTTCTCGGGCGATCATCCGTGAGTTACCGGTGCTGACGGCCCCGATGAGATCCGGAGACGCCCAGGCGTCAACCATCTGTGGCGGTCAAGTGGTTCTACCGGGCTAAGGGGGGTGTCGGTGTCGGAGTCCTTCGAGCAGTTCGTGGCGGCCCGCGGCCCCGCACTTTGGCGATCGGCCTGGCTGCTGACCGGGGACGGTGGCCTCGCCGAGGACCTCGTACAGACGGCGCTGGCGAAGTCTTGGCCGGCGTACGACCGCGTGTGCCGCGACGCTGGTTCGTTCGAGGCGTACGTACGTCGGGCGCTCGTCACCACGTACGCCACGTGGTGGCGGCGGAGGTGGCGCGGAGAGACGCCGGTTGCGGAGACGCCCGAGGTCACTGCGCCCGACCACACCGAGGTGCTGGCGCTGCGACGTGACGTGATGGCAGCGCTCGCGACGCTGTCACCGCGCCAGCGGGCAGTAATCGTGCTGCGCTACTTCGACGACTTGACCGAGGCGGAAACCGCACGGCAACTGGGCTGCTCGCTCGGGGCCGTGAAGGCGCATCACTCCCGCGCCGTTCGCGCGTTGCGAGGCTCGCCACTACTGGCCGCGACTGAATCGAAGGATGCACGATGAGCCGAGAAGAACTGACCCCCGACGAGGAGCGAGCCCTGCGTGGCCGACTGAGCGGCGCCGTGCCGGATCCGGGGGCGGCGCCTGAGCGGGCGGCAAGGGCGGTCCGCGCCGGCAGGCGGCGCCGGCTGGCGGCGGTCGCGGCGACGACCGCGGCGTCCGCGGTAGTGGTGGCGGCGGTGGCAGTGCCCGTGCGGGGCGGGGACTCAGGCGACAATCTCGAACCCATCGACGGCGTGACCGCCCGTACGTCGACCGAACCAGTGCCCACAAAGGCAGTGCCCACAAAGGCCGAGCCGACCACTGGGCCACCGGAGCAGGGGGAGACGGAGCCAGCAGGACCGCGCGGCGACCACCCGCCGCCAGTCACCATCCACTACGGGTCAGACTCGCAAGACCTCGAGGCATCCAGCTTCTGCTACGGCAACCTTTGCGTCTCTGGAGGACCGCCGGACCCGCCGCCCAGTGTCGGAAGTCCCGAGCAGGTGCTTGTCGACTTCCCGCTCGAGGGCTGGTCGTTCGTCGCCATCTTCCAGCCCGCGGGGGAGAAGTGCGGCCGGATGCAGACCATCGAGCTGGAGCGGAATGCGCAGGGCTCATTCGTCCTGCAACCGGCCGGCTACGCCGGCACCTACGACGTCACTCTCTTCGGCCGTGGCAACGGCGATCTGGCCACGACCTTCCGCTGGACCACGCCGTTCGACGGTCCCCTGCCTGCACCGGAGGCGAGTCTTGCCCTGGTGTCGGGTGAGCCCGGCGACGTCACCAGCTATGGGGTCGAGCTGATGGTGTCGAACCTGGCGGAGACTCCACATCGGGCATCCGCGACCGTAACCGTCACCGCCGCGAACCGAGAGTCGCTCACCTTCGAAGCGGTGCGAGCCAATGGGTGCCGGTCCGAAGGCACCGTGGTTTGGGACGGGCCGGACGACGAGGGACTGACCGCCGCCGAGCTCGGCCCCGCCCCGTTCCGGTACGAGGTCGTGGTGACGCTCGACGGGAAGCAGTACGTCGCGCACGCCGAATGGCCGGCGGACGAGATCAAGGGCAACGAGCCGTCGGTCGCACTGGCCTTCCATCCTGCGCTCCCTGCCCTTGCCCCTCGCTGAGCGCACGAGCCCGAGAACCCGCGGATGATCGCCGGGTAGTTAGGCGACGTCGACGTGGACGTGGTCGCGGTGCTCGAGGATTGCGAGGGTCTCCGGGCTCTCGTTCCCGGTGAGCCCAGACGGCTCGAACGGCCGCCAGCCCTCCTCAGACGGCGTACCGGCTGTCCAGATCTGCCCGTCGAAGATCACATGGGCGAGCGAGAGCCGATGCGCATTAGCCACAAGATAGTGCGCCACCACCCAGCCGCGCCTGCGGTTGTCGGCGCTGATCGGCCGGAAGAAGACGTCCAGCGCCCGCCCGTCGTAGTGACTGGAGCCGGCCATGTGTCCGCTGGTCACGCCTCCTCGCGCGAAGCCGCCTAGCGACAGCTCCCCGAAGGACTTCGCCAGGTCAGCTCTCACCGCGTTCGCCCGAGAGGTCAGCCCGCTGGCGGCCGGCTCCTGGGAGCTCACGTCGTCACGAGAAACCACACAGGAGAAGGCAGCCCGGCTGTAGCCCGACAGCGCACTGGCGATCGTGCGGCCGTCCAGCTCGTGGTCGGCGTAGGCGTCCGGGAAGGCCGAACGCTGCACCGCTTGGGCGGCCTGGGTGATCGGCATGTCGCGGTAGCCGTCGACCTGCACGAGCGCGTCGTAGAAGGCGTTGGCGGCGTAGTAGGGGTCCTGTATCTGCGTCGGCGTGCCCCAGCCCTGACTCGGCCGCTGTTGGAACAGCCCGAGCGAGTCGCGGTCTCCTCCGTCCAAGTTCTGCAGCTTCGACTCCTGGTAGGCGGTGGCGATGGCAATGGAGAGCGCGCGCGCCGGCAGCCCTCGCCGTTCGGCGATCGCGGCGATCAGCGACGCGTTCTCGGCCTGCTCCGTCGACATCGCCACGGTGTATCCGGCCACGGTGGCCGTGCAACCCTCGGAGCCGGGCAGCGGCCCGAGACCGGTGTGTACGGCGAGGTAGGTGCCGCCCGCGACCAGCCCGACGACCGCCAGGGCAGCGATCGCCGTACCTCTAGTCATTGCTGTGCAGGCTGGCGTTCAGCTCGATGCCCGAACTCTCGCGGCGGCGTGCCTCGACTCGTCCAGTCACGCTGTTCTGCCAGAACTGCCAGCCCGACTGGCCGGACAGTTCCCGCGCCTTCACGACCGAGCCGTCGGGGAGGGTCAGTTTGGTGCCCGTGGTGACGTAGCATCCGGCCGCCACGACGCAGTCGTCGCCGAGGGAGATACCGACACCGGAGTTGGCACCCAGCAGGCATCTCGCGCCGATCGAGATGACCTCCGTGCCGCCACCTGACAGGGTGCCCATGATCGACGCACCCCCGCCGACGTCCGTACCGTCACCCACGACGACGCCTGCACTGATCCGCCCCTCCACCATCGAGGTGCCGAGCGTGCCGGCGTTGAAGTTCACGAAACCTTCGTGCATGACGGTGGTTCCTGAAGCGAGATGCGCGCCAAGGCGCACCCTGTCGGCGTCGGCGATGCGTACGCCGGTCGGAACGACGTAGTCGGTCATCCGCGGGAACTTGTCCACGCCGTACACCTGGATCTGCTGGCCCGCCGCTAGGGCCCGCAGCCGCGTCGCCTCGAACCCGTCGACAGCGCAGGCGCCCAGCGTGGTCCACACGACGTTGGTGAGCAGCCCGAACACGCCGTCGAGGTTCTGGCCGTGCGGCTCGACGAGGCGCGAGCTCAGCAGGTGCAGCCGCAGCCATACATCGGCGGCGTCCTTCGGCTGCGCGCCCAGGTCGTCGATGCGGACCTGCATGACCCGGCGGGTGACGCGACGTACGCCGTCAGATCCCTTGAGTGAGCGCAGCGCCGTGGGTGCCGACGACCCGTCCGGTGGCTGACCGAGCGCCGGCTCGGGGAACCACACGTCGAGCAACACCCCCGCCTCGTCGTGCGTCGCGAGCCCCCACGCCCACGCCCCGCCGCTCGTCGGGTCGTCGTCGGTCATCTGGCCCACGCTACCGAGCCGCCGACGGAGGAGCCGCATGGCCGCTGCGCGAGACAACGTCCTACCGGCCTGAGCGGGGGTTCATAGCCGCACACCGGCAGCATGAAGCCGAGTCGTTGGCTCTGCATACGCTACTTGAGTTCAGGTGCAAGCATGCATGCCATGGTGCGTTGCCGCATGTAGACTGAGAATGTGCCCAAAACCGTGCAGATCCGGAATCTCGACGATGCGGTCTACGCGGGACTGGTCCGGCACGCTGCGGAAGCCGGGATCAGCGTTCCTGAGTTGCTGCGTGCCGAGGCGGCGCGCTTGGCGGCGCGGCCCAGCATGGAGGAGTGGCTGAAGCGCACCCGGCGGCGTTCTTCGCTGCTCGGGCACCTCGAGATCCGAGATGCGCTTGACGAGCAGCGCGGCGCATGGCCCGATGCTGGTAGTTGACGCCTCCTGCCTGTGCCAGGCCGTGATCGGCGGCTCGGGCGCCGAGGCGGTCCGGGAAAAGCTGGCCGCCGACCCCGAACAGGCAGCTCCGCATATCGTCGACGTCGAAGTCTTTGGCGTCATCCGGCGCGAACACCTGCGTGGCCGGCTGGACCGCACCGAAGCCACCCAGGCAGTCGAGGACCTCGAGGCCTGGCCCGGTGAGCGCTTCGGGCACCGGCTCCTTCTCGCCCGAGCCTGGGAGTTGCGCGACACCGTGCGCGGTTGGGACGCCATGTACGTGGCGCTCGCCGAGGCCCTGGACGCGGTCCTCCTCACCACCGACCTGCGACTCGCGGCAGCCGTTGGACCGACCTGCCGCATTGAGGCGATCGGGCACCAGTAGCCGGCCAGCCGGCTCCAGCCGCAAGAGAAAGTCGGCCTAACTCGCCGCGTCGCTGGCTATCTCTGCCGGTTCGGCCGCATTAGACGCGGAACCCCTGACCTAAGTCCCTTATCGAGCCTCTAATCGGCGGCTGAAGCGGACTTTGGTCAGCACTTTGGCGGGTGTTGTTGCCAATCGACCCAAGTGGGTCACTGCGCGAGCTGGTTGACGGCGGCGCCGACAACCCGAGGCAGCCGTGAGACCGCCGACACGATCAGCCGGGCTGCTGCGCGGTGCGACCGCAGCCGCAGCAGCGATTCGGTAATTCAGCGGTATCTCCGCTGGCGGCGAGCCAGCGACTCTCGTAGGCGGCTGGCTGGTCTGCGGCCACGCACTCGTCGAGCGCGCGCGCCGACGCGAGCCCCACGGCGATCGCCTCTGTTGCTGCCATCGAGAGGCTGCCCGAGAAGCGGGTCGTCACCGGGCGCGGGGACTTCTGGCGCATTTGCCTGGCTACCTGGGGGATGGACGCGCGGCGACGCGGCGGCGGCTATTGGAGCAAGTGACCTAGCCCGGGCTACCGAGGCGCCATAGGCTGACTCGCATGGCCATCGCTCGGTACGAGGACCTGTGCATTGACACCGTCGGCGGTGAGGAGCTCGGTCGTTTCTGGGCCGCCGCGCTCGGGTTGCGGTTCGAACCCGACGGAAAGGCGGGCGTGCTGCCTGGTGACACGCCTGAGCACAAGGTGTGGATGAACGTCGTGCCCGAAGCCAAGACGGTCAAGCACCGGGTGCACATCGACGTGCACGCCGCCTCGATTGACGAGCTCGTGGGACTCGGCGCCGAGGTCCGTGAGCCAGCGGCTGAATACGACCGACCGTGGACGGTTCTCGCCGACCCCGAGGGCGGTGAGTTCTGCGCGTTCGTGCGCCAACCCGACGCGCTGCCGGCGTACCGGCTGTATGAGCTGGGTGTCGACTCAGCGGATCCACGGGAGATCGCCCAGTGGTGGGCGGATGTCTTCGGTGCTGAGCTGGGCGGTGACGAAGAGAAGGGCTGGTGGTGGCTCGAGAACATTCCCGGGGCGCCGTTCGAGGGCATGACCTTCGTGTCGGTGCCCGAGCCGAAGACGGTGAAGAACCGCATCCACTGGGACGTGACGGTGGCGCTCGCCGACGACCTGGTCAACGCTGGCGCTCAACTGCTGCGGGCGAAGGACGACGAGATCTCGTGGCACGTCTTCGCCGACCCGGAGGGCAACGAGTTCTGCGCCTTCACACCCCACGCCGAAGGCGGCGCTGAGGCTCAGGCCGAAGCTCAGACCGAAGCTCAGACCGAGGCACCAGCCGTCGAGTAGCTGTCCCTCGGCAGCACGACTTCACCGTGTGAGTGGGCCCCGATTCCCGACAAAAAGGACCTAAATCCGACCCGTCACACAGCCAAGCTGTCGGTGGGTGGACAGGAACGCTCGTTCGGCACAATGGCGCCATGGCCTCCCGAGACCTCGACCTCCACGGCGACGTCGTCGACCTGACCGCGGCCCTTGTCGACATCGAGTCGGTCAGCGGCGCCGAGGCGGCGATCACCGACGCGATCGAGGCAGCGCTCACCGGGGTGCCCTGGCTGGAGCTTTGGCGACACGGCAACTCTCTCGTCGCCCGTACGTCGCTCGGGCGGCCCGAGCGCGTCGTCCTTGCCGGCCACGTCGACACCGTGCCGGTCAACGCCAACCTGCCGGCCCGCCTCGACGGCGACTATCTGCACGGGCTGGGCAGCTGCGACATGAAGGGGGGCGTAGCAGTCGGGCTGAAGCTCGCGGCATGCGTGCCGGAACCGGCTCGCGACGTCACCTACGTTTTCTACGAGGCGGAAGAGGTGGAGGCCGAACGCAACGGGCTGACCCTGATCGCGGCTGCGAGACCGGAGCTCCTGACCGCTGACTTCGCGGTGCTGATGGAGCCGTCGAACGCCGTTGTGGAGGCCGGCTGCCAGGGGACGATGCGGGTCGACGTGTCGACGTACGGCGTTCGGGCACACAGCGCGCGGTCCTGGAACGGCGTCAACGCGATCCACCAGGCAGCCGAAATCCTGGGCCGGCTGGCGGCGTACGAGCCTCGACGCCCGGTCATCGACGGGCTGCGCTACCACGAGGGGCTGAACGCCGTTGGCATCAGCGGTGGAGTTGCCGGCAACGTCATCCCCGACGCGTGCACCGTGGTCGCCAACTACCGCTTTGCACCAGACCGCACCGTCGACGAGGCAGCCCGGCATCTGCGCGAGGTGTTCGACGGCTTCGACGTCGTGGTCCGCGACGCAGCGCCTGGCGCGGTTCCGGGTCTCGACCGTCCGGCGGCGGCTGCCTTCGTAGAGGCGGTCGGCGGGCGAGTGAACCCGAAGTTCGGATGGACCGACGTCTCGCGGTTCAGCGCCCTCGGAGTACCAGCCGTCAACTTCGGACCCGGTGATCCCGAGCTGGCTCACACCCAGCATGAGCGCGTCCCGCTGGAGCAGCTGCACTCCTGCCTGGCTCAGCTGACCGCCTGGCTCAGGTGATCCCAATGGTGATGCCAGGATCACCTTACCCCGCGCCGCTTCATGCTCCAATGTCGAAGTCCTTAACCGAGAACGACCGGAGAGTGCCATGCGCTCATGTGACCGCTCCGAGTCCGGCCTCGTTTGATGACTGTCGCCAGAGACGACTGCTAACGGGAGGCACCCGGATGATGTGACGACGCCTCTTGACGGACACGTGAGCGTCGGGGAGGCGGACTCTCAAAAAAACTTCTCCAGGAACGTGACGAGGCAACGGCCTGACGCTGCAGGCTGCGAAAGCACGCGGACACGCGTGGACCTCCAAGAGGACAAATCGCCTTTTGAAGACAGCCGTTGGGGGTTACCTCCGTACGTCGACAAGTAACAGATCGATCTCGATATGGGAGGCAGACTTGACGGTGAGTACATTAGGACTTGTTTTGCTATATAACTTGAGGAAGGTACAAAATATGCGAAGGTGTACTTGGGTGTTGGCTTTGGTCGCTATAATGGGCCTTTGTGTCTTGCCAGCTGCAGCATATCACGAAGTCGGTCCTACAGGTGAAGAAGGCCGATGCGCTGGCCTAAACATGGCCGATAACAAAGACCACTCCATCTTTCTTGACTCCTCGGTGGGAGGCGGTATGAGGAATGCAATTTCTGCGGTGCGCACGGAGAGTCTCGATCCTACGACCATTGAAACATATACGGAGACGGATCCGTCAGGGTATACTGACGTCGAGGTCTTCCAAGCTGAAAACTCCGGTACCTACATTTGCGGCGTGTCTTGGAGTGGAGTGTCCGGTGTGGCATGGTGTACTTCCGTTACTCCTTCGTTGAAATGCGAAAAACACGTGGTGGAGTTTAACACCGACAATGTCTCTACAACAACACCTAACCGGCGACGCTGGGCCGCATGTCAGGAACTAGGACATACATTAGGCCTTAAACATGACAAAAACGAAAACTCGTGTATGTTGGATTCCTTCTACCAAGCTCCAAACACATACAGCCAGCATGATCGCGATATGTTTTACAATTACTACTAGTACCAAGCGACTTTGAGGGGTGAAAAGCGAATGAGGTTGCGTATTGTTGTTATTGCTGTAATTGTGTCGGCTGGGTCTTTCGCATGCGGTTCCACGTCCAAGTCCGGGGTTGAAGGCAGCCAGGATAACAGTGAGTCATCCGCCATTAGAGCCGTCTACTCAATCATGCTAGAACGTTCCGACCTCGGTTCAGATGGTCCAGGCCCTCGGACGATCCTTCAAGCGCTCCCGGGTAGTCAACTTTCGCAGCAAATGGGTCGATCATTCAGCGACGTGGTCGTCACCGGCACCGTTTCGGCAGTCAAGGAGGGGCAAGCTTACAGAGTGGCGGACCCACCAGGAGCAACAGACTCCCCAGTGCCCTGGGATAGTGGTGACTTCGATGTCTTGAGTCTTTATGTGACGTTCGATGTCGATCAAGATGTGTGCTCCTCCGAGCCAGTACCGACTAGTGTCACTTTTCGGTTCTTTGTGTCATCTAAGGATAAGATAGAAACAGTTCGAGATGGTCTTGAGAAAATGGGTGAGATTGCAGTTTTCCTGAAGTCTTCTGCCGACCCACAGGACCCTGTGTTCTACCAGGCAGACTCCGACGGCCTCCTCAGCGAAGTCGACGCCGACGGCCACATCCCTTGGCCGGTGGCTGAGGGTCATTATGGCGAGACTTGGACGCGGGGTGGAGAGACGGTGGCATCCCTCCGGCAGAGCTGCCCGGCGTGATTGAGGTGAGCCCGTCGTCGCCTGCTGCGACGGGCTAAGCTCGAGCCGCCGCCCCGGGCTCCTGTCTCCTGAGGTCTAGGTTGGCAGCATGACCGATCCGACGTTTTCCCAGCCGGCTGAGCGGCGGCGGGGACCGCTGATCCTGCGCCGCCAGCAGGTCGAAGAGTCAACGACCGACCAGCGGTTGCTCGACTCCGGTGGTCGCGGCGACTGGGTGCACACCGACCCGTGGCGGGTGCTGCGCATCCAGGCGGAGTTCGTCGAGGGCTTCGGCTCGCTGGCCGAGCTCGGTCCGGCCATCTCGGTGTTCGGGTCAGCTCGCACCCTGCCCGACCAGCCGGAGTACGCCCAAGGCGTCCGGCTCGGCGCAGCGCTGGCCGAGGCGGGTTTTGCGGTCATCACCGGTGGCGGCCCTGGAGTCATGGAGGCGGCCAACCGTGGCGCCACGCAGGCCGGTGGTACGTCGGTCGGCCTCGGCATCGAGCTGCCGTTTGAGCAGGGCATCAACGAGTGGGTCGACATCGGCATCAACTTCCGCTACTTCTTCGCCCGCAAGACCATGTTCGTCAAGTACGCCCAGGGCTTCATCGCGCTGCCCGGCGGATTCGGCACGTTCGACGAGATCTTCGAGGCGGTCACGCTGGTACAGACGCAGAAGGTCACGTCGTTCCCGATCGTGCTGGTCGGGTCGTCGTACTGGGCCGGGCTGCTCGACTGGCTTCGCGGTGCTGTCCTGACGGGAGGCAAGGTAGATCCAGACGATGTGGACCTGCTGCAGGTCACCGACGACATCGACGAAGCTGTCAAGATCATGGTCGAGGCTCGCGCCGAGCGGGACGCCGATGGTGGGGGGGCTGGCTCCGGCCGGGCGCCCGTCGCGCCTCGGCCTTCGGAATAGCCGCCGCTTCTCCGGCGGGTCCAGCGACACGTCGCGCTCACCCGCTTCGCCACCGAGGTGGTGTCGCGTGGCACCATCGTCAAGGTGATATGGCTGTGGGTCATCGTCTTGGTGGTGATCATCGGAGTGATCGCCGTCGTGGTTGCGGGCCGCGATGACGCGCTGGTGGAGGTGTACGACGATCGCCCCGACGCGACGCTTCCCACCGGGCGTCCGCTGACGGCGGAGGACGTCTCGGCCGTGCGGCTCTCGACCGCCGTACGCGGGTATCGCATGGACGAGGTCGATGCCCTGCTCGGTCGAATCCAGGCGGACCTGTTGGCGCGGGAGGACAGCGACGCGGTGAAGGTGCGGCCTCAAGCTCGCGACGACTCGGCTGACGCAGAGGTGAGCGGCACTTCCTCGGGCGGCGCCACTGCGGCCAAGCCGCCTCCCGCGTGACCGGAGGGGCGGTCGCAGGTCCTGACGGTCGGCCCCGCTGCCCCTGGGCTCTGTCGGCGGCTGACTACCTCGGCTACCACGACAGGGAGTGGGGCCGGGGCATCCACGACGACCAGGCGATGTTCGAGCGGCTCACGTTGGAGGCGTTCCAGTCGGGACTGTCGTGGTTGACCATTTTGCGCAAGAGGGAGAACTTCAGAGCGGCATTCGCCGGCTTCGACATTGCCCGCGTCGCGGAGTTCGGCTCCTGCGACAGAGCGCGGTTGCTGGCTGATCCAGGCATCGTCCGCAACCGGGCCAAGGTCGATGCGGCTATCGCGAACGCTCGAGCGGCGCTGGCTCTCGACGGCGGTCTGGCCGCGCTGGTGTGGCGGTTCGCTCCCGCTGGTTTGAAAGCGCCGGTGGTGACCGACGACGTACCCGCTCAGACCGGTGAGTCGCGAGCGTTGGCTGCCGAGCTGAAGCGCGAGGGTTTCGTCTTCGTGGGACCGGTGACGACATACGCGCTGATGCAGGCCGCCGGTCTGGTCAACGACCACCTGGTCGACTGCGCGGTGCGGAGTGAGTCTGCCCGTCCCGGTTGCCTGGCGCTATAGTTACGCTAGGTGACGTAGCGGTTACGACGGGACCTGTGAGTAGCAGTTCCGTTGGGGAGTGAACGACCACTGGGTCCGCTGGGTGCGCACCGAACCTCAGACAACAAAGGAGCACACACATGAGTCGCTGGAGATCGATCGGCGTAGGCGTCTCGCTGAGCCTTGCGGCGGCGCTGTTTGCACTCCAGGGCGCCTCTGCCGAGATCACGGCGTCGGCTCCCGAAACCGCCGCACCAGCCGCCCACGCTGCCGCCGCTGCGGCGCGAACCGCCACGATCGCGCCAGGGCGGCCCGCGGTCGTCTCGACTCGCATCATCGGTCACTCGGTGAAGGGCCGTCCGCTCCGCGCCTACGAGCTCGGCAACCCGAACGCCGCGGTCACCGTGGTAGCTCTGGGGGCGATGCACGGGACCGAGACCGGCGGCCAGGTTGTGCTCGGCGACCTACGCGACGGTTCCCCGGTCAAGGGCGTGCACCTGTGGGTGATCCCTCGCGACAACCCCGACGGGGTGCTCAGCAACCAGCGCCAAAACGCCAACGGGGTGGACCTCAACCGGAACTTCCCGACCAAGTGGAAGCCGCTGACTGGCTACTACTACGCCGGGCCGGAGCCCTCCTCAGAGCCTGAGACGCGCGCGCTCAAGCGTTTCCTCAACGAAGTCGAGCCCGACTATGTCGTCACGTTCCACTCGCCGCTGTACGGCGTCGACGTGTACGGCGCGAAGGACCGACCGTTCGCCCGAAAGCTGGCCAACAAGCTCGCGCTGCCCATCAAGGAGTTCGACTGCGCCGGCGTCTGCCATGGCACCTTGACCCAGTGGTTCAACGCCAACCACGCGGGTGCCTGTGTGACGGTTGAGTTCAGTGACTCACCGACCCGGCGCTACCTGCATGTGCGCGCGCCGCGCGGTCTGCTCGAAGCCATCGGCGGCCACTTCTAGCCTCCGCCGGACCCCGGCACGGCTCCGTTTGCCGCCGTGTGTCGGAAGACGTCCGCCGAGAGGTGCTGACGGCCGCCCGTTTGCCGCCGTGTGTCGGAAGACGTCCGGGTGTGAAACAACGTGTGGGCGGCTGGTGGGGCGCTGCGGGCTGCGGGCTGCGGGCTGCGGGGACAGGGGCCGCTAGCGCGTCACGAGGTAGTCGTGCGGGCCCATCGCCACCCGCGGGTGGCGATGAGGGTTCAGCCAGCGGATCAGCCACCGTACGTCGGATCGTGGCATCGCCACGCAACCGGCGGTGAGCCCACCGTCGGCAACATGCAAGAAGATGCCGCCGCCGCGGGAGGTGTCGGCGCGATCGCTGGCCACCCGCTGGTCTCGGGTTGCTGAGTAGTGGACGCCGCTCGGCAGATTGAACCCGACGACGATCGCGTAGGCGTACTGATCCGGGTAGTCAATGAGGTGTTCGGAGTAGTCGGCTCGCCACCGTGTCGAGGCCGCCTGGTGGAACTGGTACACGTTGTACGTCGCTGGGTCCCGCGGCTCGTAGGGCCACCAGTCGTTGCCGTCGTAACGCCGGTAGGGCAGTCGCGCGCCGGGGTCGGCGAGCCGCCCGAAGGTGGACGGGAGGGTGAACATGCCTGCCGGGCTTGTGCCGGTCGACTGCTTTCGGTCGGCCGCTCGCACCCACCCGCTATAGCCGAGGACGACCGACACGGGGCTGTGCACCGACACCCACTCACCGCCGGCTGGTCGCCGCCAAGCCCGCAATGTGGCGGTCGTCGAGGACCAGCCCGGCGAGCTCACCGTGACGAGCTGCCTGACCCGGTCGGGCGGGTTGATCGCCTCGGGCAGCGTGCGGACGGCGACGGTCTGGGCTTGCACCGCCACCTGCCTAGGCAGAGCGGCAGCGCCGCCGTTCGCGCCTTGAGCGGAGGCTCCGACGCCCGCGAGCAGCGCCAGCAGCACCGTCGCGGCGCCGACACCCTTAACCCGCATCGATGACTCCTCTCAGTCATTCAGCGACCACTGTACGTAGGTTTCTCCTTCGCGACGAACGACCGTACGGCGTTGCGATGGTCGGCGGAGCCGCCTGTCCTTGCCATCAGCTGGCTTTCGAACGCCAGCGCCTCGTCGAAGGTGTGCGTAGCGGCGTACTGCACCGCCTCCTTGACCGCCGCGAAGGCCAGAGTCGGGCCGGCCGCCAGCCGGGCAGAGATGTCAGCCACCTCGTCGACAAGCTGGTCAGGGGGGAACACCCAGTTGACCAGGCCGATCTCCAGGGCCTCGGCGGCGGTGACGCTGCGCGGCCACAGCAGCAACTCCATCGCCTTGCCCCGCCCCACCAGTCGCGGCAACGTCCACGACGTGCCGGTGTCGCAGGAGAGCCCTACCCCAGTGAAGGCCGTGGTGAAGCTCGCGCTGTCGGCCGCCACCCGCCAGTCGCAAGCCAGGGCGATCGCCATGCCGGCGCCGGCCGCCACGCCGTTGACCGCCGCCACCACCGGCTTGGGCATCGTCGCCAACGCCCGGGCGATTGGGGCGTAGTGCCGCTCCACGGTCGACCACACCTCCTCCAGCGGCAGGTTGTCGAGCGACTCGGCGTGCTCGCGGAGGTCCTGCCCCACGCAGAAGGCGCGACCGCTGCCGGTCAGCACCACGCAGCGGGCCTCGGTGTCCCCCGCCGCTCGACGTACAGCGGCCAGCAGTTCCTCCTTGGTCGCGGTGTCGAGGCTGTTCATGGCCTGCGGCCGGCTGAGGGTGATCGTTGCGACGCCCGCGTCCAGGGCGTAATCCACACCGGGCGAATCGGCCGTCTCGGTCATCGGTCTCCCTCAGGTCGAAGGCACGCGTCAACGTAGCGGCTCGCGCCCGGCAGCAGCCGGGCCGCCTCGGAGTCGAAGTACCTCGCGGCGGAGTCTCCGCTCCAGTCGGCCGGAAGCAGCTCGGCCGGAAGTCCGGGGTCACGGAACAAGAACTTGCGCCACTCGTGGACCAGTCGGCTGCGGGTCACGAAGGCGTCCTGATCGGAGCTTTCGCCACTGGCCTCCCCGACCAGGACCTTCGCGTCGCCGAGCCAGCGCGCGTAGGTGCGTCCGAGCCCCTGCAGGTCCCAGGCGGTGGCCGTCATGGTGGTGTCGTCTCCCATGTACTCCGCGCAGAACCGTTCGGCGCGAACCTGTTCGTTCTCGAGCAGCGCGTCGACCTCGCCGGACTCCCGCGGGCTGATCCAGGTGTTGTCGCGGACCATCGCGTAGCCGAGGTAGCTGAGCCCGGTGCGGACACGAGCTCGGACGGCCCGGTCGGGAATGGGATCCAGCACGACCAGGTGCCACCGGGAGTCCCAGGGGGTTCTGTCGCTTCGATAGATGCGGGCTGCTGCGTCGGTGAGTCGGCGTTCGGCGCGCGGTGTCAGCCGGTAGCCCGCCCCCTGCTCAAGCTTGACCGGTGCGAGCCAGTGCTGCCGGACCATACGTGAGATCGCTGTGCGGACGGCTGGAGCAGCGATGCCCAAGGGGGCCATCAGCCGCACCAGCCCAGCCACGGGAGCGCAGCCGCCACGGCTACGGAGGTGGTCGCCGTACACATCGAAGAGGGCCGAACGCGCGTTCACAACTGATCAGTCTGCCGCACCTGCGCCTCAGCGGTGCGATAATGGGAGGAGTTGGCAACGCACGACGCCTTCTCGGCCCAAGGCGGGCGCGATGAGGCGCACAAGAACGAAGGGTAGGTTCGCGCATGGCGGCGATGAAGCCGCGGACAGGCGACGGTCCGCTGGAAGTCACGAAAGAGGGGCGCGGTCTGGTGATGCGGGTTCCGCTCGAGGGCGGTGGGCGACTTGTTGTCGAGCTCAACGCCGACGAAGCCAAGGCGCTCGAAAACGCCCTGAGCCTGGTGACCACCTGACGTTCGCCTCCTCACCGTTGGAAGACCCCGGAAGGTGCGGCCCCCCTTCCGGGGTCTTACTGTGTCCCGGGTGCTCAACGACCAGGCCCAGCCGCTGCCGCCCGTCGTCGAGGTCAGCAGCTCGAGCCTGGCCTCGACCGACGCAAGCCTGGTCGCCGTCGGCTTCACCGGTCGCGACGGCGACTACACCTTGCTGCGAGGGGCCGAAGAGACGCTGGCGACCCATGGCCTGGACGGCTTCGCGCTGCTGGACCGCGCAGAGGCGTCGGGCAAGGCCGGCGAGACGGTTGTGCACCAGCTCTACCCCACCACTGCGGAGGCGACAGGCGTCCAACGAGTCGCGCTGATCGGACTCGGCAAGGAGACCCCCGGCGACTACCGACGCGCTGGCGCGGCTCTCGCGAGGCTCGCCAAGGGCATCGACGCCGCCGCCACCTCCATCGGCGGCGGTGCTGACGACGTGCGGCTCGGTGCCTGCTGCGAAGGGCTGGTCCTCGGCGCATACGGCTTCCACCGCAAGTCCGACCAGGTCAAACCCCCAAGGGCTGCGCTGCTGCTGCTGACCGACATGGCCGACGTCTCACGCAGCGACGTCGTCAACTCAGCCTGCGCCCGGGCGCGCGCAGCCTGGCGGGCCCGGACCTTCGCGTTGACCCCGTCGAACGAGAAGGGGCCCGCGCAGCTCGAGCAGTGGGCCCGGGAGGCTGCGTCGGCGGGCGGCCTGGAGGTCGATGTCTGGGACGAGCGGCGGCTGGCAGCGGAGGGGTTCGGAGGAATCTTGGCCGTCGGTGCGGAGTCTGCGTACGAGTCGAGGTTCGTGCGACTCGACTACACGCCGAAGAAGGCGAACCGACGTACGCCGCATCTCGTGTTGGTGGGCAAAGGCATCACGTTCGACAGCGGCGGCATCTCCATCAAGCCGGGGGACGCGATGATGACGATGAAGCGGGACATGACTGGAGCGGGGGTGGTCATCGCGGTGATGGGGGCGTTGCAAGAACTGGCCGTGCCGGTGCGGGTGAGCGGACTCGTCGCCTCGGCGGAGAACGCCTTCGGCGGGGCGGCCATGCGGCCAGGCGACGTGATCACCCACTACGGCGGCCGCACCAGCGAGGTGGGCAACACCGACGCGGAGGGCAGGCTCGTGCTCGCCGACGCGCTCGCCTACGCCGACGCTGAGATCGAGCCGTCAGCGGTCGTCGACGTCGCCACGCTCACCGGTGCGGGAAAGGTGGCGCTTGGCACGTCGCTGGGGGCCCTCTTCGCCAACGACGACGCCCTGGCCGATGCGCTTACCGCCGCCGGGACCGCGGCCGGGGAGCCTGTGTGGCGGCTGCCGCTGAGCGAGGAGTACGAGTCCCTCCTCGAGAACCCGGTCGCCGACGCGACCAACGCCGCCGGTGGCCCTGGCGCGATCACGGCCGCGCTCTTCCTTCAGCACTTCGCCGGCTCGCGGCCCTGGGCGCATCTCGACATCGCCAGCGTCGGCGACTCGAGCAAGGACGCGCATGAATACACGCTCGGCGCTACCGGGTTCGGCGCCCGCCTCCTCCTCCACTGGCTCGCGGCGCTCGCCCCCGGGGCGACGCCTCGAAGCCGGTAAAGAGGTCGGCCGTTCCCGGCCTGGCCTCCTACGCTGACACGATGCCAGAGCTCGTAAACCCGCACTCGAGGCTTCAGTCGTCGTTCCTGGCTTCCGTCGTTGAGATCCTGGCCGCCGGCGAGGAGGAGCGGTCGACGGGTCTCGCGACGATCCCCGCGATCGGGGATTCCCCCGGGGAGTCGTTCACGCGACATGAGCTCCAAGACCCCAGCCGGTTCGCGGCGTACATCGGTAGGCTCAGGTCACTCGCCGATCCGGCGACTCCGCTGCCGGCTGGCATCGTTCCGGCTACCCAGCTGTGGTGGGTCGACGGCGACGAGTACCTCGGCCGGCTTGCCATCAGGCACTCGCTGACAACACCCTGGCTGCTGGAGGTTGGGGGACACATCGGGTACGCCGTGCGGCCCTCGGCGCGGCGGCATGGACACGCAACGGCGATGCTCGCGGCCGCACTGCCTGTCGCCAGGCGCCTGGGCATCGACCCCGCGCTGGTGACGTGCGATGACACCAACGGAGCGTCGCGCCGGGTCATCGAGGCCAACGGCGGAGTCCTCGAGGACCAACGAGGAGAGAAGCTTCGCTACTGGGTGGCGACGTCGTGACGCCAGGAGCCGGTCAGCGCTTCTGGGCGAGCAGCAGGCCGTCGCCGACGGGAAGCAGCACACAGACGAAGCTCTCGTCCTCCGCGACTGCCGACAGGGTCTCCCGGATCGCCTGCGTCTCCGGGTCTCGCACAGCGGCGTCAGCCACCCGGTCGTGCCACAAGGAGTTGTCGAACGCCACCACGCCGCCGGGCCGCAGCAGCCGCCTCGCCTGATCGAGGTACTGGGGGTACTCCCGCTTGTCGCCGTCGCAGAAGACGAGGTCGTAGTGGCCCGCCGTCAGCCTCGGCACCACCTCCAGCGCCGCGCCGGAGATGAGGCGCACCCGCTGCGGAGCCAATCCGGCCTCGGTGAACGCCTGCTTCGCCAGGCGCTGATGCTCCGCCTCGATGTCGACACTGGTGAGTACGCCGTCTGGCCGCATGCCTCGCATCGTCCAGACGCCCGAGATACCACACCCCGTGCCGATCTCGACGACGTTCTTGGCGGCCAGCAAGGCAGCCACGAATCGCAGCGCCGCGCCACCTCCGGGTCCGATCGGCACGGCCGAGACCTCTGCGGCGCGGGCGCGGGCGGCGCTCAGCACCTCGTCCTCTTTGACGAACTCCTCGGCATAGTTCCACGACGCTGGCTTCAACCCGGTGGCGATGCTGGCCTCCTCGGTCCGACCCCGTCAGGGTCCTGTGGCACGACTCGCCCGAGCCTATCTGTAACCGACTGCCTGGCACATCCCGACGGCCGGGTGCTCGCCGGTTGGCTCATCGGTCTGCGCATGGCCTGCGACGTGCGGCATGCTTGAGTTGGGTACAGCCGACAGGAGCGCGACAATGTCTGAGTCATCGAGGGGGCCTGACGAGCCTCCGCTGCGGCCGTGGCAGCCGTCTGGCGCCGGGTACGGTTCGCCATCGGGCCAGCCGTCGCCGCAGCCGTGGCAGCCGCCCGATGCTGGGCCGGTTGTCTCGAACTGGCAGTACGCGCCGGCTCCTCCGCCGCAGCTCGAGCCTCGCCGTCCGAAGACCCCCTGGCTGCTCATCGCCCTGATGTCATTGTTGCTCGGCCTTGGCGGCGGAGCGCTCGGTGCGACGCTTGTCGATCTGAACGCCGGGGACAGCCCGGCTGTCCCGACGGTGACGGCTGTGACGACCGCTGGCGGTCCGGTTGTCACCGCCGCTTCTGGCGGTAAGGGTGGGAGCCCGGTGGTCGCGGTCGCCGACGAGGTGCTGCCGAGTGTGGTGTCGATCGACGTAAAGGGTTCCAGCGTTGAAGTCACCGGCTCAGGGTTCGTCTATGACACCGCTGGACACATCGTCACCAACAACCATGTCATCGAGCCAGCCGTCGACGGAGGCGATATCGAGGTCTCGCTGCCCGACGGCCGAGACGTCACCGCGACGATCGTTGGGCGCAGCCCGTCCTACGACCTGGCCGTGATCGCCATCGCTGACCCCGCCGGCCTCAGCCCGACCCGGTTGGGTACGTCGGACGGCGTGCGGGTGGGTCAAAACGTGGTGGCCATTGGGTCGCCGCTCGGGCTCAATGCCACCGTCACGGCTGGAATCATCAGCGCGACTCAGCGCCCGGTCATCGCCGGTGGCAAGGGCGAGACGTCGTACATCAACGCCCTGCAGACGGATGCCGCCATCAACCCTGGCAACTCGGGCGGCCCGCTGGTCGACCTGAACGGCTCAGTGATCGGCGTCAACTCAGCGATCGCCACCGTCGGCGGGGCCTCCCGGAAGTCAGGGAACATCGGTGTCGGCTTCTCCATCCCCATCGACCAGGTCAAGACAACCGTCGAACAGATCATCGAGACCGGCCATGCGGAGTACCCCATCATCGGCGCGCAGGTCAACGTCGCCAGCGGAACTGACGGGGCACTGGTGCAGGAGGTGACGGCGGACAGTCCCGCCGAGGCTGCCGGCATCCAGCAGGGTGACCTCGTCGTGGCGGTCAACGGCGAGGAGGTGAACGACGGCATCGAGCTGATCGTTCGGATCCGCTCGTTCGAGCCGGGCGAGACGGTGACGCTCGGTGTGGAACGCAGCGGCGAGCCGGCAGCTGTCGACGTAGTGCTGGGCAAGAAGATTGGCTGAGCCGGCTGGTCCGCTTCTCGCCCGCGGTCGCACCGCGGACGTCTACGACCTGGGCGACACCGTCCTACGGCGTCGCCGCGACGGTGGCTCGTTGCAAGCGGAAGCGGCTGTCATGACGTGGGCAGCCGCTCATGGGGTCTCGACGCCACGCGTAGTCACGTGTACAGGCCCGGACATGGTGCTGGAGAAGGTCAGCGGGGCGACGATGCTGGAATCCATGCACGATGCCGCCAGCGCGGCGGCTGCCGGCCGTGTGCTGGCCGAGCTCCACGGGCAGCTGGACAAGGTCTCGGCGCCGGACGGGTTGCCGACTCTGTACGGGGCCGGCCGGGATCTGTTGCACGGTGACCTACATCCCGGCAACGTCATCCTCAGCGAGGCGGGCCCGATTCTGATCGACTGGACCGACGCCTCTGCTGGGGTGCGTGCGGCAGACGTCGCGGAGACCTGGACTCTGATCTCCTGTTTCGATCCCGGCGGGTCGCACGTGGATGTCTTGCGAGCTCCGCTGCTTGACGCCTTCTTCGCCGACGTGGACATCGCCGCAGCACGGCCATGGCTGGAGCGAGTAGCCCAGCGCCGGCTCGCCGACCCGAACACGAGTCCGGTGGAATCCGCCCGCATCAAAGCGCTGTGCATGCGCAACGAGCAGCACCCGTAACGGGAGCTGGACCCTGACAACCTCCCGAGGTGACGCGGAGGAACGGAGCCCGGGCTCGCTAGGTGGCGTCGAGGTCGAACGGCGGCGCCTCGTCCTTCTCAAGCGGCCGGTGGCCGGCTCGCACCGGGGTGTCGTCGTCCTCGAGGTCGTCGATCAGGTGTTTTTGCACCAGGGCGCGCGGGGTGAGGTCGCGAAAGTCGAGGTCCTTGAACTCCGGACCTAGCTCATCAGACAGCTGCGACCGTGCGTTGGTCAGTGCCCGCCGAGCCGAGCGCAACAGCTGCCCTGCCTGACGCGCGATGTCCGGCAGCTTGTCGGGGCCGAACACGAAGATCGCCAGGATGGCGAGCACCATGAACTCCGCCGGTCCGATGTCAAGCATGCGCTCAGCGTGTCACACGACCTCAGCGGCCGGCCGGCGTCAATCCGAGCTGCAGACCAGCCAACCCGCGGCCTCGCGCGGTCAAGTCCGCAGCGATGGAGGTCAGCGCAGCGGCGGCCGGGGCCTCGGGATCAGACAGCACGATAGGCCGGCCGGTGTCACCACCAGCACGCAACCGTACGTCGAGCGGCACCCGGCCCAGCACGGGCACGTCGTAACCGAACCGGCTGGACAACGTCGCCGCGACAGTCGAGCCCCCTCCGGTGCCGAAAACGTCGATGCGGTGGTCGTCGCCGCAGTGCGGGCACACCAGGTAGCTCATGTTCTCGATGACGCCCACGACGCGCTGGTTCATCATCGACGCCATCGTGCCGGCTCGTTCGGCAACTTCGGAGGCCGCCAGCTGTGGTGTCGTGACGACGACCACCTCGGAGCTCGGCAGATGCTGGCCCACCGAGATGGCCATGTCGCCGGTGCCGGGCGGCAGGTCGAGCAGCAGGACGTCAAGATCTCCCCAGTAGACGTCGGTGAGCATCTGGACCAGCGCGCGGTCGAGCATGGGGCCGCGCCAGGCGACCACCTGGTCCCGTCGCGGCTTCAGCATGCCGATGCTGATAACGCTGACCCCCCGTGCAGGGACCGGCATGATCATCGATTCGACCTGCGTCGGGCGCGCGTCGGCGACGCCGAGCATCGCGGGGACCGAGTGGCCGTAGATGTCTGCGTCGAGGATGCCTACCTTGCGCCCTGCGCGGGCCATCGCCAGTGCGAGGTTGACTGTGACCGAGGACTTGCCGACCCCTCCCTTGCCAGACGCAACCGCGATGACCTTGGTGAGTGAGTCCGGCCGAGCGAACGGGATCTCCTTGGCCACCTGACCGCCTCGTAGCGTCTGCTGCAGCTCCTGGCGCTGCTCGGGAGACATCACATCGAGGCGCACAGCGACCGACGACACCCCACTGACCGCACCGACTGCCGCGGTGACCTCTCGGGTGATCGTGTCCTTCATCGGGCATCCGGACACCGTCAACAGCACGGTGACGGTGACGCCACCTTCAGCGTCGATGTCGACGTCGCGGACCATGCCGAGCTCGGTGATGGGGCGCCGGATCTCGGGGTCGTTGACGGCCGCGAGCGCAGCCTGAATCCGCTCTGCCTGGACGGAGGTCATGTAGCCAGGTTACGGCGTTGGCTGCCGACATCAGCATCAGGGCGGTTCCGCCCGGGCTGCTCTCTATCGTCGAGCTCGGCCAGCAGTGTGCGCAATTCCGCCCGCACGAAGTCTCGCGTTGCCACCTCTCCGACTGCCATCCGCAGCGACGCCATCTCACGCGCCAGGAACTCCATGTCGGCATGCGCGCGCAGGTTTGCTTCCCGGTCTCGTTCGGAGATCACGCGGTCGCGTGCCTCCTGCCGGTTCTGTGCCAGCAGAATCAATGGGGCGGCGTACGACGCCTGGGTGGAGAAGATCAGGTTGAGCAGGATGAACGGGTACGGGTCCCACCGCAGCCCGACCAGCCCGACGATGTTGATGATCAGCCAGACGATCACGAACACCGTCATGTAGGCCAAGAACCTGGCTGTCCCGAGGAACCGGGCGAACGTCTCGGCGAACCGACCGAACCTCTCGGGGTCGCGGCTGGGGCGAGGCATCAGGGTGCGGGTGGTGTCCTTGGGTACGTCGAGCCGCGCGGTCCGGCCCCGGTTGCGACGGCCGGTGTCGCGGCGCTCCTCGTCCCGCTCCTCACGCGCCACCGGGCACCGCCAGGCGCGACTCGGTCGGACGCTCACGCCAGTTCTCGGGCAGCAGGTGGTCGATCACGTCGTCGACGGTGACGACACCGAGCAGATGTCCGGCCTCGTTGACGACAGGGCTGGCAACCAGGTTGTACTGCGCGAGCAACCGCGTCACCTCTTCGAGCGGGGCGTCTGCGCGCAGCGCCTCCAGGTCGTTGTCGATGACAGCCGAGACGAGACCGGACGGCGGTTCGCGCAGCAGCCGCTGGAAGTGCCCGACGCCAATGAACCGACCTGTCGGGGTCTCGAGCGGCGGCCGGCAGACGTAGACCATGGCAGCGAGCGACGGCGAGAGCGCCGCGTCGCGGATACGCGCCAACGCCTCGGCCACAGTGGCGTCGGGCGGAAGGATAACCGGGTCGGTCGTCATCAGCCCACCGGCGGTGTGCTCCTCGTAGGACAACAGCCGCCGTACGTCCTCGGCCTCGTCGGGCTCCATCAGCTGCAGGAGCCGCTCAGCCGTCTCAGGTGGCAGCTCTGCGATCAGGTCAGCTGCGTCGTCTGGCGACATCTCCTCCAAGATGTCTGCCGCCCGCTCAGACTCGAGCTGGCCGAGGATCTGCACCTGGTCGTCCTCGGGGAGCTCTTCCAGCACGTCGGCCAGCCGCTCGTCGTCAAGAGCTGCCGCGATCTCACCACGGCGCTTGGGTGACAAACCCTGGATGACGTTGGCCAGGTCAGCAGCGCGCATGGTGTCGAGAGCGGCGAGCAGGTGAGTTGCCCCCTGGCCCGCCTCGACCTCGGAAAGGCCAGATACCTCCGACCACTCCAGCACCCTGGTGTGTCCCTTGCGGCCGAAACGCTTAGAACCGTGCTGTACCGCCACTCGCGTGAGCAGCCACTCCCGACTGCGCGACTGCTCCATCGCGATGTCGTAGACGACGCCTTGCTCGCCGCTGTCGATGAGGGTCACGGTGCGGTCGAGCAGCTCGCCCAGCACGAGCGTCTCGGTACTGCGCTGCTCGAAACGGCGCAGATTGACCAAGCCCGTCGTGATGACCTGGCCGGCGTCGACCCTGGTCACACGAGTCATCGGCAAGAAGATGCGGCGGCGCCCCGGCACCTCGACGACAAGGCCCAGCACGCGCGGCGGCTTGTTGTCGGCGCGCACAGCCGCCACGACGTCGCGGACCTTGCCCACCTGGTCACCGTTGGGGTCATAGCAGAGCAGGCCCGCGAGTCGAGCGATAAAGACACGATTCGGCGCGACACTCACGCCCCTGAGGCTACCGGTGTGAGTGGCTGTCTAGGCTGCAAACCGTGCCTGCACGAGCGGCTGAATCGGCGGTCAACGAGCCCGCGTCGAGCCTGGAGTACGACGTCGTCGACGTGTTCACCGATCGGGCCTTCGCCGGCAACCCGCTCGCCGTGGTGTACGGCGCCGACCTGCTCTCCACTACCCAGCTGCTGGCCATCACGCGGGAGTTCAACCTGTCGGAGACAGCCTTCCCGACGAGCCTCACCGCCGCGGACCGTGCCTCTGGTGCCGACTACAGGCTCCGTATCTTCACCCCGGGCGGGGAGATTCCCTTCGCCGGTCACCCGACTCTCGGAAGCGCCTGGTCGCTGTGTCATCGGGGTTCGCTCTTGCCGGGGGACCGGACCCAGGCGTGCGGCGCGGGGCTGATCGGCGTACGGCTGCCGGAGGACCCTAACGCGCCGGTCGAGCTCTGCGCTGTGCCACGTGACCTGGCGACGGAACTCCCACCCGATGCGGTTCGGGCCGTCGCTGAGTCAGTCGGCCTGCGTCGCGACGACGTGATCGGACCGACGTACGTCGCTGGGTGCGGGCTCAGCTTCGTCCACCTACGGGTGGCGCCGGCGGCGGTGGCAAGGGCGCGTCCCGGCATGGCGCCGTTGAGCGACCTGCCGCTCGGGAACCTCGCGCTCCGAGACCCGCTGGAGGGCGTCAACGTCTTCGCCGTTGCCGGCGATGCTGCGCGTGCAGTGGTGCTACCGGTCAACGCCCGCGTGTTCGTGCCGGGGCTCTCGGTGCCAGAGGACCCCGCCACCGGGTCGGCGGCCGCTGGGCTCGGCATCGCGCTGTGTGCGCTCGGACTTGCCTTACCGGATGGCGAGACGCGCTACCAGATCATGCAGGGGGTCGAGATGGGTCGGCCGTCGACGCTGCACGGCCGCGTCGAGGCACTCGCGGGACGGCCGGTGGCGTGCCGGGTGGCAGGCCAGGTGGTGTCGGTCGCGACCGGAACCATCGCCGTACCGGCGCTCTGACCGCAACTAGGCATCCTGCGCGCCAGCGGCCTCTGCTGACGTGGCCAGCGTGCCGAGTCTGACAGGCGTCGCCACTGGCCGCGTTCCAACGACCTCGGGGGAGTACGGCGTTTCGCTCCATGCCGCGGTCAGACACGCGGTGGCGTATCCGCATACCCGTCCCTGGCACCAGCCCATCCCAGGGCGAGCGAGCAACTTGGCGCTGCGGGCATCCTCCGCTCCCAGGTGGACGGCATCACGAAGTCGGCCGGTGGTTACCTCCTCACACCGACAGATGATGGTTCCGGGCTCCAGCCGCCTTACCCAGCTGGAAGGGACCTGGTGGGCCCGGTGCATCGATGCGGCGAAGGCCCGCAGCGACGATCTCCGCCGGAGCACCCTCGCGTCAGTCACCGGAAAACCAGCCGCGGCTGCGCCGGCAACGAGGCCTTCGACTGTTGCCAGTGCGGCGCCTCCAACACCGGTCGCCTCACCTGCGATGAAGACACCTGGCACCGAGCTCTGCTGTTCGTCACTCACTACGCACACGAGGGAGCCGTCCAGGTCGACCCGGGTCGAGCAACCGAGTGCGAGCGGGAGCTCGAGCTGCGGAATGAACCCCCAGCCGACGGCCAGCGTGTCCGCGACGATCATCTCGGCGCTCCCAGGTGTCACATCACCCCGCCCGTCGACCCGAGCAACCGTCACCGACTCGACCGCAGCCTCTCCGTGGGCGGCCACAATCATGGATCGAGTGCGCACGGGCACCCGGTGGCTCGCCAGCGTCCTCGCGTAGCCCAGCCCCTCACCCAGCTTGCCGAGGTTGCGAGCGACGCTCGGGAGCTCCTTGAGCCAGTTGACCGGTGAGGCAGCCTCGTGCACTCCGACGACTGTGGCACCGGCCTGAGTCAGTCCGGCGGCGACGGGCAACAGGAACGGCCCGGTTCCACCGACGACGATCCGCTGACCAGCTGCCACGGTGTGCCCTTTGAGCAATGCTTGCACGCCGCCGGCCGTCATGACACCGGGAAGGTCCCAGCCGGGGAAGGGTATCTGCCGGTCGTAGGCCCCCGGCGCGAGCACAAGTCGGCGGCCGTGCACCTCGACTTGGCGTTCCACCGAAGCTGACCGGTCGACGGCGTAGACGGCGAAACCAGAACCGATCGCCGCAACCGTCCACACATGGTGTTCGGGCAGATAGCTGACGGTGTCCTCGGCCTTCGCGAGATCCTCCAGCAGCTTGCGATAGGTCCCGAGGTCGTGGTGGAGGTACGTGACGTCGCTCGGACGCAGGCCAGCCTCAGCAGGCGCTGGGTGTCGCCAGTACTGACCACCGGGCGCGGTCCCCGCGTCGAGAAGTGCGGTGCTTGCACCCAGCCCGGCTGCTCGGGTAGCGGCTGCCAAGCCGGCCGGCCCCGCGCCGACCACGATGACGTCGAAGGGTTGGTCAGACTTTGAGATTGCCATGGCCGGTTCCCTCCTGCGATCGAACGCTCATGCCTGGTTTGGCTAGTACAAGGCAGGCGCGCTCGTTGGGACGGCTGTCCACGACGACCAGGCAGTCGAAGCAGACACCGATGCCGCAGAAGAGGCCTCGCGGCCGGCCCAGAACTCGGGTCGTACGCCAGGATCGGATTCCCGCCGAAGTGAGTGCGGCGGCAACGCTCTGGCCCGCCACGAAGGGCATCGGAGTGCCGTCGAACTCGAACGTCTCCTGGCTCACTGGAGCACCTGCTCGAACCGCAGAGGATCAAACGGGGTCGGGTCGAGCAGGGGGGTCTGCCCTATCAGGAGTTGGCTGATCATCTCGCCGGTGGCAGGTGCGAGACCTATGCCTGCGCCCTCGTGACCGCAGGCATGAAACAGGCCCTCCACGCGGAGGTCGGGCCCAATCACCGGGAGGTGGTCAGGACAGTAGGGCCGAAAGCCGCGGTAGACGTGCATCAACGAGATGTCGGCGAGGAACGGGAAAAGGAGCACGGCCTGGGTGGCCAACCGTCTGACGACGTCGACCGACAGAGTTTCGTCGAAGCCCACACGTTCGCGGCTCGCGCCGATCAGGACCGTGCCCCCCGAAGTGCCCTCGATGACGGCGGAGGTCTCGATCCCCACCTCGTTACTGGCAACGTTGCTGACATAGTCCGCGGAGTACACCTTGTGGCGCACAACGCTCGGCAGCGGCTCAGTGACAAGCACGAAACCGCGGCGTGGAAGGACCGGAATCGGTGCACCGAGCAACGCCGAAACCTCGCTGCCCCAGGTGCCTGTCGCGTTCACCACGGCGTCCGCCGGGAACCGTCGATGCCCCGCCAGTACCGCGGTTATGCGTCCCGTCGAGTCGCGATCCACACCGGTGACGCTGACGTGCTGCTCGAGCCGCGCCCCTTGCGACTTCGCCGCCGCGAGGAGTGCGGCGGTGGCGAGAACCGGCTGGACCTGCATGTCTTCTGCATAGAGCATGCCCCCAGCGAGGTCTCGGGCAATATGCGGCTCATGGACGGGTAACTCGACACCGGTGACGCGAATCGCATCGACTCCAGCGGCTTGCTGTGCCCGTCCGAACTCGTGCAAAGTCGTCAGAGTCTCGTCGTCGGTAGCGACGACAAGCCCGCCCTTCTGCTCGAGTTCCACCCGATCTGCACCCAAGCTCGCGGATATCTGCAGCCACAGGGTGCGTGACCGGAGCGCCAGGTCGAGCTCAGGCCCGGGCGCCTTGTCAGAGACCAAGAGATTTCCCTCGCCGCGGCTCGTTGTGCCGCTGCTGACCGTGCCGCGCTCGAGCACGGTGACTGAGAGGCCGGCCTGGCTGGCGTAGTAGGCGCACGAGACTCCGACGATGCCAGCTCCGATGACGACCACGTCACTCATCGGTTGACCCGGTCAAACACTGCCTGCGCCACCACGAGGTCCTCCCAGCCCATGCCGACGCTCTTGAAAACGGAGAGGCCGGCGAGAGGGGTCTCGCGGTGTACGACGGCTGCGATGCCGGTGAGTTGCTCGGCGCGGATGGCTCCGTCGGCAACGGCCATGATCACGTCACCGGCCTCGCGCATAGCGACCTGTGGGTCCTCGACCACGACCCCACCGGCGGCGGCGGCCCTGCGTAGGAGCGCCGCATCGAGCTCTCGACGATGAGGCTCGTGTGAGCCGACAGCGACCACGCAGGTGGCTGGTTGCAGCCAGGTGCTGTCGAACAAGGGCTCAGCGGCGGTGGTCGCGCAGACCACGACGTCGGCCCCCGATACGCCCTCCGGCGTCCCGACCCTGGCAGCCAGGCCGGAGTCGCCGATTCGCGCGGCAAGCTCCTCGGCGCGCCTCTTGTCGCGGCCCACCACCGTGACAGTCTCGATCGGACGGTCCAGGCGAAGCGTCTGGACGTGTCCCCAGGCCTGCGGGCCGCTGCCGAAGACGACGAGATGTCGAGCGTCGGCCTTGGCCAGCCGGCGTACCGCGACCGCAGACACGGCCGGAGTGCGCAGCGTGGTCAGGGCGGCGCCGTCCATCAGAGCAAGTGGGGCAAGGGTGTCGTGGTCCACTAAGACAAAGAGGGCTTGGACGCGAGGAACTCCGCGCTGAGTGTTGAGCGGAGCGACCGTGCTGAGCTTCACGCCCACGCCGGTCTGAGTTTCAGCGGGCATCATGAGCAGCTGGCCGCTGCTGACGTCGACGATGGTTCGGTCGGCTGCGCTTGCCGGGTCGAGCCCGTCAAGAAGGGCCCGCTCGAGAGTGTCGGTCGCCTCCGACCAGGACAGCGCCCCCGCGACCGCCTCGGCGTCGACAAAGTGCAGGTGCCCGCAGGACCCGGTCATGGTGCTACGTCGACACGAACGGTCGCGTCAACCGTGTCGGGGTCGGTCCAGACGTGCGCAGTGCCAGGGATGGTGAGCAGTTCCAGGTCGAGAGGGGAGAGCTGCACTACCGGCATCTTCAAGTCATACAGCTCCGCGGCAACCAGCGCGCCGATGACCAAGATCGTGTCGCACTCGGCGAGCACGATCGCGGCCGGAGCGGTGCCGGCCCGGATGCATTCGGCCAGAACCGTGGTGGACGAGCTGGAGCCACGTCCCGATGCCATCACCATGACCTTGCCCGTAAGGCTTTCGCCGCATTGCGCATGGTGGACGTCGATGATCCGGCCAAACTCGTCGACACCGCCCCAAAAGGAGACGGGGGTGTCGAGGTGCAACAGCTGGCCCTCGGCATCGCCGGGATGGAGAGCTCGGCCGTGCAGCTCAATCCCAGAGCCCCTCATCGCGCACCACCCTTCCTGCTCGTGCTGAGGCGACGCATTCGGCGAGGCTGCCGAGGACGGTCTGGACGCCGAGGGTGGCCGGGGCGTACCACGCCCACTTTCCCGAGTTCGTCATCACGGTCCGGACGTGCTCCGCGAGTACCGGGGTCACGTAGGTGCAGGTGTCTGTCAACACGCGAGCGCCCGCAGCCTGCACCGGGGCGAGATGTCCGAGCCGAGTGGCTTCCGCCAGCACCGCTCGGCTCGTTGACACGTAGACGTCGACTGAGTCGGCAAAGGGGGGACCGGCACCGATCTCGCGTGCAAGTGCTGCGAACTCGGTGACCGAGAAGTGAGGGGTGCCCAGGCTGACCGCGTCCAGGTCTTTGTCCGTTGTCGTGCTGAGCTGATCCCGCGCTCCGCGTAGGTCGGCGGTGCTCACAGGGAGGACCGGGGTGTCCGGGCCGGCAACAGCGTCGAGTCGCGGTGCCTCAGGCGTGACGCCGACAACGTGGAAGAGCGCAACGCCGCCAGCAGACGCCGCCGTAGCGCCGACCGCCTTGAGCCGGTCCTCGGTGGTTCCGTCGTCGCCGAGGTCGCCTGGCAGGCCGACCAGCGCGGCGACTCTGGTGCCAGCCCTGGTGCCGAGCAGGGCGCCCACTGCGGCCCACGCGGCGTCTTCCTCGAGCAGTCGGCGAGACACCCCAGCGAAGTCGAGAATCAGCTCGGCTCGGCGGGCCGCATCCTCATGCAGACCAGCAGCTGGCACCCGGCCAGTGAGAGCGGCAGCGATGTCCAAGAAGTCGCCGTACCTGTCGGTTCGAGCCCCCAGCACCGAGTTGACGAACGCGATGGCGTTGGACTCCGCCCACGCCACATGGCTTCCGGTGGAGGGGCGGTGCGAAAGCTGGTACGGCGCGCACGACCAGGTCGGTTCGCAGCCCAAGGCCACGTAGGCGTCCATTAGGCGGCGACCGTTACTGGCCAGGGCCTGTCCGGCCCGCACCAAACCTGGATGCAACAAGTCGAGCGAGCCCACGTTGAGGGTGGTGCGCACCCGGACTTTTCCACCGAGATCTGCAAGGCGCAAGGCGAAGTCCAGGCTGGCCTGGCCGTCGTAGATGCAGCCGTCCACGTGGGCCGACTCGATCTCCAGGAGCTGGGTCGCGGCATTTGCGCGGCCGACGCCGACCACGATGCGCATGGCCATGGCGACGGCCGGGCCGGATTCCCCGTCGAGCATGGCTTGCTCGTCGGCGGTCAGCGTCAACGCCGAACGAGACGTCACGGTGCGATGGTGATGGTGTGCGTGGAGGTGTAGAAGTTCTGTGCCGCTTTACCTTGCTCACGCGGTCCGAGGCTGGACCCCTTTTCGCCACCGAACGGCAGATAGAAGTCGACGCCTGAGGTGGGGGCATTCACCTTGACGAGTCCTGCCTCGAGACGCTGCGCCGCCCGCAGTGCCGTGCTCAGGTCCTTGGTGTACAACGCGGCCGCGAGACCGTGGGGCACGGAATTGGCGATCCGGATGCCGTCATCGAGGTCGGTGGCACTCTGGAGCAGGCAGATCGGCCCGAAGACCTCATCACACGCGAGAGTGTGCCGCTCCGGAACGCCTTCAACGACGGTCGGTTCGACGAACCAGCCGTCGGCGTCGACGTCGGTGCCGCCAGTTAGCACTCGGCCTCCGACCTGCTCGGCGTCCCGGGCCACCGAAGTGACCCGATCACGTGCGTGCTTGGAGATCACCGGCCCGACGGTGGTCTGGAGGTCAGCCGGGTCGGCCACCTGCATCGCTTCGACCGCAGCGACGAGTGCGTCGCGGAATGCGGCCCCGTCGCCGACGACGACCACGCGCTTGGTGGCGGTGCACTTCTGGCCAGCAAACCCCATGGCGGCGGCCGCGATCTGTTGTGCGGCCGCGTCCAGGTCAGCATCGGGAAGGACGACGGCCGGGTTCTGGCCTCCCATCTCGGCCTGGACGGGGATCACGCGCTCAACTGCCGACTTGGCCACCGCCCGGCCGCCGCCGGTTGAGCCAGTGAACGACACCACGTCGGCGCCCGCGACGACGGCTTGGCCGGTCTCGACGTCACCCGGCACGACCGAGAAGGCGTCTGCCGACAGCACGGGGGCGATGAGTTCGGCCAGCCGCAGCGCGCATGCCGTCGACTCCGGCGCGGGCTTCAGCACCACCGTGTTGCCGAACGCCAGAGCGGGTGCCGCTTTCCACAGCGGAATGGCGAGCGGGAAGTTCCACGGAGTGATCAGTCCGGCAACTCCAAGCGGTCGCCGAGAAGTGAAGAGCATTCCCTGCACCGACGGCGCATGCACGGCACCAGTCGGGTCGAAGACCTGCTGCGCGTAGTAGCGCAGGATCGCCACTGAGCGAGCCACCTCGGCGCGGGCTTCCGTCAGTGGCTTGCCGACCTCACGGACCACCAGGTCGGCCAGTTCCTCCGCGGCGCCGTCCACGGCGTCCGCCGCCGAGTTGAGCGAGCTCGCTCGGGCAGCCGCGGGCGATCCGGCCCACTCCTGCTGTGCCGTCCTCGCCAGCGCGAACGTCGACCTAACTTGCTCCGGCGTGGTGGCGTGGACCTCGACGACGAGGTCCTTGGGCTGCTGGGGCGAAAAGCTGGAAATCAACACTTCTCCTGAAGGCGTCAAAGCAGGAAGCCGGCTGGGAACGGGTCATCCGGATCGAGAAAGTATTGCGCTGTGCCCGTGACCCAGGCTCGACCCGTGATGGTGGGTATGACTGTGGTGCGACCGTCGCTGAGCAGGTTCGCCTCGATCAGGCGCCCCGTGAACGTCGTACCGATGAACGACTCGTTGACGAAGTCGGTGTGCAGGGCAAGCTCGCCGCGCGCATGCAGCTGCGCCATCCTGGCGCTGGTGCCGGTCCCGCAAGGGCTGCGGTCGAACCATCCGGGGTAGATGGCCATCGCATGCCGTGAGCGTGTGGCGTCCGAGCCTGGTGCGATCAGCTGTACGTGGTGGCACCCGGAGATCTCCGAGTTGTCCGGATGCACCGGCATCGCTTGGGCGTTGATCGCCGACATGATGTCTAGTCCGGCGGAGAGCAGTCGCTGCATCTCCGATCGCTCGAACTTCAGCCCGATGTCGTCGAGCTGGACCATCGCGTAGAAGTTCCCTCCGTATGCGAGGTCGTAGGGAACGGCACCGAGATCTGGTACCGCTACCTTGGCGTCGAGAGTGTGGCTGAACGACGGAACGTTGCGGATGGTCACGGCGCGAGCGGCTCCTCCCTCGACCGCGACCTGGGCGACGACGAGTCCGGCTGGGGTGTCCAGGCGAATCGTGGTGACCGGCTCGGTCACGTCGACCATCCCCGTCTCCACAAGGACCGTGGCGACGCCGATGGTCCCATGGCCGCACATCGGGAGCAGCCCGGAGACCTCGATATACAGGACGCCCCAATCCGCGTCCGGGCGGGTGGACGGCTGGAGGATGGCCCCTGACATCGCTGCATGACCGCGGGGCTCATACATCAGCAGGGTGCGGAGCTCGTCGCTGTTCTCGCTGAACCACCTGCGCCGCTCGAGCATGGTTGCCCCAGGGATCACCCCGACCCCACCGGTGATGACCCGAGTGGGCATTCCCTCGGTGTGGGAGTCGACGGCGTGGAGGACTCGGCGTGATCGCACTCCGGTCAGCCTAGACCCGCCTCGAGAGCCGCCTCCGTGGCTGCCCGAACCACTGCCTCCTGCTCAGGAAGCAACGGCTGGCGCGGCGGCCGGAACGTGCCGCCCTTGCGACCGACGATGTCCATCGACAGCTTGATCGCCTGAACGAACTCGGTCTTTGAGTCCCAACGCAGCAGCGGGTGCAGCTGGCGATACAGCGGTTGGGCCTTCGCCAGGTCACCGTTGATCGAGGCTTCGAACAGCGCGACCGTCGACTTTGGGAAGGCGTTGGAGTAGCCCGCGACCCAGCCTTTGGCGCCGGCTAGGCCCACCTCGAGCACAACGTCGTCGGTCCCGATCATGACGTCGAGGCCAGGTGCGAGCTCGGCGATCTCATACGTACGACGCACGTCGCCGCTGAACTCCTTCACCGCGACGATCAGTCCCTCGTGGTAAAGCGAGGCGAGCAGCGGAGGTATCAGGTCGGTCTTGGTGTCGACGGGGTTGTTGTACGCCGTGACGGGAAGGCCCGCCTTGCTGATCTCGCGGAAGTGCTCCATCACGGCACGCTGATCCGCCCGGTAGGCGCTGGGCGGCAGCGCCATCACCGCCTGTGCGCCGGCCTCGGCTGCCTGCTCGGCCCAGCGACGGGACTCAAGGGCACCGTAGGCGCCGACGCCAGGCATCACCACGAAGCCCGACGGGGCTGCGGACACGGCCACGTCGACGACTCTTGCTCGCTCCTCTGGCGTGAGTGCTTGGTACTCACCGAGCGAACCATTGGGGGTCACCCCGGAGCAGCCGTTGTCGGCGAGCCAGCTGATGTGCTCGGCGTACGCTTCGAAGTCGACGCTGAGGTCTGCATGGAAGGGCAGCGCGGTGGCGACGAGGACGCCGTGCCAAGGCTGAGTGGGCAGTGTCGTCACGGCGGGCCTCCTGTTGTAATCTCGCGAACTGTGCCATATTTCAGTACAACATCACACTGTACCGGTCCGAGCCTCTCAGTGGTCAGCACCGGTCGAGAAAGCGAGTTCGTCATGACCCGACCCGTGCGCCGGCATCGTCTCCGGCTGCCCACAACGGTTGCTGCTGCGGCCACCTCCGTCCTGCTCCTCGCCGGCTGCGGCGGCGGGCTGCTCGGCGGAGACGACGAGAGCGCAGGCAGCTCAGGCCCCATCGTGCTGGGCATGGTCACCCCGCTGTCGGGCAGCAGCTCCGCGATCGGCCCATACATGCAAAACGGCGCGCAGCTCGCCGTGGACGAGATCAACGCCGATGGCGGCGTGTTGGGCCGCGACCTGGAGCTCGTTGTCGAAGACGAGGCATGTGACCCCAAGACAGCCGTGGCCGCAGCCAACAAGCTCCTGACGGAGGGAGTCGTCGTCTCCGTGGGCGGTTACTGTTCCGGCGCGACGCTGCCCACGTTGCCGATCTTCAACAAGGCGAATGTGCCGATGGTCATCCCGGCCGCCAACTCCGACGACCTGGTGAACCAGAATCTCGACAATGTCTTCCTCATCAACGGCACCGGTACACAGCAGGCGGCAGCCGCTCTGCAGTACATCGAGAAATCCGAGATGCAGCGGGTCGCCTTGATGGATGACAACACGAGCTACTCCACCAACATCGCCGACCTGACAGCGGACCTGCTCGACGAAAGCGGCGGCCCGGAGCTCGCCGAGAAGCAGTCTGTCACTGCAGGGGAGAGCGACTACAGCGCCAACGTCAACGCGGTAGTCGCAACGAACCCCGACCTCGTCTACTGGACCGGCTACTACCAGGAAGGTGGTCTCATCATCCGTCAGCTCCGTCAGGCCGGCTACCAGGGCGACATCATGGTTGCCGACGGAAGTGTCGACAAGCAGCTTCTCGCCATCGCTGGTGAGCAAAACGCCGACGGCGTCCTGGCCACGATGACCCAGACTCCTGACACGATTCCCGGAGCCGAGCAGTGGATCAGCGACTACAAGGACCAGTTCGGCGAAGATCCTGGCCCTTACTCCACGCAGTCCTATGACGCGGTCCGCGTCGCGGCCGAGGCCATCAAGCAGGCCGACTCCACCGATGGTGGTGACATCATCACGGCGCTGGAGGAGATCGATGGGTTCCAGCTGTTCTCCGGCCCACTGACGTTCACCGACGAGCACACGCTGAGCAACGGTGGGTTCCAGATCCTTGAGTCTTCAGACGGCGCCTTCAAGCTGAAGGACCCGCTGCAGTGACTGCTTGCCCCGCCGGCCGAGCAGCCAAGGCCAACCGCCGGCGGGGCGTGCCATCGTCGAAGGGCGCTGGATGTCCCAACTGATCTGGAACGGGCTGTTCGTGGGCTCCTTCTACGCCTTGGTCGCCCTTGGTTACAGCATGGTTTACGGGATCATCAAACTGCTGAACTTCGCTCACGGCGACATCTACATGCTGGGGGCATTCGCCGGATTCGCGCTTCTCACCGGCGCCGGTGGGCTGGCCACGACTGGAGGTTTCTGGTCTCTTCTGGTGGTGCTCGTCATCGCCATGCTGGTGACTGGCACCGCCGGACTGCTGCTCGAGCGCGTGGCCTATCGGCCGCTGCGCGGTGCGCCGAAGCTCTCGGTCCTGATTACCGCCGTCGGCGCATCTTTCGCACTGGAATACGGCACCAGGCTGGTGGCCGGACCCAACCCGGAGGTCTACCCCGTACGGCTGGCCGGGACCACTGTGCACGTCCTCGGTGCTCGCCTCACGTTGGAGCAACTGGGTCTTGCTAGCATCGCCGTCTTGCTGATGGCGGGGTTGCAGTACTTGATCATGAGCACCAGCACCGGACGCGCTATGCGGGCCATCGCCATGGACCCGAAGGCGGCTCTCTACATGGGGATCAACGTCAACAACGTGATCTCTCGTACGTTCTTCCTAGGGTCTGCCCTGGCTGGTGCCGCCGGCGTGATGGCCGGTGCCTACTACGGGAAGATCGACTTCCTGATGGGTTTCATCATCGGGCTCAAGGCCTTCACCGCTGCCGTCATCGGCGGAATAGGCAACATCAAAGGCGCCATGCTGGGTGGACTGACCCTCGGGATGCTCGAGTCCTTCGGGACTGCCTGGCTCGGCGGGGAGTGGCGAGATGTCTTTGCGTTCGCCTTCTTGATCCTGTTCTTGACGGTGCGTCCTACCGGCATTCTCGGCGAGCGTGTGACGGAGCGGGTCTGATGGCGACGCTGCAGGCCCCAAAGGCCTCCGATGGGCGTCGTCCGTCGGTGCTGAGTCGGCTCCTCGAGAACCGCGTCCTCGGTTGGGTCGGGCTTGCAGTCGCTCTGCTGGCTCCCTTCGTCACGGCTACGGCGTACTCCCTGTCGGTGATGACCTCAGCCGCCCTCTTTGTCATGCTGGCAGTCGGCCTCAACATCGTCGTCGGCTATTGCGGCCTGCTCGACCTCGGGTACGCCGCTTTCTTCGCCATCGGCGCCTATACGAGCGGCATCCTGGCTACGCGGTACGGCTGGCCACTCTTAGCCACCGTGCCGATGGTGATCATGGCCGCCGTGCTCGCCGGTGTCATCATCGGTGGACCGACGTTGCGGCTGCGAAGCGACTACCTTGCCATCGTCACGCTAGGTTTCGGCGAGATAGTCCGTATCACCGCGACGAACCTCGAGGTCACCGGTGGCCCTTCTGGCATCTACGGAATCCCCAGCATCTCCATCGGCGGACGAGATCTTGGCGGCCCAGTCGCGTTCTACTACACGTGTGTGGCCGTTGTCGCCCTCGCTGTCGTCGGCGCCGCTCGGCTGGGCCGCAGCAAACTTGGCCGCGCGTGGCGCTTCGTCCGGGAGGACGAGGACGCCGCGGAGGCGATGGGCATCCACACCTACAAGGTGAAGCTCGCCGCCTACGTTGCCGGTGCAATCTGGGGCGGCGTGGCCGGTGTCCTGTTCGGTGCCCAGCTGACCGCCATCTCCCCTCAGAGCTTTACTTTCCTGTCGTCCGCCCTGATCCTGATGGCTGTGGTGCTGGGAGGCATGGGCTCCATTCCCGGTGTCGTGGTCGGCGCGATATTTGTCAGCGTGCTGCCTGAGCTTCTGCGTGATGCCGCGGACTATCGGTTCTTCATCTTCGGCGTGCTCCTGATCGTCGTGATGATCTTCCGTCCACAGGGGCTCTGGCCCACCCGGGGAGGCGAGCGAGCGGCACCGGAGCGGCCATCCTCGGAGTCGGGAACGCTCGAGGAGTCGCGGACGTGAGTGAGCCTCTGCTCGCGGTGGAGCACCTCTCCCTGTCGTTCGGTGGCGTCAAAGCTGTCGATGAGTTGTCTTTCTCGGTGAACGAGGGAGACATTCTCTCCGTCATCGGTCCGAATGGGGCCGGCAAGACCAGCGCGTTCAACTGCATCACCGGGTTCTACCGCCCGACCGGCGGCAAGGTGTTGCTCTCAGGTGATGACATCACCCGACTGCGGCCGTCCGCGGTAGCCGCTCGAGGTGTGTCGAGGACCTTCCAGAACTTGCGACTCTTCGACGACCTCAGCGTGCTGGACAACGTTCGGGCCGGCACCCACCTTCGCACTCAGCAGAACGCGTTCGACGCGCTGTTGCACACTCCGCGGTACCGCCGCTCGGAGCTACAGGCCACCGAGGAGTCGCACAAGTGGCTGGACTTCGTCGGGCTGCGGGGGGAGCGCACCGGCCAGGCGAGGAACCTGCCCTACGGCGAGCAGCGTCGCGTCGAGATCGCCCGAGCATTGGCTCGAGGGCCTCGGCTCCTACTTCTCGATGAGCCCGGTGCGGGCCTGAACCACGGCGAGAAGGTCGACCTCCTCGATCTGCTCCGGCGCATCGGCCGGCTCGGCATCGCACTGGTCCTCATCGAGCACGACATGGGTCTTGTGATGCAGGTGTCTGACCGAATCGTCGTCCTCAACTTCGGCAAGGAGATCGCCGAGGGAAGCGCGGCAGAGGTACGCGCCAACCCTGCCGTCGTCGAGGCTTACCTCGGACGGGCCGACGACGATGCCGCGGCCACCCCAACCGGCGTGGCAACCGACCAAGCCGATGGTCGTGAGCAGTGAACGCCCTCGAGATCGACGCCCTCGACGTCCACTACGGGAGGATCCAGGCGCTTCGGGGACTAACGCTCCGGGTCGGGGACGGCGAGATCGTGGCCGTGTTGGGAAACAACGGTGCCGGCAAGACGTCCACGCTCGCGGCCGTGTCTGGAGTCGTTCGAGCCACCGCTGGAAGCATCCGGGCCCTCGGCTCCGACATCACCCGTGAGACGCCGTGGCACATCGTGGCGCGAGGCATCATTCATGTCCCCGAAGGACGCCGCATCTTCTCGCGGCTCACCGTCCACGAGAACCTCCAGCTCGGCGGTTACCTCGCCGAGGATCGCGCCTCGGTGGAGGACCGGATCACTGAGGTCTATGACATCCTGCCGCGTCTGAAGGACCGCCGGTCACAAGACGGCGGCAACCTGTCGGGTGGTGAGCAGCAGATGCTCGCGGTGGGAAGAGCACTGGTGGCGAACCCGAAACTACTGATGCTGGACGAACCGTCGATGGGGTTGGCGCCTCTCGTCGTCGTGCAGGTGATGGAACTCATCGCTGAAATCAACGGCCGCGGCACGTCGGTCCTTCTGGTCGAACAGAACGCCCGCGCGGCCCTGCGGATCGCCGACCGTGCATACGTGGTCGAGAGCGGGACCACGACGCTGGAGGGTCCAGCAGCCGAGCTCGCCGGAGACTCGCGTGTTATCGACGCCTACCTGGGGGCGTGAGACGGTGGAGACGGAGTACGAAGCGAGCGTTCGCACCACCGATTACCACACCGCCGGTGAGCCGTTCCGGATCGTTGTCGGGGGAACGCCCACTATGTCTGGCGCCACCGTGCTGGAGCGTCGCGAGTTCGCTCAGGGCTCTGCGGGGGTTGAGGATGTGCGCAAGTTGCTCTGCCATGAGCCACGCGGGCATTCGGACATGTACGGCTGCTTCCTGGTCCCACCGAACGACGAGGGAGCCCACCTAGGTGTCCTCTTCTGGCACAAGGACGGCTACTCCACGGCCTGTGGCCACGGCACGATCGCGCTCGGTGCCTGGGCGGTGCAGACGGGGCGCGTGCGGGCGGATCCCGACGGCGACACGGAGGTCGTCATCGACGTACCGTCTGGTCGAGTCGTCGCTCGAGTGAGCTGCTCAGACGGAACCGTTGACGCCGTGGCCTTTCGGAACGTCCCGTCGTACGTCGTCGCGCGGGACCTCAAGCTAAAGCTCAGCGCTGGTCCGGTGTGCGTCGACGTCAGCTACGGCGGGGCCTTCTACGCTTCGGCTCCCGCGTCCGCCTTCGGGCTGAGCGTGACACCGGACAACTACAGCGACCTCATCCAAATCGGTCGTGAGGTGAAGTCGGTCCTGCAGTTCGCCTCAGTGGCCAAGCATCCCGATGACCCCAGACTGTCGGGCCTCTACGGAACGATCCTCTACGACGATCTCGGCGACACCCCAGTTGGCGTCCATCAACGCAACGTCACCATCTTCGCGGACGGCGAAGTGGACCGGTCGCCATGCGGGTCCGGGACATCTGCTCGGGTTGCCCTGCTGGTGGAGCAGGGGCGGATGAAGCCCGGTCAGATACTCACTCATGACTCGCTCATCGGTACTCGTTTTGATGCGCAACTCGTCGAGCTCACGGTGACGGGAGATCGTGCCAGCGTCATCGTCGACGTCCGGGGAATGGCTTATCGAACGGGGGAGCATGTCTTCTATCTTGACGCCCGAGATCCCGTCGGGACGGGGTTCGTACTGCGATGAGGTTGCGTGACGAGGTGAGCGCGTGACCAGCTTCGCTGACGGAGCGGACTCGGGGTCGTTGAACCTGCCGCTTTTCAAAGAACGGACGAGCCTTCGGCAGCAGGTCGCGCATGCCCTTCGGGCGGCGCTGGTCGCCGGCGAGATGCGGCCGGGGGTGCTCTACTCCGCCCCTGTGCTGGCCGAGAAGTTCGGCGTTTCAGCGACGCCTGTGCGTGAGGCGATGCTCGACCTCGCCACTGAAGGGCTCGTCGAGGCGGTGCGGAACAAGGGATTCCGGGTAACTGAGCTTTCCAACCAGGATCTCGACGAGATAACGCAGATCCGGATGCTGATCGAGGTTCCCACCGTCGCCGAGGTGGCCCGCCGATGTGACGATGAGATGAAAGCTGCGGTTGAAGCGCTCCGTGACGTAGCTCGCGAGATCGAGACTCTCGCAGTCGAGCGTGACCTTATCCGCTACGTTGAGGTCGACCGTCAGTTCCATCTGTCGCTACTCGCACTGGCGGGCAACTCCCACCTTGTCGAGGTGGTCCGCCAGCTGCGGGCGCGCAGTCGGCTCTATGGCCTCCATGTGCTCGCCGACCGGGGGCAGCTGGCGACCTCTGCGCATGAGCATGAGCAGCTTGTTGACCTGGTCCTCTCCGGAGACGTTGCCGGTGCCACCACATTGATGCGCCAGCACATCGGCCATGTCCGCAGCGACTGGGCTCACGGTCAACCGACTTGACGCCGCGCTCGCTGCTCGCTGCTCGGTGCCGCCGGCGGCAGGCGGCAGGCGGCCCAAGGATCCGACCTGGTGAGTGCTAGAGCGTGTTCAGCGTCGGATCCTTGTGACGGGCCACTGGCATGCGCGGCGATCCTGGGCGCGTCTAGGCTCAGGCAGAGTCTGTTGCCTGCGCTCCCCGCACAGTGAAGGTGAAATCTTGGCCGTGTCTGATGGTCTGCGCCCACGCCGGTCTTGCCTTGCCGTGCCAGGCTCCAACCCGCGCTTCCTCGAGAAGGCCAAAGGACTCGACGCCGACCAGGTGTTCCTCGACCTGGAGGACTCCGTGGCACCGATCGCCAAAGAGGGAGCCCGCGGCACGGTCGTGGAGGCGCTCAACTCCGGTGGCTGGGGCGACAAGGTGCGAGTCGTGCGGGTAAACGACTGGACCACCTCCTGGACCTATCGCGACGTCATCGAGGTGGTCGAGGGAGCCGGCGCAAACCTCGACGCCATCATGTTGCCGAAGGTGCAGTCCGCGGAGCAAGTGGTGGCTCTTGACATGCTGCTCACCCAGATCGAGAAGACTGTAGGTCTGGAGGTCGGCCGAGTCGGGATCGAGGCACAGATCGAGAACGCCCCGGGCCTGATCAACGTCGACGCGATCGCGACGGCCAGCCCGCGGGTGGAGACGCTCATCTTCGGTCCCGCCGACTTCATGGCATCCATCAACATGAAGTCGTTGGTCGTCGGCGAGCAGCCACCGGGGTACGACGTCGGCGACGCCTACCACTACATCTTGATGCGCATCTTGATGGCCGCCCGGGCAGCGGACGTCCTGGCCGTCGACGGCCCCTACCTCCAGGTCCGCGACGTCGACGGCTTCCGACGGGTGGCGAGTCGAAGCGCGGCCCTGGGCTTCGACGGCAAGTGGGTGCTGCACCCAGACCAGATCGCTGCTGCCAACGAGGTCTACTCACCGCTCCAGAGCGACTACGAGCATGCCGAGAATATTCTTGACGCCTACTCTCACTACACCTCCGCGCAAGGCGGCGCCAAGGGGGCGGCCATGCTGGGTGACGAGATGATCGACGAGGCGTCGCGCAAGATGGCCCACGTGGTGGCGGCAAAGGGCCGCTCGGCGGGCATGACGCGCACCGAGGTCTGGCAGCCGCCTGCCGACTGACCTCCTCCCGGAAGGCACAATGGCAACCATGGGTCGCCTCTGTGAAACCGAAGGTCTGACAGACGTCCAGACCGAGATCGTGAAGACCATCCGCGACTTCGTCGAACACGAGATCCTGCCGGTCGCCACCCGCCTCGAACACGCCGACGAGTACCCCACCGACATCGTCGCCGGCATGCAGGACCTCGGGCTGTTCGGCTTGACAATCCCTGAGGAGTACGGCGGCCTGGGCGAGTCGCTGCTGACCTATGCGCTGGTGGTCGAGGAGATATCCCGCGGCTGGATGAGCGTCTCGGGCATCGTCAACACCCACTTCATGGTGGCTCACCTGCTCAGGCAGCACGGCACGGAGGAGCAGAAGCGGTACTACCTGCCGAGGATGGCCACCGGAGAGATCCGCGGCGCGTTCTCGATGTCGGAGCCGGGGTGCGGGTCCGACGTGGCCGCGATCAAGACCAAGGCAGTCAAGCGGGACGACTCGACGTACGTCATCAACGGCCAGAAGATGTGGCTCACCAACGGCGCCTCGTCGACACTGGTGGCGGTGCTGGTCAAGACCGACACGGGAGCTGAGTCCGTCTACCGGAACATGACGACGTTCTTGGTCGAGAAGCCAGCCGGGTTCGGCGAGGTGCTGCCCGGCCTGACGGTGCCCGGCAAGATCGAGAAGATGGGCTACAAGGGGGTGGACACCACCGAGCTGGTGCTCGAGAACGTCGAGATCGGCGCGGACCAGGTGCTCGGCGGTGAGCCGGGGCGCGGGTTCTACCAGATGATGGACGGCGTCGAGATCGGTCGGGTCAACGTGGCCGCCCGCGGGTGCGGGGTGGCCTTGCGGGCCTTCGAGCTCGGTGTGCAGTACGCCCAGCAGCGGGAGACGTTCGGCAAGAAGATCGCCGAGCACCAGGCGGTGCTGTTCCGGCTCGCGGAGATGGCGACGAAGGTCGAGGCCGCGCACCAGATGATGGTCAAGGCGGCCCGCGCCAAGGACTCAGGGCAGCGGGGCGATCTCGAGTCGGGGATGGCGAAGTACCTCGCCGCGGAGTACTGCTCGCAGGTGGTGGAAGACTCGTTCCGTATCCACGGTGGGTACGGCTTCTCCAAGGAGTACGAGATCGAGCGCCTGTACCGGGAAGCCCCCATGCTTCTCATCGGTGAAGGCACCGCTGACATCCAGCGGATGATCATCGGGCGCCGGTTGTTGGAGGATTACAAGCTGAGGTGACGGGACGCCCTACCCCGCACCACCAGTGCCCTAGCTGACGTCTCGCAGAGGAGAAGAGATGACGACACCACTGCCCGAGCTGCCAAGTGGACTGCCGATCGGCACCTACCCCACCTACGCGAAAGCGCAGGAGGCCGTCGACTACTTGTCCGACAACGAGTTCCCTGTTGAAAACGTCACCATCGTCGGCAGCAACCTGCGACTGGTGGAGAACGTCACGGGTCGCCTGACCCGCGGCCGGGTGATGGGTGCCGGAGCAGGCAGCGGAGCACTCTGGGGACTGTTCATCGGCACCTTCGTCATGTTGTTCGGCCAGGACGTCTCCATCATCGTGCCGATCGTCGCCGCCGCGATCGGTGCGGGCGTCGGCGCCTTGTCGGGTCTGCTGGCTTACAACGCGACGGGTGGCAAGCGCGACTTCACCTCGAAGAGCGGCGTCGTCGCGACGTCGTACGAGCTGGTCTGTCAGCCGGCAGCGGCGGAGGACGCCCGCAACCTGCTGGGCCGCCTCGCGTTGCGAGACGGATAGGGGGCGTCGGCGCGTGCAGTTCGGCCGCAGCTACGAGGAGTTCGAGGTCGGGGCGACGTACAAGCACTGGCCCGGCAAGACGATCACCGAGTACGACGACCACCTGTTCTGCCTGCTGACCATGAACCACCACCCGCTGCACCTCGACGCTCACTACGCCGAGTCCGCCACGGAGTTCGGCAAGAACGTCGTCGTCGGCAACTACGTCTACTCGCTGCTGCTCGGCATGAGTGTGCCCGATGTGTCCGGCAAGGCGATCGCGAATCTGGAGGTCGAGTCGCTGCGCCATATTGCGCCGACGTTTCATGGCGACACGATCTACGGCGAGAGCACGGTGCTCGACAAGTGGGAGAGCAAGTCCAAGGACGACCGGGGCGTGGTGCACGTCGAGACGATCGGCTACAACCAGGACTCCGTGGTGGTGTGCATATTCCGCCGCAAGGTGATGGTGCCCAAGGACAGCTACCTCGACGCGCGCGGCGGTGAGCAGCCCGGGCGCCCGACGCCGCAGCGACACGAGTAGTTGGTCGATAGAGTCGCACGGTGGCCAACGGTGCAGACGTTGAGGTGTGGCTCATCCGGCACGGCGAGACGGAGTGGAGCAAGGCTGGTCAGCACACCGGCACGTCAGATCTCCCACTGACGAAGGCCGGTGAAGACGCAGCGCGTTCGTTGCGCCCCTTGCTGGCGCGTACGTCGTTCGACCTCATCGTGTCGAGCCCGCTCCAGCGGGCCCGCCGCACAGCAGAACTGGCTGGGGTCGTCGATGTCCAGATTGATGATGACCTGGTCGAGTGGGACTACGGCGAGTACGAGGGGCTCACGCGGGTCCAGGTCAGGGAGCAGCGGCCGGATTGGACTGTCTGGACGGATGGCGCGCCCGGCGGAGAGTCCTCACAGGACGTCTCCGACCGCGTCGACCGGCTGATCGGCAAGTACCGAATGAGCGGTCGCGTCCTGCTGTTCGCTCACGGCCATGTCATGCGGGCGCTGGCGGCCCGCTGGGTCGAGCAGACGGTGGCTGTCGGTGAGCACCTGGCCCTCGGCACCGCCACGGTCAGCGTGCTCGGCTACGACCGCGGGACCCCGACCATCGAACGGTGGAACAGCCAGGGCTGAGTCGTCGCGACGGTGGTTCAGCTGGCGGTCTGTGCCTGCACGATGAGGGCGTGCAGCTCGGCTGCGCCGCCCACTCCCTCCGCCTCGAGGTTCGAGGCTCGCTGCGCCAGCACGCCCAGATCGATCTCACGACCCTCGAGCGGAGCCGACCCCTTCAGCAGCTGGGCGAAGTCCGCCGCCGTGGAGGCCAGCTGGGTTTCGTTCGACGGCTCAGTCTCCGCGTCGGCTGCATACAGCGTTTCGTGCACCTCCTCGATCGCACCGGTCTCGACCGACTCCCATCGGACGGCGACCTCGCCGAGCGCGGCGTCCGGCGAGGCGTCTTCGGCCAGCGTGACCTCGTAGAGCGCGGTGGCGTCGTGACCCGCGCCGAGCTCACCGGCATCAACACTGTCGTCAACGAAGTCGCCGTCTTCGAGGGCGCGGTTGTCGTAGCCGATCAACCGGTATGACGACACCGCGGCCGGGTCGAACTCGACCTGCACCTTCGCGTCCTTGGCCACCGGGGTCAGCGTGCTCGACAGCTCGTCGACGAAGAGGCGCTCGGCCTCGGCGAACGTGTCGACGTACGCGTAGAAGCCGTTGCCCTGGTCGGCGAGCTGCTCCATCAGGTCGTCGTTGTAGTTGCCCATCCCGTAGCCGACAGTGACGAGGTGGATGCCGTCCTGGTCGCCGTCCGAGATCATCTTGGCCAGTGCGTCTGGGCCCGTCATCCCGACGTTGGCCACGCCGTCGGAGGCCAGGATGACGGCGTTGATGGCGTCGGGCCGGTACGCCGTCCGCGCCTCGCGGTAGCCGAGGCGCAGACCCGCCTCCAGGTTGGTGCTGCCTCCAGGCCGCAGGTTATCGATCGCCTGAACGATCGCCTCGGTGTTCCGTACCGGCGTCGGCGCCAGCACCGGTCGAGCATTGTCCTCGTAGGTCACGACCGCGACGGTGTCCGTGGGCAGCAGATGCTCGGCCAGTAGAGCGAGCGAGGACTGCACGAGTCCCAGGCGCTCACGGATGTCCATCGACCCGGAGGTGTCGACGACGACGGTCAGTGCCACCGGAGGACGCTCGTCGGCAGCGATCTCGCGGGCCTTGACGCCGACCCGGATCAGCTGGGTACCGTCGCTGAGGCCCGGCGCCAGCATCTGGTCCACGGCTATGCCCAGGTCGCTGTCGGTAGGAGCCGGCTGGTGGTAGTCGAATGCGTTCACCCACTCCTCCGGCCGGATTGACGCCCGCGGAGGCCGCACACCGGCGGCGAGCAAGGTGCGTGCAACCGAGAACGAGCCCGTGTCGACATCGAGAGCGAACGTCGACAACGGGTCGGTCGAGGCATTGACAAAGCCGCTGGTGCCGGCGTCGACGAACGTGTTGTCCTCGAGCAGTCCAGGCTCAGGTGCCTCCGCGTCGGTCTGGACTGGACCGGCAGCGGTGCCGGGCGCCGAGCCGTAGACGCGGTCGTCGGCAGCCTCCTGGTAGTCGTCGTAGTAGGACTTCGCGTCCAGATCCGGGTGCTGCCAGCCTGCGTCGTTGACGTCGCGTGCGCTGCTGCACGAAGACAGTGCCAGGACGCTGACTGTGGACAGGGTGAGAGTTGTCAGACCTCGGTTCATGCCCAGTGAGACGTACGTCGACCGCCCGCCGGTTCCACGGTCTTGCAAGCCAGGGGCAGGGTCAGCCGCGGGTCAGGCCGAAGTGGCGCCCGAAAGCTTGCCCAGCAGCCAGTCGCACCAGCTGAGCATGTGCTCCTCGTGGCTGATGCCGCACTGCAGCGTTGCGTAGGCAGCGAACGACGCCCGCCGAGCGTCTGTCTTGTCGTCCTCGTCGAACGTCCGCTCCTCGGCGGCGTACAGTGCCAACCGGCCGCTGGAGTGGTCACGAGCCTGCCGAATCAGACCCCGTGCGACGTCGGGGGAGACCATCCACAACGCACGCACTCGCAGCAAGAACTCACTGCGTGACTCGGGCGGGGCCAGGGGAGAGGCGATCCACGACCGCAGGGCGCGGTTTCCCTTGGCGGTGATCGCGTAGAGCTTTGTGTCGCGGGGGCCACGGCCGTCGACGACGCGATGGCGCACATAGCGGTCCCGTTCGAGCCCGCTCAGAGTCGGGTAGACCTGGCTGTGATGGGCGGACCACATGAAACCGATCGGAGTTTTCATCTTCAGGGTCAGGTCGTACCCCGTCAGCGGCTGCTGAGCGAGCAGCCCCAGCAGCGCGTAGCCCAGCGTCTTCACCTCGGGTAGCCTATGCGTTATGTCAAGACTTACATATCGCATGTCTTGGTTCACCTGGATCGTCGGGCTCGGCCTGTTGACAGGTGCCTGCGGTAACGGGACATCGGGAAGCGTGCCGAGTACGTCGGCCAGCGTCTCGCCGCGGACAAGCATCGACCCGTCAGTCACGCCGAGCCCCCCCGAGGAGGCGCCCACGACGGATCCCGCGACAGTTGACGAGACCGCTGCACAGCGGTGCACCGGGGAAGATGGGGCTGGTCAGGACCGGGTGATCTCAGCCAAGGGGTCACGTCTTGTCGCTGCCGAGCTTGGACATGGACCGACGTGGGCAGTCTTCCTGCACCAGACCGACGGAGGTGGCCTGTGCGGGTGGTGGACGTACGGCGCGCACGTGGCCAGCCGGGGCATACACGTCTTGCTCCTGGACTTGTGTGGGTACGGCCGCTCGATCTGCGCCAAGCCGCTCAGCAGCGACCAGGTAGCACAGGCGGGCGCGGCAGTTGCGTTCGCGCGCAAACATGGCGCACGCCGGATCACTGTCGTCGGCGCCTCGATGGGTGGGGCCGTGGCGCTGCCGACCGCCCGGACAAGCCGAGCCGACGCGGTTGTCGATCTGTCCGGACCGCCCGACTGGACTGGCACCGACCTCGACCGAGACGTGAGGGGTTTGACGATGCCCACTCTGCTCGCCGTCTCGCCAGAGGATCCGTCCACCGTGTCAGCGTTCCGCAAGGCGATCCGCCACGTTCCGTCGAAGGTCAAGCGACTCGAGGTCGTGACTGGGGGACACGGGTACGTAATGCTCGGCTACCCCGGCAACTGGAGCAGGCTGGCGACGACCGTGGAGCGCTGGATCAAGGGTGACTATCCGTGAGCTCAGGATGTGGAGCTAAGTCTGCGTGCGGAGCGCCCCTGCCCAGATGTCCCAGGAGGCGAGCGTTTCCACCAGGCCAGGCGAGCAGCCCAGCGACTCGAGTTCCCCACGGCTGACCCAGGCGACGTCCACGGCGTCGTCTCCAGCTGCCATGGCCGCCGGGTCGCCCACCAGCGTTGCCGAGAAGTCGGTGACGTCGTACACCACACCGTCTCCGACCAGTATCTCGACCGCACCCACGGCCGCTCGGACGTCTACCACGAGCCCGGTTTCCTCGAACACCTCCCGCCGGACCGCGTCGTCGAGTGACTCGCCGACCTCGACTCGTCCACCGGGCAGCGACCAAAGTCCTTTCGCGGGCGGCTGACCGCGGCGTACGACGAGAAGGTGGCCGCGGTCGTCCAGCACCACCGCGCCGACGCACTGCACCCTCACAGCCTCGACGGTAGCGTCCGCGAGCCGCCTGCCGGACCTAGTGACCGGGCTTGACCGCGAGGCCGCTCGACCATCACCGTTGTGCCGTGCACTCGAGGCTCGCGGTCGTCGAACCCCTGGCTGTCGTCATCGGCGACCCGGTCAGCGAGGTGTCCGTACCCTTGTGGACGCCGTGGCCAGTGCCCGCGGACTGGGTGTTCGGTGGCCTCGGCTATGCAGGAGCCGCTGGAAGCGACGCCTCGGCCGTGACGTGCTGGAGCGGTCCCGACCAGTTCGGAGACCGCGCGGAGATGCTGCTGATCTCCGAGGAGGCCGGCGCAGGCCTCGGTGGCTACTTCGCCGGACTGCCTGTCACTTACCCCGGTCCGGGGGTGGGCGAAGGGCCGCCACACGCCAGATTCACGGTTGAGGATCGACCCGTACCCCTGTGGTCGGTCGACGGCGTCGCACCCGACAGGGCGGTGTATGCCGGGGAGGCTGCGGGTCGCTGGTTGTGGGTGGTGGTGCATCCCGTTGAGGCGGGCGCCTTGGTTGTCGAGCCGCTGCAGTTTGTCGACGCTCGCCAACTGGGTGCCGAGCTGACCGTGTTGCCGCTGGGTGAGCTCTCCCCGCGCCTCGTCGTCGGCTGACACTGGTTCGATGCGGGACCGTCGACTGATGCTGGTTCGACGCAGGGCCGTCGGCTAGCCGATGCTGATCCCACGGGGTTGTCGGAATTCGCCTCTAGGGTGAAACCCGTGCGCATCGACCTCCACAGTCACTCGACCGCCTCCGACGGCACCCAGACCCCGGCGGAGGTGGTCGAGGTCGCCGTGGCCGCCGGACTCGACGTACTCGCCCTGACTGATCACGACTCGGCCGACGGCTGGGCCGAGGCGGCTCAAGCGGCCCGACGGGTCGGCATCACCCTGGTGCGGGGCATGGAGGTCTCCACCAAGTACGACGGTGCAGGCGTGCACCTGTTGGCCTACCTGCCCGACGTGACCTATCCGGCGCTCGCCAACGAACTCGACCTCATCCTGGCCGGTCGAGAAGGCCGGCTCACGTCGATAATCTCGCAGCTTCGGCTGGCGGGCCTCGACATCACCGAGGCCGAGGTGTTGCAGCAGGCCGGGCGGTCACCGGCAGTCGGCCGACCGCACATCGCCGACGTCATGGTGGCGAAGGGGTGGGTGCGCGACCGCACCGAGGCGTTCGACCGCTGGCTCAACGCGGGCAGGCCCGCTTACGTCGTCCGCTACGCCACTGCGACCGCCGACATGATCCGCCTGGTGACGGCGGCCGGCGGAGCCAGCGTCATCGCACACCCTTGGGGGCGTGCCAGCCGCCGCGTCCTTGACGCCGAGGCCGTCGCGGGCTTTGCCGCCGCAGGGCTCGCGGGCCTCGAGGTCGACCACCAGGACCACAGCCGCGCTGACCGACAGGCATTGAAGGCCATCGCCAGTGATCTTGATCTGGTGGTCACCGGCGCCAGCGACTACCACGGCGACGGCAAGGTCAATCACGAGCTGGGCTGCAACCTCACCGCACCAGAGGAGTTCGAGCGGCTTCTCGCGGTGGCCGACCGCAATGGCGCCGCGGCCGACCGGCCGGTGCCCGAGGTCATACGCCGGTGAGTGCCGTTGTCAACGCCACCTTGCTGGCCGAGGTGTTCATCACCTTGTTCGTCATCATGGACCCGCCCGGCGCCATTCCGCTGTTCTTGTCCCTGACCCGCAACCTGTCCCCGCACGCCCGTGGGCGAGCGGCGTGGCAGGCGTGCACGGTGGCGTTCTGTGTGATCGTCACGTTCGCGCTCTTCGGCCGCCAGATCCTCAGCTATCTCCACATCTCGCTGCCAGCGCTGCAGTGCGCGGGCGGCTTGCTGCTCCTACTCGTCGCCCTGGAACTGTTGACGGGCAAAGACCAGGAGCCCGCCACCACACGCGACGTCAACGTTGCCCTGGTTCCGCTGGGCACGCCCCTGCTGGCCGGGCCAGGCGCAATTGTCGCCACCATGGTGTTTGCTGAGCGGGTTGACGCCGCACCAGACCTCGTCGCGGTCGCCCTCGGCGTCATCCTCGTCCATGTCGTGCTGTGGGTGACGCTGCGCTACTCGCCGGTGATCTTGCGGGTCATCCGCCAGAGCGGCATCACGCTGGTGACCCGGATCGCCGGTCTGCTGCTGTCGGCGATCGCCGTGCAACTGATCGCTGACGCCGTGCGCGCCTTCATCGCGGGCGAGGGGTGACCGACAAAGGTGACCAGATGAGCGACAACCAGCTGGGCTTCGAGGGCATGCCGCGTCGGCTGCTGCAGGCGGCACCGTCGCGGCTCACGACCTATCTCGACTGTCCCCGCCGCTACCGGTTCGCCTACCTCGACAAGCCGGCGCCGCCGAAGGGGTCGCCCTGGGCACACAACTCCATGGGGGCGGCGGTGCACTCCGCGCTCGCCAACTGGTGGAAGCTGCCGTTGGAGCAGCGCACCGTCGACTCGGCGGGTCGGCTCCTCGACCGCGCCTGGCTGCTCGACGGGTTCCGTGACGACGCGCAACGCGACACCGCTCGCGACCGGGCGCGAGACATGGTCACCCGCTACGTCGCGCGCCTCGACCCAGCGGTGGAGCCGGTCGGCATCGAGCGCACCGTCGCCCTCAAGACCGACTCGGCCGCGCTGTTCGGCCGGGTCGACCGGATCGATGACCGTGAGGGGGTCGGGCTCGTGGTCGTCGACTACAAGACCGGTCGTCACCTGCTGACCGTTGACGACGCCCGCACGTCCCTTGCGCTGGCCATCTACGCCGCGGCCGCTGAGCGCACGTTGCGCCGACCGTGCCGTCGGGTCGAGCTGCACCACCTGCCGAGCGGCGAGGTCTTGTCCTGGGTGCACACCGACGAGGGCCTCGCTCGCCACCTTCGCCGCGCCGACTCGATCGCCGACGAGATCGCGCACCTCGACGAGCGCTACAAGGCCGGGGTCGGCGACGAAGACGCCGACGACATGTACCCCGCCAGGGTGGGCCCCCTGTGCGGATGGTGCGACTACAACCGCGTGTGCGGCGTCGGCTCAGCGGCGACAGCACCGCGCGACTCCTGGGCGGCGATCGAGGATTCTGACCGCAGCGCACAGCCGCGACAGCACACGAGCTAGCTCATCCAGACACGCACCAAAGCGTCTCTCGTCTGCTCTGGCTGCTCCCAGGCCGGTGAGTGGGCTGCGTCAGCTATGACCACGACCCGTGTGTCGAGCGCGTCGGCCAACTCGTCCTGTACGTCGTGTGGCCAGGTGTCGTGTTCCCCCCGCATCACCTTGACTGGCAGGTCCAGCGCCGCAAGATCGTCGGTGAGGTCAGGGGCGTGGCCGAGGTGGCGGGCGATGTTGGCTAGCGAGTCCGGCGAGTTCGCCAGGAATCGCCGGTGCAGGAACTCCTCGATCTCCGGACTCTGCGGCGACGAGCCCCGCTGTTGGTCCCGCTTCACCATCGCCTGATACACGAACTCGAGCTTCTCGCGCTCGAGCGCGGTTGCGACGGCCGTGAGGTCCTCGCGAAGCCGCGCGCCCAAGCCGCCCGGCCCTGAACACAGCAGGGTGAGGCTCGCCCAGCACGTCGGCCACCGCAAGGCTGCGCTCGCGGCGACCAGCCCGCCGAACGAGTGCCCGACGAGGTGCACGCGCTCCGCCGTACCGAAGACCGCATCGGACAGCGCCCGCGCGTCCGCCGCCAGGCCACCGAGCGAGAAGTCATCACCTGCGGCTGCCGGCGACTCGTACTGGCCGCGCTGGTCGTAGGTTGTGGCGATCCAGCCCGCCTCGGCCAACAACGGGAGCAGGGCGGCAAAGTCCTCCTTGGAGCCGGTGAAGCCGGGGATCAGCAAGACCTGGCCGCGGGGGAGCGACGAGTCGTTGGGCAGACACCTGAGGGCGGCGAACGTCCCCCGCCCTGTTTCAGCATCCGTTCGCACGACGTTGCCCGGCAGCACCAGACTGCGACTCTTTCTCACCGGCCCCACCGGGCAGCGCCGTCGACGAGCACGAGTGTCCGGGGTCTGCTCACCGGCCCCACCGGGCAATCTTCTCCACGACCCGTGGAGGCGCCAGCCGGGCGGCTGCTACGAGCGCCTTGTAGCGCGCGCTTGGCACACTGATCGCCTTTCCGGCGCGCAGGTCACTGAGCGCTTCAGCGACGACCGCGTCAGCGTCGAGCCACATCCATGGCGGGATGCCGTCGACGTTGGCGCCCATCCGTGAGTGGAACTCGGTGCGGACGAAGCCGGGGCACAGCGCCATCACCCGCACACCGGAGGCCCGGTAGTGCACGTGGGCCCAAGCGCTGAAGCTCGTCACCCACGCCTTGTGGGCGCCGTACGAGCCGCGCGGCAAGAATCCTGCGACGCTCGACACGTTGATGACGTCACCGCTGCCGCGCTGCAGCATTGCCGGAAGAGCGGCATGGGTGAGCCGCAGCACCGCCCGCACCAACACGTCAAGGCCGCGTTCCTCGACCTCGATGTCGTTGTGCTCGAACGGTCGCCACAGCCCGTAGCCGGCGTTGTTGACAAGGACGTCGACCGGCTGGTCGCGGAGCCGCTGCTCGATCCGCCGAGTCGCGTTTGGCTCCGCCAAATCGGCTGGTAGCACCGTGCAGACGACGCCGTGCCGACTGCTGAGCTCGTCGGCCACCGCGTGGAGGCGGGTCTCGTCGCGTGCGACGAGGGTGAGATCCAGCCCCTCGCGGGCTAGAGCCGTGGCGAACGCGTAGCCGATGCCAGCGGTCGGCCCGGTGATCAGAGCGGTAGACACCGCGTCAGCATGGCGGCGGATGCGACGCAATTCAAGGCGGCACAAGGTGGCACCCTCACGGGGCGCACGAGATGATAATCACGTCGCGTCCGGCGGTTAAGCCAGAAATCGACCCTGTCCGATTAGACTGCCGGGGTGTCCTTTCGACTCGACGAGCCCTCTGGTTCTTCTTGGCCCAAGCGACTGACAGCTGTCGGCGGGGCCGTCGCGGTGACTCTGCTGACGCTGGCCGGTGCCGTCGGCATCGGTCCGGGCGCCGCTGCGGGACAGAGCCCTACGACCAGCGATTCGGCTCGAGAGGCGTCGGGACCTTCGCGCTCCGACGAGACGGCTGCCTCGCACCGCGCGCTGAAGTCAGATGGCTGGCGAACCGTCGAAGACGCTCGCCAGCACAGCGTCGACCCGAACACGTCGGGTGCTAGAGGCAGTGAACGGAATGCCGAGCGGAAGCTGCCGCCCCGCTCGGGCGAGGGCAAGCGAATCGTCTACGACATCAGCGATCAGAGGGTCTGGCTGGTCAATGGTCGGGATGAGGTTGCCCGGACCTATCCCGTTTCGGGCAGCCGGTTCAAGAACCTGCTCGAACCGGGCCACTACGCCGTCCACTCGAAGTCTCGTTATGCCGTGAGCTTCGACGGGCGGGAGACGATGAACTACATGGTGCGCTTCGCCTACGGCGAGCGGTCAGCCATCGGCTTCCACGACATCCCAGCGTTCCAGGACGGAACCCTGGCACAGTCACGCAGCGAGCTCGGTACGCCTCAGTCTGCTGGCTGCATCAGGCAGTGGATCAGCGACGCTAAGGCGCTGTGGGAGTTCTCTGCTGTCAAGACTCCTGTTGTCGTGACTGTCTGAGAGTCGGTCAGCCCCCGACGAAGTAGATCAATTCTCGGCTGCTCTCGAGACCGCTTCGCCGCTGCGCGTACGGCTGCGGTTGCGCGACCGCCGGCGTCGTGGGGCGCCCTGGACTTCGACGGCGGGGGCGTCGGCGCCTGACCGAGCGCTCGACTGTGCGTTGCCGTCGTCGGACTTGGACAACGTGGTCTGACCGCCACGCTGACCACTGCGGGTGCGCTGTCTGCTTCGGCTGGCGCGGGGGTGCCCGTTCCCAGTGTCGGGCTTGCCGTTGCCGGTCGACCTCTCGCGGGTGGTCGCTGCCGCACGCTGCGGCGCTTTCGACAGGCGCCCCTTAACGCCGGTCGGGATGCCCTGCTCGTGGAAAAGGTGCTCGCTGGTGGAGTACGTCTCCATCGGATCGTCGAAGGGCAGGTCGAGCGTCTTGTTGATGACCTTCCACCGGGTCACGTCCGCCCAGTCGACGAACGTGATGGCAACACCTGTCGCTCCAGCCCGGCCGGTTCGCCCGATCCGGTGGACGTAGGTGTTGTCGTCGTCGGGACAGCTGAAGTTGATGACGTGCGTGATACCGACGACGTCGATGCCGCGGGCCGCGACGTCTGTCGCGACCAGGATCTCCACCGAGCCGTCCCGAAACCGCTTGAGTGCGCGCTCGCGAGCAATCTGCGCCATGTCACCGTGCAGGGGGGCAGCAGGAAAGCCTCGGTCGATGAGCTCCTCGGCGATGCGCTGAGCCTGCCGTTTGGTGCGGGTGAAGATCAAGGACAGGCCGCGGTTCTCGGCCTGCATGATGCGCGCGATGATCTCGGTCTTGTCGAGGTCGTGAACGACGTACACGAACTGGGCGGTCGCAGGAACCGTGGCGTTCTCCGAGCTAGACTCGGCGCGAATGTTGACCGGGTGGCGCATGTGCGTGCGAGCCAGCGTGACGACCTCGCCACGCATGGTCGCCGAGAACAACATGGTTTGGCGCAGCTCTGGGGTCCTGGCGATGAGCCGCTCGACGTCCGGCAGAAATCCCAGGTCGAGCATCTCGTCGGCCTCATCGAGCACCAGCACCTTCACATGCGACAGGTCGAGCGCCTTGCGGGAAGCGAGGTCAAGGAGTCGACCCGGCGTGCCGACCACGATGTCGACTCCGGTGGTCAACGCGTCGAGCTGTGGCTCGTAGGGCACTCCGCCGTACACCGTTATCGTCCGAGTGCCGCGGAGGCGGCCGGCGAGCGTCAGGTCACCTGAGACCTGGAGGGCAAGCTCTCGGGTAGGCGCGACGACAAGCGCCTGCGGCTTGCCCGGAGCCACCAGCTCATCGAAGTCCGGATCGTGCGGTGAGATGATCCGCTGGAGGATAGGGATGGCGAAGGCCAACGTCTTGCCGGTGCCGGTGCGCGCCTGCCCGATCAGGTCGGTGCCCGTCAGGCCGATCGGCAGGGTCATCTCTTGGATGGGGAATGCCTCGATGATGCCGACAGCGCGCAGCGCCTCGACAATCTCGGGGAGCACCCCGAGGTCTTCGAACGTAGCCAGGACGAACTCTCGATTCTTGAATTGATCGCCTCGGCGGAAGTCGCAACTAAGGCGGCGTCACCTGCAGTCTATCGGTTGCCGGTCGGGAGCTGTCGCTACTGTGCAGCCATGACCGACGATGAGTCTGGGCAGGTGGGAGCCGAGCCGTCGGGGGACCTACCTGAGTCCTCCTCGTGGGTGTTCGCCGATCCCGCCTACCGGGTCGCGGTCATCGATCTGCTGGGCGGGTTGGCCTACTCCGAGCTGAGCGCGTTCGAGCGGCTGACATACGACGCGACGAGCGCACCA
>JAABUS010001159.1_pt1 | contig 59787 bp, 58 predicted proteins | sample 5560161 | NCBI WGS metagenome assembly JAABUS01 (sample SAMN10711885, study PRJNA513376) | rock metagenome | isolation source: Antarctica rocks | place: Antarctica: Victoria Land, Trio Nunatak nord | collected 2016-01-04
GCGACACAACGCTGGCAAGTCAACCCTTCGGGCGCGACATCCGGGAATAGAGTCAGCCGCCGCCTACCCGAGTCTCCACCGTCAGACGCCACCACAACAAGACGATGACATTGAGCCCGGGAATGTCACCTGAGCCACATGGCCCGGGAATGACCTGCCTTCCGTCGGGTACCTAAGATTGCGGGAACGTGGCTGAGGAGTGGTTTCGGAGTCCGGACTGGAGCCCTCAGGCGCAGGAGGCGTTCGAGCAGCGACTCAGCCGTGCGAGAGGCTCCAGTCGGTCGCAGTACCTTCGCATCAAGGCGCTCGCCCTCATCGGCGCTGGTGGGAAGGCCGAAGCCAAGGGTGCACGCGAACTCCTCGTTCGCGTGATCGAGACCTACCCGGAGTCGGGAGACGTGGTGATGGCGCACGAGCATCTCGCCGAACTCGATGTCCGCGAGGGTCACCGATCTCCAGCTGCAGCCCACTACAGACTGGCCTTGCGCCTCGCGCCGGAGAGGCATGTCTACGGAGACGCCGCACTTCGTCTTCCCGAACTCCTGATCGAGGACGGCGGCGATAACGGGTGTCGCGAGGCAAGAGAAGTGCTCGATGGGATCACGCCCAGTGATCTGGTCTTCGCGAGTCAGCGGTTTCGCTATGCCGTCGCTCGCGCGCGCCTCGCTCGTGCCGCGGGGAACAAGGCTGAGGCGAGGCAGCATGCCGAGGACGCGCTGCGAGAGGCAGCCAGAGACAGCCCGGACTTCCCCCGTCACCCGACAGTCGGACTGGTCGGTGCCAATCGGAAGGTCACGAAGGAGATGCGAGAGCTCGCTCGCCCATAGCTCAGGCCCAAGGACAACGCCCTGCGCCAGCGTCCGCGAATGACGCCAGAGGATTGCCCGATCCCATCGTCTAGTCTGCGCGCGTGAGGGACCTGGGACCCGTCGATTGGCCCCCTCCGCCGATCAGGACCGACCGGCTCGTGCTCCGTGAGCCTGAGGCCCGGGACCGTGCGGCGACCATCGAGCTGTTTTCCTCGCCAGAGGTGGGCACCTACCTCGGTGGCCCTCGACCGCGTGACGAGCTCGAGCACGCGGTACCTGAGGCGCCCAGGCGGCGCCCTGGCGTTTTCGTAGTGGATCTCGACGGAGCGATGATCGGCACGATCACGCTGAACCGGCGCGACGCAGAGCGTCCGGGTCACGTGCGTCTGGAGGCCGGGGAGGCCGAGCTCGGCTACATGTTCCTGCCGGAGGCGTGGGGATGCGGGTACGCCACCGAGGCGTGCGCAGCGGCACTCGACTGGTTCGCCGGCGCGCTTCCCAGCGAGCCGGTGGTGCTCTGCACCCAGGTCGCCAACGACCGCGCGATGCGCCTCGCGGCGAAGCTGGGGTTCACCGAGGTGGAGCGGTTCGAGGAGTACGGCGCCGAGCAGTGGTTCGGCTTGTGGTCCTCAGTCACGCCGTCCGGTTGAGCCTCGTGCTCGACGGCGCCGCGGATCCCGGAATCGGAACGGCCATCGCGGGTCTTCGGCCCATCGGCATCAGCATCCACGCCGCGTAGGGGCGGAACGGCGGCCTGCGCAAGCGTGCTGTCACCTGAGCTGCTTAGTTGAGGTTTCAGTCGGGTTCGAGAGCCCTACGCAGGATGAGCGGTCGCTCCGGCGCGGGTACAAAACGGGTACGTCAGCTCGGGCACGAGCGAGCACTCGCGTCCACTGGATGAGCGAAAGAACTCCTCGTCTTCCAGCGAGAACGTGCCCTCCGGTGCCCGCAGATAGTCGCGCGTCCCTACTCGTCCTTCCCTCGTAATGAAGGGGTCCGCGGTTCGAGTCCGCGCGTCGGCTTGCGATTTGCAGGGGTTTCCAGTGATTATGTCGTCTGTTATGGCAACAAGCCCGAATACCAGCCGAACACATTAGTGAAGGGATCATCCGACCGGCGTTCTCGATCAATGAGTTTTGAGGGAGCCGGGTCTAGCTGCCCAACTCGAAGGCGCATGCTCGCATCACGCCACATGATCAACCAGGGATCTGGTGCCGATCGCTCGAGTCGTGAACGGCGCGGTGCGAATGAGATGTTCGGCCCTGTTTGCAGAAACGAGGCCGAAGAGCTCGTGCTCGCGATTCAGCTCGACGACGTCCCAGGGAGACACTTGCGACTCCTCGAGCTCGGCCGCCCGCGCCGCCAGTGCTCCCGCGAGATAGAGAACGAGTTCGCGGATCCCCTCTGGCGCTTCGCTTTGAACGTCCCAGCCCAGCCCGCGATCGTGGGCGGTTAGAGCCGGGTGTTGGTCGCGAGCCCGAGACGGATCAGCCGCTGGCGTGTCGCCTTATCTGCGCCGGCTCTCGGAAGCCACCGCCAGACCGGCGAGAATGATGTCGAGTCCGATCTCGAACTCAGTGTCGTGATCGCAGGTGACGACGTGTGGTGCGACCTCACGCATGCGTGGGAAGCGCTCGGGATCAACCGTGCGCACATCGAAGCGGGCAGCGGCTCCGTCTGCGCTCGGCTCTAGCGCAAAGCCGACGACCTCCGTGAGCGCGTACCCGAATGCGTAACTCGAGAGTGTCCGGAAGCTCTGGAGCGCCTCGTGGGGACTAAACCCGGCGCCGCGGAGGATCTCGAGCATCTGTTCGACCGGCGCCAGCGCTTCGGGGCCCTTCACGGCGCGCTTGCCGATAAGTGGAAAGACGTGCGGATGCGCTTGAGCGAGCTGGCGGTACGACCGGAATCGCTCGCGCAGCCGCTCCTCCCAATTCCCGGCCTCGGACGGAGCTCCCATCTCGGCGACGACGGTCTCGACGATCGCGTCGACGAGTGCGTCCTTGCTGGGGAAGTAGTGGTAGAGGGCCATTGCCTCGACGGCGAGCTCGCGCCCCAGCTTGCGCATACTCAACCCCTCGAGCCCGTCCCGGTCGACCAGAGCAAGGGCCGACTTTACGATCGTCGCCTGATCGAGCCGTTCTCGTCCCTGTTTCGGCGCGCTTGATATTTTACGGTGTAAGGATTATGGTCACGGCCTTACACCGTACAGTCCCTGCTGCTCTCGCCGAGGAGTCGAAAGCTGATGTCTTTACTGAGATTCGGGGGATGGGCGAATCTCGCCATCGCCGCCGGCCACCTCGTCGCTCTTGGCTGGGCGTGGACGGTCTTTCGTTGGGTCGACATCGAGGAACCGATGCGCGACCTGGCCGATCAGAACGCGGCGCTGCCGTACGTCTTGACGCTATTCGTGGCCATCTTCTTCCTCGTCTTTGGGCTCTATGCGCTGTCCGCCGCAGGAGATCTGCGCCGACTCCCACTGCTCCGACCAGTCCTCGGATTCGTCGCCATCGTCTACCTGCTCCGCGCGACGCTTCTCGGAGGCATCTCCGACCTCCTCGCGGGCGACGTCAAGCAGGTCGTCTTCGCGGTGATCGCGCTCCTGATCGGACTCTGCTATGCCTCCGGCTTTCTCGCGCTCGGGAAAAGGCGGAAGCGGATCGAGATCGCGCGTCCCGAGCCTTCGAGCTGACGAGCGCCGAGCTGCCCAGCGGTCGCCTTGGAGTGAGACAAATTCAGTTGTGAGCAGTGAGGCTGCGCGCAGCGACGGCCGACTGTTGGCCTGGGCGGGGTTCGTGGGCGTGACGATGGTGCTCACCTTCATTGTCTCATGGTCCGGCAGGGACGCCGGCGAATGCCCACTCGGTCGCCCGCCTTCTCGGCGGCTCCTACCGCGAGTTCGCCTGCGCCGGCGGCCAACTGTGGATGCTTGACTCCTGGCCGACCCTCGCCGGCATCCTCGGCCAGGTCGACGCAGCGGTAGCCAGCGCCTAATCCGGCCCCGGCTCCTGCGTCCGCCACCTGCCGCGGCGGTTCGTCTACCATCGACCCGTGATTCGGCTGCGCCAGTCGCTCGAGCGGGGCCTGCGGCATCCGCTGCTCGGGCCTCTCCTGTTGCTCCTCCTCGGGCTTGCTCTCGCCTTCGTGATCTTCCACGCGATCGAGCACGGGGTCGAAGGGCAGCTCTTCACATGTGTGCTCCTCGCTGCCGCCGTTCTACGGCTTGTCGTTGTCATCGGCAGAGTGCGTCGGATCCGGCTCGAAGGGCGCGTCACCGATCGCGCTCCGCCGCGCTTCGGCGGGAGCCAGCTCCTGCGGGCTGCCCGGCCTCCCACTTCTCTCTCCGCTCCTCCTCTCCGGCTCTGACACGCGAGCGCCGTACGGCGCTGCCGCTGCTTGATCGTCGGATGAGGAGGAAGTCAGCTTGCTGTTGCTTGGTCGAGTTCGATTCAGTCGTAGAGAACATAAGGTCGCTTCCGTTGTCGCTGCTCTTGCTGCGGGTCTCTGGGTGCTGTTCGGGGCGTCCGCTGCCAGCGCCGAGCCCTCGGTGGAGGACAAGCGCCGTCAGGCTGAGCTGATCCTGGCGCAGGTGCAAGAGCTCGATGCGGCAGTGGGAGCGGCGGCCGAGCGCTTCAACGGCGCGAACTACAAGCTCGATCAGCTAGCGAGCCACCTGCAACAGGCTCGGCTCGAGCTGAAGCGGGCGAGGGCGCAGTTGGGGACAGCGCGTCGTCATGCCAGCGACCGACTCGTTCAGCTCTATGTAAACGGCGCGAGCCAGTCCACCCTGGAGATCGTTCTCGCCGCCGAGAGCATCAGCGAGGCGCTCGACGCCGTCGAAGCGAACGAGCGGATCCTCGATCAGGACGCGCGGATCATCGGCGACGTGAAGCGGTTGAGCGAGCGGACGATGAAGCGCGAGCGCGAGCTGGTGGCTTCCCGGGCAACGCAACGGCGGCTGGTACGCGAGCTCGCCTCCGAGCGGGACGCAATCGCCGCCACGTTGAGCGAGCGGGAGACACTGCTCGGATCGGTCCAGGCCGAGGTCGCCCGTCTCGAAGCGGAAGAGCGCGCTCGGCAGGTCGAGCTTCGACGCCGCACGGAAGCCGAGCTCGGACGGCAGCGAGCGCTTGCCGCCGTGCAGCGAAGCAGTGCAGAAAGCTCTCCCACAATCCAGCCGGCGTCGCCTATTGCTCCTCCGACCCTTCCGGACCCGACCGTCGAGGCGCCGCCGGTCCTGGAGCCGACACCCGCACCGCCTCCGCCGGCCGACGCGAGCCGGGGCGCTCAGGTGGTCTCGATCGCCATGCGCTATCTCGGCGTTCCGTACAAGTGGGGCGGCGCTTCGCCATCGAGCGGATTCGACTGCTCGGGGTTGACCATGTACGTGTTCGCGCAGATCGGGGTCTCGTTGCCGCACTACGCCGCGGCGCAGTACGGCCTCGGCCGCGCGGTCTCGCGGGATGAGCTGGCCCCTGGCGATCTCGTCTTCTTTCGTGGCCTCGGTCACATGGGGATGTACATCGGGGGAGGGAACTTCATCCACGCTCCGCGCACAGGCGACGTCGTGAAGATCTCGAGCATCAGCGAGCCCTATCGGGTCGCGAATTGGGTTGGCGCAAGGAGGGTGCTGTGAAGCTCGGCGCCTGGTCAACCGTTGCGGTTGTAACCGGGCTGCTCGTCGTGACCGGTTGTGGCGGCGCCGATCAGGAGGCTTCCCCGGAGCGGTTCACGGGAGTAGCGCTCGAAGCGCAGGATCCCGGGCCGGTCCACGTCCACGGCCTCGGCTACGACGCGAAGCAGGACGTCCTCTACATCGCCACCCACACCGGGATGTTCGAGCTTCTTGCGGACGCCGCGAAGGCGCGCCGGATCGGGGACAGCTACCAGGACACGATGGGCTTCACGCTCGTCTCTCCCGAGCTCTTTCTCGGCTCCGGGCATCCCGATCTACGCGAGGAGTTGCCGTCACAGTTGGGTCTGATCACGTCCACCGACCGAGGGCGTAGCTGGGATCCGGTCTCGTTGCTCGGGAGGACCGACTTCCATGTCCTGCAGGCGCAGGGCAGGACGGTGTACGGGTTCGACGCTCGCTCCGAGCGCCTGTTCGCGAGTATCGACGCGGGGCGGAGCTGGAAGAAGTTGGCTCCTCCCGAGGCGCTGATCGATCTCGCCATCGATCCGGAAAACCCCGAGCATCTGCTCGCATCGGGTGGTGCGATCCTCTACGAGTCGGCTAACGGCGGGCAAACGTGGGAGGCGGTCGCGAACGGGCTAGCCGGTCATCTCGCCTGGCCGACTTCCGCTCGTGCCTATCTCGCCGATGCGGCCGGCTCGGTGTTCGCCGCACCGAGAGCGAGCGGGCCGTGGCGATCACGTGGCGTGCTCGACTCTCCGCCGGCGGCTCTCCTTGCGGTCGACGCGCGGACGCTCTTCGCGGCGCTTCACGACGGCACGATCGTCCGTTCCGGCGACGGGGGAGCGACGTGGAAGGTACGCGCGACACCGTGATTCCGACCCTGAACCTCATTCGATCGACCCGAGGAGAAGAAGACCAGATGACGCTCACACGTGGATGGATGGCTGCCGGAATCGCGACGGGGCTCCTCGTGCTCCTCCTTTCCGCTTGCGGCGGCGGCGATTCAAGCTCAGATTCCGGCACGACGCCGTCGGGTGCCGCATTCGATCGGGCCTTCATCGACGCCATGGTGCCTCACCATCAGTCGGCGATCGAGATGGCGACTGCCGCGAAGGAGGCCGGGCTCAGCCAGCCGGACCTCGTCAAGGTCGCCGACGACATTCTTGCGACCCAGCAACTCGAGATCAATCAGATGAAGGACTGGCGGGGCGAATGGTTCGGCTCGAGCACGATCGATCCGGACGGCGCCGACGCGCTCGGCCTAGACGAGTCGCAGATGGGGATGGAGCACGATGCCGACGCGCTCATGAACTCGAGCAATGTCGATACCGACTTCGCCCAGATGATGATCACGCACCATCAGGGCGCGATCACGATGGCCAAGCTCGCCGCCGACAAAGCCGAGCACGACGAGCTGAAAGACCTCGCCGAGCAGATCATCAGCGCCCAGGAGCGTGAGATCGAGGTGATGAGCCCCCACGCGAGCGGAACGATGGATCACGGCTAGCTCGGCGCTCGCTTGTTCGGTCCTCTCTGGAAAGGAACTTCTTGCCCAACGCTTTTCGCATGTCAGTCTGGATCTCGTTCGGCATCGCGCTTGCCGGCGTCGGTTTTGCGAGCGCGCAAACCACCAAGAGCCGGCACGACCTCGAGCACGGAGCGTCCGAAGCCAGGAGCCGAGCAGCCGAAGCACGGGCTGACGAGCAAGCGCTGGCCGGTGACATCGCGACGCAGAGCGAACGGATCGACGTCGTCGAGGACGACATCAGCGGCCTCAGCGGAGAGCTCGCGGAGCTCGAAGGTCAGCTGAGCCGGTCGAGAGCACGCCTGGGAGCGCTCGAGGCAGAGGTCGCCGAGAAGACGCGCGCGCTCGCGTGGGCGCGCGCCCAGGTTCAGATCGCACAGCGACACCTGAGCAAGCGCGTGGTGGACATCTACACCTCGGACGAGCCAGACACCCTCGCCGTCGTACTCGGGGCCGAGTCCCTCGACGAGCTGATCGATGCGATCGACATGCGATCACGGGTGGTCGAGAGCGACACGCACATCGTCGGCCAGATCACGGCGCTGCGGGTGCGAGTGGCGGAGGAGCGAGCTCGCGCTGCCCTGCTGCGAAAGAAACGAGCGACAGAAACGGCAGCGATCGAGCATCACACGAATGATCGCCGCGCGGCGCTGCAAAGGCTGGTCGCTCGCCGCGACTCCCTCGCGAACCTGCGTTCGGCACGGCAGCGATCGCTTGCATCGGTTCAGGTGCAGCGGCGCCAGTGGGAGGAGCAGGCGGACGCCCTCGAGGCCGAAAGCGCACGTCTCGCATCCGTGATCACGGATGCGCCGCCGATTCAGCAACCTGGCTCAGAGGAGCGCGTGGCGACTCCGACCCCGGCGGCTCAGCTCTCTCCGTCGGGATTCGTCTGGCCGGTCGGCGGGACGGTCGTCTCGCCCTATGGTCAGCGCTGGGGACGACTCCACGCCGGAATCGACATCGCGGCGCCGGCCGGGACGCCGATCGTGGCCTCCGGCTCAGGCCAAGTCGTCTACGCAGGCTCGATGAGCGGATACGGACTCCTTGTCGTCATCCAGCACCCCGGAGGCGTCGCCACCGCCTACGCGCACAACTCGAGCATCTCCGTCTCGGTCGGGCAACCGGTCGGCCAAGGACAGACGATCGCGGCGGTCGGCTGCACGGGCCACTGCTTCGGGGATCACGTTCACTTCGAGGTCCGCGTGGCTGGGAGTCCGGTGGATCCGATGGGGTACCTCTGAGACAAGACCAAGACCCGCGGATCTTCAGCGCTGCTTCGCGAGGGCGGACGTTGTTCCGGCGCCGGAGTCGCCGTGGAATCAAGGTCGTCTGGCTTCTCGTCGTTGTCGCTCTTGCCTGCCTTCTGGTCGGGCTGGCAGGCCTCGAACCCGCTGCCGACGCGGCTTACGGCTGTGCGTTTGCGGCGTCAGCCGCGCTCGCGCTCGGCGGCCTCGCACATCTGGCGCTCCGTAGCGGCCGGCGCCGGTGACACGTCGCGGGACAGGTGACGATCAGGCGTCCTTAGTGGTACTGGTGCACGACTGCGTGGCCGCGGCCGCGCTGGATCAAGTAGCGGTTCGCCGGGTACGCGAAAGCGCCGGCGATCAGCAGGGCGACAGTGAGGCTGCCCCAGAAGAGGACGTTCGTCAGGCCGGCCTCCATCGCGCCGGGAATCAGCAGCATGATCGCGTTGTCGACGATCTCCATGATCGCGATCGAGATCGTGTCGGCGGCGAGCGCGACCGGGATCGCAGCCGCGAGAGCGATTCCGCTGCGGAGTAGGGGCAGCATCGTCAGCGAGTAGCCGAAGAAGAAGGCGAGCACCACCGCGAGCGCGATCGTCTGGAAGTCGCCCCACCCGAGAGCCGTGCCGAGGATCATCCCGAGGACCTCTCCGATTGCGCAGCCGGTCAGGCAATGAACCGTCGCTGAGAAGGCGACGCGGTTGAGCGATTGCTCGACGTGCGAGCCATGCTCCGTCATGACTTCACGAGCCGGCCGACAGCGGCAATCAACTCGTCCGTCCGCTCGACCTGCGTCTCGCCGGTCGAGCCGACGACGCAGTGGCGGACGTGGTCGGCGAGCAGGCCGAGCGCGACTGCGTCGATTGCCTTCTGGACGGCGCTGATCTGTGTCAGGACGTCGATGCAGTACCGGTCGTCCTCCACCATCTTCGCGATCCCGCGCACCTGTCCCTCGATGCGGGCGAGCCGCTTGCGGAGTGCTTCCTTCTCGCCGGCATACCCGCGCGTCTCAGCGTTCTCAGAGGTTGTCATGCCAGAATCCTAGCATACCCCCAGACGGTATCTGTTACCGAGATTGGGAGCCGGCGTGCGGCTGCAAACCGGCCAGGATGACGGTGACGAGCCGTCGGACGGCGGCCTTGGACGGCAGGCTCCTGGCTGCTGTGAGGGCGTGGAGGCAGTAGGTGGCGAGCTCGCCGGGCGCGACGTCGTTCCGGAGGTCGCCGACTTCTGCGCCCTCGGTCAGCAGGTCCCGGATCATGCCGCGGAGCTGCTCTTGCGCACCGGCCACCTGCCCGTCTCGATGAAGGAAGGCCGCCAGTTCGGAGTTGTGGTGCCCGTGGGATTCTTGGGAGATGAGCGCGTAAGCCTCGAGCACCGCTTCGAGTCGCTCGGCGGCGTCGCCCGGCTGATTGCGGACTTCGGCGAGCTGTTCGAGGTGATCGGTGATCTGACGTTCGTGCCAGGCGAGCAGAATGGCTTCGACGCCCGAGAAGTACTTGTACAGCGTCGCACGGCCGATGCCGGTCTTCTCGGCGATCTGGGACATCGTCACCGACCACAGTCCGTGCTCGGCCACCAGCGCCGAAGTGGTGTCCAGGATCGCTTCGCGTACCTCACGGCGGTGTGTCTCGATCGTCTCGTTCCACAGCTTCGGCACCGCCTCAGTATACGTGGCGACCTGGTCGAGACAGTTTGTTTGACAACAAACAGAATGTCTCGTAAACTCTCGCCTGTCGCGTTGTCTTGCAATCCACCGCGACGAAGACATGCACATGGTCGAGACGCCCCCTCCTTCCGATAACGACGACACCGGCGTGGGGCTCGGCCTGACCACTGGCACACCGCGCTGGGTGAAGGTGTCCGGGATCATTGCTCTCGTTCTCGTCCTTCTGTTCGTCGTGGTCATGCTCACCGGCCTTGGTGGTAACCACGGCCCTAGACGCCACACCAAGGCGGACGACATATCTGGCGGCCACACCGGACCTCCCCACGGCGTCCGACACCCGCGACCTTGACACCCCGCGTTCGCAAGCTCGCGCTGACCGCTCATGTCGTTTCCTCGGTCGGCTGGCTCGGTGCGATCGCCGGCTTCCTCGCTCTCGCGGTCGTCGGCTTGACCAGCCAGAACGCTCAGACGGTGCGCGGCGCCTATCTCGTGATGGAGCCGGCCGCCTGGTTCATCCTCGTCCCGTTGGCCCTCGCCTCGCTCCTCACCGGTCTAATTCAGTCACTAGGCACCAAGTGGGGCGTGTTCCGGCACTACTGGGTTCTGTTCAAGCTTCTGATCAACGTCGTCGCCACCGCCGTCCTGCTCGGGTACATGGAGACATTCAGCTTCATGGCAGGCGTGGCGGCTGATCCGAGCGCCGATCTCGGCGTGGTGCGAAGTGCATCCCCTGCGCTCCACGCAGCTGCTGCCCTGCTGTTGTTGCTCGTGGCCACGACGCTGGCGGTGTACAAGCCGCGTGGCCTGACCCGCTACGGGCGGCGTGAGCACGAGCGGCGGGCGCTGTCGCGGCCCTAGGAACGCAGCGATACCTCGGTACGTGCATATACCCCCCAACGGTATGTGCTACAACTAGGTGATCGTAAACACGAGGAGAAGCGAATGAGCGTTCAGGAGCTGAGCTACACGGTCGCAGGCATGAGTTGCGGCCACTGTAAGGCGGCGGTGACCGAGGAGGTCGAGCAGGTCGCCGGCGTCGATGTCGTCGAGGTCGACCTCGAGTCGAAGCGCGTCGTCGTTCGGGGAGAGGACGTCTCCGATGGCGACGTGCGGGCGGCGATCCGCGAGGCGGGCTACGAGGCGGCGTGACCAGCGGCGCTGACGATCAGCCGAGCCGCGGCTGGACGGCGACGCCGGTCGCACGGCTGGCGGCGTTCGCGATCCTGCTCGCCGTGCTCGCGGGCGTCGCTGCTCTCGTCGGCCGCGCGAGCGGGCTCGACGTGGAGGAGTCCGCCGGCCACGAGAGTGCCGGAGGGGCGCCGCATGGTGGCGAGGCTCCTGCGGCCAGGGGCGCGAACGGACTTTCCGACGCTTCGGCCGGCCTCCGGCTACGGCTCGAGCCTGCCACGCTCGAGGCAGGTGTACGCAGCCGTCTCGAGCTCGCAATCGTCGATCGCCACGGCGAGCCGATCGGAGCGCTGCACGCGTCGCATGGCGAGCCGCCCCTGCACCTGATCCTCGTCCGCCGCGATCTGAGCGGATACCAGCATCTGCATCCGAAGCGGAGCGGCGAGAGCTACGTCGCGGACGTGGCGCTGCCGCTGCCGGGCATCTGGCGCGCCTATGCGGACTTCGAGATCGACGGTGAGAAGATCGTGCTCGGCCGCGACCTCTTCGTTCCAGGCGAGTTCGCACCGCTACCACTTCCGGCCATCGCAGCCACCACGCGCGCCGAGAGCTATGACGTCGAGCTCGGCCGGGAGGAGCTCCGGGCCGGCGCCGAGACGACGCTGCGGTTCCTGATCAGTCGCTCCGGAGAACCTGTCGAAGCTCTCCAGCCCTACCTGGGCGCGGCCGGGCACCTCGTCGCGATCCGCGAGGACGATCTCACGTATCTACACGTGCATCCGTTCGAGGGCTCGGCGACCGGACGGATCGGCTTCGGCGCCGACTTTGCCGAGCCCGGCCGTTACGCGCTGTTCCTCCAGTTCAGGCACGAGGGTCGCGTCCGGACGGCGCGCTTCACCGTAGCGGTGGATCGATGAGTACAACGAGCCCGGAGCGCCTCCAGCTTCCGATCGAGGGTATGACCTGTGCCTCCTGCGCGACCCGGATCGAGAAGCGCCTGAACAAGCTCGAGGGCGTCGAAGCGACTGTCAACTACGCGACCGAGAACGCAGCCGTCACCTTCGATCCTGCGCGGGTTGCTCCCGAGGATCTCGTGGCCGCCGTCGAGGCCGCGGGGTACCAAGCGAGGCTCGCCCCACAGGGGGAGGCCGCGGAGCAGGTCGAGATCGATCCAGCCGCGCCGCTCCGGCGGCGGCTGATCGTCTCCGCAGCTCTCTCGCTGCCGGTCTTGTTGCTCGCGATGATCGAGCCGCTGCAGTTCGACTACTGGCAGTGGCTCTCGCTGCAGCTGGCGACTCCGGTCGTACTCTGGGGTGGCTGGCCCTTCCATCGGGCCGCCTGGCTCAACGTCAGGCACGCGACCGCGACGATGGACACGCTGATCTCGGTCGGCACCCTCGCAGCTTGGGGCTGGTCGCTCGTCGCCCTGTTCTTCCTCGGTGCGGGCGAAACCGGGATGACGATGGGCTTCGATCTCGTCCTCAGCCGGGCCGAGACCGCCGAGCACCTCTACCTCGAGGTGGCTGCCGTCGTGACGACGTTCATCCTCGCCGGTCGCTACTTCGAGGTACGGGCCAAGCGGCAGGCCGGAGCCGCCTTGCGCGCGCTGCTCGAGCTGGGCGCGAAGGAGGTGAGTGTCCTCGACGCCGACGATCGCGAGCGGCGCATCCCGATCGACGAGCTCGAGGCAGGGGACCGGTTCGTCGTGCGGCCGGGGGAGAAGATCGCGACCGACGGCGTCGTCGAGGAGGGCAGCTCAGCGGTCGACAAGTCGCTCTTGACCGGCGAGAGCGCGCCGGTCGAGGTGCAGCCCGGGGACGAGGTCTTCGGCGCCACGATCAACGCCGGCGGCCGTCTCGTCGTGCGCGCGCTCAACGTCGGTGCAGACACCGCCCTCGCGCAGATCGCGCGCCTGGTAACCGAGGCGCAGTCTGGAAAGGCGCCGGTGCAGCGCCTGGCCGATCGCATCTCCGGCATCTTCGTCCCGATCGTGATCGCCATCGCGGTCGCGACACTCGCCTTCTGGCTCGGGACCGGGAGCGGTGCCTCCTTCGCGTTCGCGGCGGCCGTCGCCGTGCTGATCATCGCCTGTCCCTGCGCGCTCGGCCTCGCCACCCCAACGGCGCTCCTCGTCGGGACCGGCCGGGGCGCGCAGCTCGGGATCCTGATCAAGGGCCCCGAGGTGCTGGAGTCGACGCGGCGGGTGGACACGATCGTGCTCGACAAGACCGGCACCGTCACCACCGGGAAGATGGCGCTCGCAGAGGTCATCCCGGCCGCGGGTGTCGACAGCGCTGAGGCGCTTCGCGTGGTCGCCGCGCTCGAGAGCGCCTCCGAGCACCCGGTGGCACGGGCAATCGCCGCCGCCGGCGGAGAACGACTGCCGACGCCGGAGAGCTTCCGCAACCGTGAAGGGCTCGGAGTCGAGGGGATCGTCGACGGTCACGCAGTTGTCGCCGGTCGCCCGTCGCTGCTCGCCGAGTGGGGAATCGAGCTCGGCGAGGAGCTAGCGGCAAAGCGGGCCCGAGCCGAGCGTGACGGGAAGACCGCGATCGTCGCGGCCTGGGACGGCCAGGCTCGCGCACTCTTCGTGGTCGCCGACCAGATCAAGCCGACGAGCGCAGAGGCGATCCGGCGCCTGCGCGAGCTCGGCCTGAGACCGGTTCTCCTCACGGGCGACAACGAACGGACCGCGCGCGTGATCGCCGCGGAAGCCGGCATCGACGACGTGATCGCGGAAGTGCTACCGGCCGAGAAGGCCGACGTGGTGCGCCGACTCCAGGCGGAGGGGCGCGTGGTCGCCATGGTCGGCGACGGCGTGAACGACGCGCCGGCGCTCGCCCAGGCAGATCTCGGCCTCGCGATCGGAACCGGCACCGACGTCGCGATCGAGGCCAGTGACCTGACACTCGTCTCCGGGGATCTCCGCGCCGCTGCCGACGCGATCCGGCTCTCACGGCGTACGCTCACCACGATCAAAGGCAATCTCTTCTGGGCTTTCGCCTACAACGTTGCCGCGCTTCCCCTGGCGGCGGTCGGACTCCTGAACCCGCTGGTCGCCGGAGGGGCGATGGCCTTCTCGAGCGTCTTCGTCGTCTCGAACTCGCTGCGCCTACGCAGCTTCCGCGCCGCTCGCGAGGGTGGTTCTCCGCCGTGACCATCAAGGCTTGCACTAGCGCCCACTGAGCTAATTTCCGGACGTGGACGGGATACGCGGAAGACGGCAGGTTAGGGAACCCGCTCGTCGGCAAGACGACTTGCAACTCACCCAGTTCGGTGGGTACGGGGAAATTGACAGAAAGGATCGACTGTATGCGTCGCATGCTCGCGTTCATTGGTTTGGTCGTCGCTGCGTTTGCCTCGACGGCCTCACCGGCAGGTGCGATTACCGGTAACTACGTCGAGGATTTCGAGCATCCGTTCGTCGGCCTTGTCGCCTTTTACGACGCGGACGGGGAATTCAGTCATCGCTGCTCCGGGTCGTTGATCTCGCCAAGCGTCTTTTTGACCGCGGGGCATTGCACGGATGGGGCCACGACGGCGCGGATCTGGTTTCATCAGGGTGCGGGAGCCAATTACGACCCCGTGACTCAGCTCGATCCGATCACGGGCTATCCGGAGGCGTGTATCGCGGGCGATCCGCTCTGCTACACCTCCGACGAGCTGTACAACTACGGCTTCGATGATTTTGCGAGCTTTCCGCAGACGCGGGACGTCGGCCTCGTGATTCTCGACCAGCCTGTGCCGATCTCGGCGATCTCGGAATATGGCCGGCTCGCCGGCGCCGGGTTCCTGGATCGGATTGCGAGCAAGGGGCCCGGTCGCCGCGAAGTCGAGTTCACGGCGAGCGGCTACGGCCTCTCGAAAAGCAATCCGGTGAAGGTGGAGTCATTCCGCGAGCGGTTGATGGCCTCCGCGCGGCTCACCAACCTCACGAACGCACTCACCGGTGGCTTCAACCTCCAGACCAACGGCAACGGAGAGGGCCGCGGCGGTACGTGCTCAGGAGATTCGGGTGGCCCGGTCTTCTACGGCGACACGACCTCCAACGTCATCGTCGCTGTCACGTCGTTCGGCCTGAACGCGTACTGCCGCGGCGTCGACTTCGCCTACCGCACCGACCAAGCGGACGTGATCGCTTGGATCCTCGACCACGCTCCAGCGGGCGAGCGGCAAGGGATCATCGACCGGATGGTGACCCTCTAGAGAACGACCTCGTAGAAACGCTTGCTTAGAGGAACGAGCGGAGCGGCGGTCACCTCTGTGATCGCCGCTCCGCTCGCACCGATAGAGCTGACGTCCGCTTAGCCCTTTTTCGAGTGGGCAGCGACGCAAGCGCCGAAGTTGCGGTAGAGCTTGCCTTCGCCGGTCGCGGCCTTCATCGCGTCGGTGCGGCAGGTCTTGGCCGCCTTGACCTCGACCGTCTGCTGGGCCGCCGTCTTCGTGCTCGCCTTCTGCGCGACGCACTTGCCGAACGCGTTGCCGTTGCCCTTCACGTTGGCGCTTGTGGTGGCGTAGTACTGCGCGAAGCTCTTGCCGTCGTGCCCGGCGGCGAAGTTCGGATCGGCGAGCTCGGCCTTGCACAACTTGGCGGCGTTCGCCGTGTTTGCGTCCTGCTGGGCCTGCTGCTTCGAGATGCAAGCGCCGAAGTTCCTGTAGAGCTTGCCCGCCCCGATCAGGCCGGCGTTGGCGTTGCAATAGGCGGCCGGGCTCTGCGCAGGCGGGACCGCAAGAGCAGCGGGCACGATCACCGCGAACAAGAACAGTACGAACACGAGCTTCTTCATCTGAGCTTCCTCCATCGTTGCGAACGGGGTTCACTGACGTAGATGCCGTGGAGAGACAAACTTGCGATCCCGATCGAGGGGTTCCAGACCGCCGGCGAAGACTCGAGCGCGACGAGATCGGCGAGGGCCCGTCGCGATGGTTGCGTTCGCTCCGGAAGGTCGCGGGTTGTCGGGTGTTCGCGAGGTCGTAGCGGGTGTCTAGCTGGATGTGGTGCGGCAGTCGGCGCACTCGCCGCGCAACACGATCTCGTGCGCGGCAACGCTGTAGCCCAGCCGAGTCGATGCGTGTTCGATCGCACTCTCGAGTGAGCGGTCGGAGAACGGCTCGACCCTGCCGCAGTCGTCGCAGATCGCGTGGTGGTGGTGGTCGCCGCTGGGTAGCACGGGCTCGAAGCGGGCGATCCCATCGCCTACCTCGACGCGCTGCACGAGTCGGAGGTCCGAGAGCACTTCGAGCACGCGATAGACGGACGCGATCCCTACCGATCGGCCTTTCGCACGAAGGCTCTCGTGGATTTCCTGGGCGCTTGCGCAGCAGTCCTGGTCCGACATCAAGTCGAGCACGGCGGCGCGCGCGCCACCGGCACGGAAGCCGGCCTCGCGCAGGGCTTTCTCAGTGTGCTCGCGCCAGGAATGGACGGCGGCCATCCAAAAGATGATAGCGATTCTCATTGAGATGCTAGGGTGCGGCTCGTGAAGACGAGAATCGTTCTCACTCTTGTCACGACCGTCGCGCTTTCAGGTTGCGGCGGCGGTTCTCGCTCCGAGGGCCGCAACGTCGTCGCGGCGTTCTACCCGCTGGCCTTCGCCACCGAGCAACTCGGGGGTGAGATCAGCGTCCGCAATCTCACTCCGCCCGGCGTCGAGCCGCACGACCTCGAGCTCTCGGGCAGCGACATCCGCAGAATCGGCGACGCCGATCTCGTCCTCTACCTCGGCGGAGGCTTCCAGCCTGCTCTCGAGGACGCGATCGAGGCAGCGTCCGCGAACGCCGTGGACCTTCTCGACGCGGTCGAGACGAGCGGCGGCGAGGAGGAGTACGGCGTCGACCCCCACGTCTGGCTCGATCCGGCGCGGTACGCCGCCATTGCGGAACGGATCGGAGAGGAGCTCGGTCGAGGCTCGGACGCCAAGCGCTTCGCGGCGAGGCTCCGTGCGCTCGATCGCGAGTTCCGCCGCGGCCTCTCCCGCTGCGATCGCGGAGAGATCGTCACGAGCCACGCCGCCTTCGGTTATCTAGCCGCGCGCTACGGGCTGAAGCAAGTGGCGATCACGGGAATCTCGCCGGAGGCCGAGCCGACGCCGCGTGACCTCCAGGCCGTTGTGCGCCAGGTGCGCGCGGTCGGTGCGACGACCGTGTTCTTCGAGACGCTCGTCTCGCCGCGACTCGCCGAGACGGTCGCCCGAGAGGTTGGCGCCAGGACGGCTGTGCTCAACCCGCTTGAAGGCCTGACGGAGGAGCAGGTCGCGGCGGGCGAGGACTACGTTTCCGTGATGCGCGAGAATCTGGCTGCGCTTCGGAAGGCGCTCGGTTGCCGGTAGCGGTCCAGCTGCGCGACGTCTCGTTTGCCTATGACGGGGGCAGCCCCGTGCTCGAGCACGTGAACCTGGCGGTCGAAGCGGGCGAGTTCGTCGCGATCGCCGGACCGAACGGCGGCGGCAAGACGACGCTGATGCGCCTGGCGCTCGGACTCGAGCGCCCGACGTCGGGCGAGGCCCTCCTCTTCGACGAGCCGGCGGCGAGGTTCTCGGGTCGCTCCACCCTGGGCTACCTCGCCCAGCGCTCGCAGCTCGGCGTCGACGCGCCGGCGACCGTGCGCGAGGTCGTCGCGGCCGGCCGGCTGGCGTCCGGCGGATTGCTGGGCCCGTTGCGTCGCCGCGACCGTGCCATCGTCGCCGAGGCGATCGAGCGGGTCGGACTGACCGATAGCGCCGACGTCCCGCTGCGCACTCTCTCGGGCGGCCAGCAGCAGCGCGCCTTTATCGCCAAGGCGCTCTCCGGCCAGCCCTCGCTGCTCGTCCTCGACGAACCGACGACCGGGGTCGACGCCGAAGCCCAGGACGCGCTCGCCGACCTGCTCGACCGTCTCCACCGCGAGCTCGCGGTCACCGTCCTCTACGTCTCGCACGAGTTCGGAGCGGTCGAGCGCTTCGTCGAGCGGCTCGTCCTCGTCCGCGGAGGGATCGTCTTCGACGGGCCACCGGAGAACCTTCCTGGCTTCTGGCACGACCCGTCGCACGTCCATGCTTGACCTGGAGTTCATGCGGCTCGCCTTCGCCGCGGGCGCGATCGTCGGCCTGCTCGCGCCGGCGGTCGGCTTCTTCCTCGTCCAGCGGCAGCTCAGTTTGATCGGCGACGGGATCGGCCACGTCGCTTTCGCGGGAGTCGCGGCCGGATATCTACTCGGTCTCCCGCCGGTGCTGACCGCGCTCGTCGCCTCGATCGGCGGGGCGGGTGCGATCGAGTGGCTGCGCGCCCGAAAGCATACGGCGGGCGACCAGGCGCTGGCGCTCGTCTTCTACACAGGCATCGCGGGAGGTGTCGTCCTCATCTCGATGGCGGGCGCGCTCAACGTCGACCTCTTCGGCTTTCTCTTCGGCTCGATCCTGACGACCACCGGCACCGACCTGGCGCTCGTCGCCGCGCTTGGGGTCGCCGGGCTCGGCACGATCGCGCTCCTCTACCGCGCGCTCGCCGGGGTCGCCCTCGACGAGGAGGGCGCGCGCGTCGCCGGCGTCCCCGTCGCATTCCTCAACGTCGTCCTCGCCGTGCTCGCGGCGACGACGGTCGCAGTCTCGATGCGGATCGTCGGAATTCTCCTGATCGCGGCGCTGATGGTGCTACCCGTGATCGCAGCCACGCGGATCGCTCGGAGCATGCGTTCGACGCTCGTGCTCGGAATGGCGATCGGCCTCGGCAGCGTCCTCGGCGGCCTCACGGTCGCCTACTACGCCGACCTACCTCCCGGCGGGACGATCGTCCTGATCGCCGCGGCAACCTTCCTCGCCGCAAGTGGAATCTCCGCGCTCCGACGCGGCTGACAGCCCCTTTCAGGACCCTTCTTGCACGTCCACGTGGAAGCATTCCTGCCGACGAGCATGCTCACGCCCACTGACTCGAGCGCCGCTCGATCGTGCTAGCGCGTACCGCGCTCGATCCTCAAATCGGGGGGCGCGCCGCCGTCTCGCTGGCGGCGAGGAAGGTGGACTCTGCCGCTTCGCCGGCCGCGAAGCTCTTCTCGGCGAGCCAGCCACCGTCGACGGTCAGTGCGACGCCGTTCACGTACGCGGACTGGTCGCTCGCAAGGTAGAGCGCGGCGTCGGCGACGTCGGCCGCGAGTCCGACGCGGCCCTGGGGGACGACCGTGCGCAATCCCTCCTCGAACGCAGCCTCGGCGAAGTACTGCTCGGTCAAAGGCGTCCGGATCAGGCCGGGGCAGATCGCGTTGACCCGGATCCCGGCGGGGCCGAGGTCGCGGGCCAAGCTCTTCGTCAAACCGACGACGCCGTGCTTCGCCGCCGTATACGCCGGACGCCGCGCGAGCCCGATCAAGCCGCCGACGGAGGAGATGTTCACGATCGCGCCACCGCCGGTCTCGCGCATCCGTCGCGCCGCCGCCTGGCAGCAGTAGAAGGTGCCGCTCAGATTGACGGCGATCACGTTGTCCCATTCGTCTGTGGCCATCGTGTAGACGTCGCCGATCTCGCGGACACCGGCGCTACACACGAGGACGTCAATGCGCCCCTCGTTCGTCACCACCTGGTCGACCGCGCGCTCCACGTCGGCAGGAGAGCGGACGTCGCCGTGGATCGCGACGTCGCCGACGCGGTCGAAGCCGCTCACGCGGGCGGCCTCGCGCGCGAACCGCTCGGCGATCTCGCGGCCGATCCCGCTCGCGGCTCCGGTGACGAGCACAACCCGGTTCTCCAGCATCCAGCCCTCCTCCAAAGTACGTTAGCCCCATGAGCGCGTGGACGATCGTCGGACCGCGTCACGCGGGGATCACCGTCTCAGACCTCGACCGCTCGCTCGAGTTCTACCGCGACCTGCTCGGGCTCGAGCTCCTCTGGCGGAGACTCTACGAGGAGCCGGAGATCACTCGGATCGTCGGCGTCCCCGCGGCGACGGGGCTCGAGATCGCGATGCTTCGCGTTCCCGGGAGCGACCTCGAGGTCGAGCTGATCGAGTACCGGGGCTGCGAGCGGCACTCCGGCAGCTCCCGGCCGTGCGACTACGGCACGGGCCACTTCTGCGTCTTCGTGACGGGGATCGAGGCGCTCTACGAGGAGCTGCGAGCGCATGGCGTCTCGTTCCGCTCGGACGGGCCGGTGGAGATGACCGCGGGCGCGAACGCGGGCGGCAAGAGCCTCTACTCGCTCGATCCCGACGGCTATGTCTTCGAGGTTCACGAGCGGCCGCCTCGGTGAGTGTCGAGGCGACCGTCGCGATCGAGCGGCCCGCCGACCGGCCGCCGCTCTTCGGGCAGTACCGCCTGATGGCGTTGATCCGCCGTTTCGAGGATCGGGCAGCGGAGCTCTTCCAGCAGGGCGTCATCTTCGGGACTGCGCACAGCTGCGTCGGGCAGGAGGCGCTCGCCGTCGGCGCCGCAGGCGTGATGCGCGACACGGACTACCTCGTCGGCCATCACCGCTCGCACGGCCACCTGATCGCGGCCGGGGCGGATCTTCGTCGGATGATGGCCGAGATGTTCGGGAAGCGGACGGGCTATTGCAAGGGGCTCGGCGGCTCGATGCACATCGCCGACCTCTCGCTCGACATCCTCGGCTGCAACGGGATCGTCGGCGCCGGGCTCCCGCACGCATGCGGTGCGGCGCTGAGCGCGAAGCTGCGCGGGACCGAGCAGGCGGCGGTCGCGTTCTTTGGCGACGGGGCCGCCGGCCAGGGCGCGGCGCACGAGGCGATGAACCTCGCCGCGACCTGGGTGCTGCCCGTCGTCTTCATCTGCGAGAACAACCAGTTCGCGCTCTCGGCCGACTGGCGAGCTCAGCGGGCCGTGGAGGACTTGCCGACCGCGCCGCGGGCTACGGGATGCCGGGCGAGATCGTGGACGGGAACGACCTGCTCGCCGTCGAGGAAGCGGTCGCGCGCGCGCTCGTGCGGGCCCGGGAGGGTGACGGGCCGACGTTCCTCGAGCTGAAGACGTTTCGGCGGATGCAGCACTCGATGCGCGCGAACCTGCCAGACGTGCGCGACCCGGCGCTCGTTGCGGAGTGGGAGGCGAAGGACCCGCTGCCTCGCTTGGAGCGGCTGCTGAGGGAGCGCGGAGAGCTCGACGACGACCGCGTCGAATCCGTTCTGCACGAGGTCGAGCGCGAGGTCGAGCGCGCGATCGAGGCCGCCCTCGCCGACGAGGATGCGAGCGCCGACGACCTGCTACCCGCTGTCTTCGCTCCGCAGCGGAGCTATTCGGCACCCGCTGTGGAGACGGAGCGGAAGCTCGGCTTCGTCGCCGCGGTGCGCGAGGCGCTCGAGCTCGAGCTCGACGCCGATCCGAGCGTGATCGTAATCGGCGAGGACATCGGCAAGGTGGGCGGTCTCTTCCGCGCCACCGAGGGGCTCTACGACCGCTACGGCGGCGAGCGGATCCGCGACACGCCGCTGACCGAGAGCGGCTTCGTGGGGTGCGGGATCGGCGCGGCGCTGACGGGGTTGCGGCCCGTCGTCGAGCTGCAATTCTCGGACTTCGCCGGCGTCGCTTTCGACCAGATCATGAACCAGGCCGCGAAGCTCCGCTTCATGATGGGCGGGACGCCGAGCATCCCGCTCGCGATCCGGATGGTCTCGGGTGGCGGCGTCCGGCTCGGCGCGCAGCACTCCCAGAGCCTGGAAGCGCTCTTCGCGCACATCCCCGGTCTCGTCGTCGCAATGCCGTCGACACCGTTCGACGCGAAGGGCCTGCTCTCGGCGGCGATCCGCGGGGACAACCCGGTGATCTTCCTCGAGCAGAAGCTCCTCTTCTTCGGCGAGCCCGCGCCCGTGCCGGAGGAGCGCTACGGGATCGAGCTCGGGGTAGGACGCATCGCCCGCGAGGGAACGGACGTCACCGTCGTCGCGCTGGGCGCGCTCGTGCCCCACGCGCTCCGGGCGGCGCACGAGCTCGAGGGCGAAGGCATCAGCGTCGAGGTCGTCGATCCGCGCACGCTCGTCCCGCTCGACGCCGCGCTCATCGCCGCGTCGGTCGCGAAGACCCACCGGCTCGTCGTCGCGCACGAGGCGGTTCAGTTCTGCGGCTTCGGCTCTGAGATCGCGGCCCACGCGGCCCAACACTGCTTCTGGGACCTCGACGCCCCGGTCATCCGCGTCGGCTCCGCCTCGCATCCGATCCCCTACCAGAAGGATCTCGAGGCGGCGACGCTGCCTGGACCGGCAGAGATCGTGGCCGCCGTCCGCGCTCTGGCTGCCGGCTGAGGCTCCTCTTCTCCGTGGTCTGCAGGAGGACGGCGACCACGACGACGGCACCGCCGACGACCGTCAGCGGCGCCGGGGTCTCCGAGACGGCCACCCACGCCCAGAACGGCCCAAGAACGACCTCGAGCAGCGTGATCAGCGCGACTTCGGAGGCGACGATCAACCGCGCGCCCATCGTGAAGAGGAGGAGGCCGAGTCCCATCTGGCCGACGCCGAGCAGCACGAGGACGACCAGGTCGCGCTCGCCCACGGACATGGGCTGGGAGAACGGCCCGACCGCGAGAACGAGGAGCAGCTGCGAGAGACAGATCGCCGGCGCCATCGAGACGTCGCGCCGATGGCGGGTGATCACGAGACCGACCGAGAAGGCGAGCGTCATCACGAGCGAGGCGCCCACGCCCATGAGGCCGCCGCTCCCCGGGCCGCCCACCATCAAGCCCACGCCGAACAGGGCTACGGCCATCGCGATCCCGGCCCGACGCGAGATCGACTCTCCGAGCGCGATCCAGGCGAGCAGCGCCGCGGCGATCGGCGAGACGGCCTGCATGAAGAGGACGTTCGCGACGGTTGCGTGGTTCAGGGCGACGATGAACGAGCCGGACGCGATCGCCGTGCAGACGGCCACGCCGAGCCCGGCAATGCCCATCGAGCGAAATGCGTCCACGGTGCGGCTGCGGTTCCTGAGGGCGACGAAAATCGCCAGCGCGACGAAGGCGAAGAGCGCCCGTCCTGCGAGCTGGGTCGTCGTGTCGACCGAGAGCTCGCGCTGCAGACCGCCGGCGGTCGACCACGCCACCGCGGCGGCGGCGATGTAGAGCTGCCCTCGACGCCGGGCGTGTCGTGCGGCGTGCGAGGGAATCAGCGCTTCTTGCCGGGGTTCAGCAGCCCCTTGGGGTCGAACGCGGACTTGATCGACCGGTGCAGAGCGAACGTCGCCGGCGTCCACTGTCGCTCGAGCCGGCCGCTCTTGACGAGTCCGAGGCCGTGCTCGCCGGAGATGCTCCCGCCGAGACGCACAGCCAGGTCGAACAGCTCCTCGGCCGCCGCCTCGGCGCGCCTGCGCTCCGCTTCGTCACCGGGGTCGATCATGAAGGTGGAGTGGAGATTCCCGTCGCCGGCGTGACCCCAGCTGCACGCGGCGAGGTCGTGACGCGCGCCGATCGCGAGCGTCTCCTCGATCGCCTCGGCCAGGCGGTCGAACGGCACGACGATGTCCTCGCTCACCTTGCCGCCACGCTCGACCTGGACCGCGAGGGAGACCCCGTCGCGCCAGCGCCAGAGCGCGGCGATCTCCGCCGTGGCCTCCGGGGCCCAGATCGAGAGCGCGTCCTCGCCGACTGCCTCCAGCACGGCTTCACGGAGGCGCGCGACCTCCTCGGCGGAGCCGTCGACCTCGGTGAGCACCAGGAACCCCTCCCCGAGCCGAATCGGGAACGAGCTGGCCGAGCGGCGCACGGTCTCGGCGTCGAGATACTCGAGCGCGGCCACCGGGAGACCGCTGCCGAGCACCCGCGCGAGCGCTTCGCAGCCCTCCGCGGTGCCGGTGTGCAGGGAGACGACCGGAGCGACCGCTTCGGGCGCCGGCGCGAGGCTCAGCCAGACCGAAGTCACGATCCCGAGCGTTCCCTCGGAGCCGACGAGCAGGCTCTTGAGGTCGTAGCCGGCCACGTCCTTGCGGATCGCGCCTCCGACCGCGACGAGCTCTCCGGGTGCGACGACCGCTTCGACGCCGGTCACCCAGTCGCCCGTGACGCCGTACTTGAACGCGTGCGGCCCGCCCGCGTTCGTAGCGACGTTGCCGCCGATCTGGGATTGCTCGGCGGCGCCCGGGTCGGGTGGGAAGAGGAGCCCGTTCTCGCGGGCGAGCCGCCGCACGTCGGCCGTCGTCACGCCCGCCTCGACCTCCATCCGCCAGAGCAGCGGGTCGATCGAGCGGATGCTGCGCAACTGCTCGAGCCCGAGCACCACACCGCCGAGCGGGACCGCGCCGCCCGCGAAGCCGGTGCCGCCGCCGCGCGGGGTGATCGGGGCATCGTGCTCGTAGCACCAGGCGACCACCTCGGCGACCTCGGCCGCAGTTCGCGGAAGCACGACAGCGTCCGCGCGGCCTCGCAGCCCGCGGGCCTCGGTCGCGTCCGAGAGGTAGACCGCCGGTACGTCGTCGAGCACGAGTTCCTCGCCGAACCTGGCGCGAAGCTCTCTCGCGAGTGAGGAAGTCGCGACGCTCACCGACGCTGCACGGGATTCGTCAGCGAGCCGACCCCGTCGATCTCGATCGTCACCTCGTCGCCGTCCGCGAGGTAGACGGGCGGCGTGCGCCCGAGGCCGACGCCGGCCGGAGTCCCCGTGAGGAGCAGGTCGCCAGGCTCGAGCGTGATCCCGTCGCTCGTGAACGCGATCACCTCGGCGACCGTGAAGATCATCTGAGCGGTCGACGAGTCCTGGACGACCTCGCTGTTCAGCAGGCAGCGGATGCGCAACGCCTGGGGGTCGGATACCTGGTCGGCGGGCACGATCGGGCCGACCGGGCCGAAGGTGTCGAACGACTTGCCGCGCGTCCACTGGCCGTCGGCGAACTGGATGTCCCGCGCGCTCACCTCGTTGGCGCAGAGGTAGCCGGCGACGTAGTCGAGCGCGTCGTCGACCGTCACGCGCTGTGCTCGCTTCCCGATCACGACTCCGAGCTCCGCCTCGTAGTCGACCTCCTTCGCCTGCTCGGGGAGCACGATCGGCTGCCCGGGACCGATCAGCGAGCTCGGCCACTTGGCGAAGAGCAGCGGCCACTTGGGGATCTCCAACCCGGATTCCTCCGCGTGGTCGCGGTAGTTCAGGCCGACGCAGACGATCTTGCCCGGGCGAGCGAACGGCAGGCCGTCATCAGGCATCGAGGCTCCTCTCGTCGGTGAAGACCTTGCCGGGATTCATGATCCCGTGCGGGTCGAAGACGCGCTTGATCTCGCGCATCAGGGGCACGAGGTCGCCGTGCTCGAGCTCGAGCGCCGCGATCTTGCCCAGGCCGATCCCGTGCTCGCCCGTGCAGGTGCCACCACGCGCCAGCGCGTCCACGACCAGCCGCTCGACGAGCTCGTCGGCGAGCGCGAGCTCGGCCGGATCGTGGGGGTCGAGCTGGAGGCTGACGTGGACGTTGCCGTCGCCGGCGTGGCCGAGGATCGCAGCGTCGAGCCCGAGGCGCTCCACCTCGGCACGAGCGAACGCGACGGCGCCGGCCAGCTCGGAGACCGGAACGCAGGTGTCCGTCGCTCGCTCGCGCCTTCCGGGCGAGGCCGCCGCCGCAGCGTAGGCCGCGTCGTGTCGGGCCGCCCAGAGCTCGGCGCGGCCGGACGGGTCGCGCTCGTGGACGATCTCGGTCGCACCCTCCGCCTCGGCCAGCTCGCGTACGAGTACGAGATCGGCCTCCACCGTCGCCTCGGTCCCGGCGGCCTCGACGAGCAGGCACGAGCCCTCCGGGTAGCTCGAGCCGCGATACACGTTGATCGCCCGGAGCGTCCAGGCGTCGAGCAGCTCCAGGCGCGTGACCGCCGAGCCGGCGGCGACGGCCTCCGCAGCCGTCCGGCAGGCCGCCTCGATCGTCGGAAACGAGATGCGCTGCGCGACGACGTGCTCGGGGATGCCGTAGAGGCGGACGCGCACCTCGGTGATCACCGCGAGCGTGCCCTCGGAGCCGACGAGCAGGCTCGTGAGGTCGTAGCCCGCCGACGTCTTCGTCGCCCGGCTACCCGTTCGGATCACCGTTCCGTCGGCGAGCACCGCCTCGAGCGCGAGGACGTTGGCGCGCATCTTCCCGTACCGGATCGTCGTCGTCCCGGCCGCATTCGTCGCGGCCATGCCGCCGAGCGTCGCGTCCGCGCCGGGATCGACCGGGAAGAAGAGCCCGTGCTCGCCGGCCGCTCGCTCGAGCGCCGTCCGCGTCACGCCCGCCTGCACGGTCGCGCTCAGATCCCCCGGTGCGATCTCGACGATCCGGTTCAGCCCGGAGAGATCGAGGCTGATGCCGCCGCGGGTCGGGATCACGTGGCCCTCGAGGCTCGAGCCGGCGCCGAAGGGCGTCACGGGCACGCGCCGCTCGTTCGCGAGCGCGAGCACGCGGGAGACCTCGGCCGTAGAGGACGGATAGACGACGAGGTCCGGGCGTTGCGGGAGGTGGAACGTGATGTCGCCCGCGTGGAGGTCGCGCTCGGAGTCGCCGTCCGTGACACGGACGAAGCCGGCGAGCGTGCCGCGGAGGCTCTCGTCGACGACCGTCACTCGTCGGACTCCGACGGCAACGTGGCCGCCACGCTGTCGACGGCCCAGCGCAGGCTCTCGTGCACGATTCGTTCGGCGAGGACTCCGTCGCTTGCGACACAGGCGACATAGAAATCCTCGTAGCGCCCGAGCGACTCGCGAAAGCGCTCTGGCGTCGAGAGGACCAGGCGGTTGTAGCGCTCCGAGCGCCGGTAGAGCCGCTCGACGTCGGCGACGAGCCGCGTCCGCCCGCTGGCTCGGTAGCACGTCCCGTAGAACTTCCAGCGCCCGTCGAGATACGCCTCGACGTCCCGGTCCTCGGCGGCCTGGCGGAGATAGTGGAGGACCTCGGCCATCCGATCGACCTGCGCCGAGCCTGCCGCCGCCGCGCCGAGGCGCGCCGCGAGCCCCTCGAGGCCGTAGCGGGCGTAGTAGATCTCCTCGAAGTCCTCCCGCGTCAGCCGTCGGACGAAGGCGCGGCCCGTCGGACCGAAGACGACGAAGCCGTCCCGCTCGAGCTGACTGAGGCTGGCGCGAACGGGTGTCTGCGAGACGCCGAACCGGATCGCGAGATCGCGGCCCACGAGTTGCGTCCCCTCCGGAAGGTGGCCGCCGCCGATCAGCTGGCGCAACTCGCGCGCGAGTCGCTGCTCGATCGACTCGCGGCCCTCGAGCGGGACGATCCGGAGGCTGGCGATCGACCCTTCCATTCCGAGGGAGTGTCGTCTACGCTCGCGAAATACGCAACATGAAATTTCATATTTCATTCACTTGACGCTCTGCTCCACACCCGAGGTGCTGGCGGCGGCGGGCGGCACGGCCCGGCTCGTGCACGGCCTCACCCCGATCATCGTCACCGCCGCCGCTTTGCCGGCCGTCGCGGCCGGAGCGCAGGCGACCCGGGAGGCGGAGGACGGTTTCCGCAGCGGACTCCTGCAGGGGGCGCACTCCGAGCTCCTGGATCTGGCCGGATGACGATCGCCGGCGCCCGAGTGGGGGTCGACGTCGGCGGCACCTTCACCGACGTGATCCTCCACGGCGCCGAGGGTCGCGTCGTCGTCCGCAAGCTGCTCTCGACTCCGCCGAGCTACGACCTCGCGGTCGTCGACGCCGTCCGGGCACTCGCGGGCGACGGCGCGGTCGGCGAGGTCGTGCACGGAACGACCGTCGCCACGAATGCCGTCCTCGAGCGGCGCGGCAGCCTGACGGCGCTCGTCACGACCGCCGGCTTCCGCGACGTGCTCGAGCTGCGCCGCCTGCGGATCCCGCACATGTACGACCTCTTCTGGCGCAAGCCGCCGCCGCTCGTCGAGCGGCGGCTCCGCTTCGAGCTGAACGAGCGCGTGGCCGCGGACGGCACCGTCGTCCGGGCTCTCGACGAGGACGAGTGCCGCGCGCTCGCGGCTCGCCTGGGGGAGACCGGAGCCGCGTCCGTCGCGGTCTGCTTCCTCCACGCGTACCTCTACCCCGAGCACGAGCAGCGCTTTGGCGCGATCCTGGCCAAGGAGCTCCCGGAGGCGAACGTCTCGCTCTCGAGCGAGATCTTGCGCGAGCAGCGCGAGTACGAGCGCACCGCCACCACCGTCGTCAACGCCTACGTGCGGCCGCTGATGTCCTCGTACATCGACCGGATCCGCACCGGCCTCGACGGGATCGGAATCGACGGCCCGCTCCAGATCATGCAGTCGTCCGGCGGGGTCATGACCGCAGAGGACGCGAAGGAGCGGCCGGTCTTCGCGCTCGAATCGGGGCCGGCGGCGGGTGTCGTGGCGGCGCGCGGAATGGGACAGCGGCTCGGGATCGCCAACCTCCTCGCCTTCGACATGGGCGGCACGACCGCGAAGGCGTCGCTGATCGAGGACGGCACCATCTCCCGCGGCCGCGAGTACGAGGTCGGCGGCTCGATGTCGGCCGGAAGCCGCCTGATCCGCGGCGCGGGCGAGCTGCTGCGGATCCCGACGATCGACATCGCCGAGGTCGGGGCAGGGGGCGGGAGCATCGCCTGGATCGATCCGGCCGGCGGCCTCCAGGTCGGGCCGCGCAGCGCCGGGGCCGATCCGGGTCCGGCCTGCTACGGGCGGGGCGGGGTCGAGCCGACCGTGACCGACGCCAACGTGCTCCTCGGCTACATGCCGGCCGTCACCGTCGCCGACGGGCAGATCGCGATCTCCGCGGAGCTTGCCGAGCAGGCGGTGCGTCGCGTCGCCGAGCCGCTGGGGCTGACGCTCCTCGAGGCGGCGAGCGGGATCCACCGGATCGCGAACGCGCGCATGACGCGGGCGCTCCGTGCGGTCTCGTCGGAGAAGGGACGCGACCCGCGGGAGTTCGCGCTGATCGCCTACGGTGGCGCCGGGCCGATCCACGCGGCGGGACTCGCCGAGTACCTGGGGATGCGAACCGTGCTCGTGCCGGCCGTCGCGGGCCTCTTCAGCGCTGTCGGCCTCCTCTTCGCGCGGCCGGAGTTCAACGAGGTGCGGACGTGTCACCTCGACATCGACTCGGTCGATCCCGCCGTCGTGGCAGCGTGCTTCGCCGAGCTTGCGGCCAGGCTCGCTCGCGCGCTCCAGGGGCATGCGTACGTCGAATGGGTGCGGACGGCAGACCTCCGCTACGGCGGTCAGAGCTGGGAGGTCGAGGTCGGCTTCCCGGCCGGCGCGATCGACAGAGGAGTGCTCGACGCGCTGCGGTCGCGCTTCGAGGACGAGCACCAGCGGCTCTACGGCGTCAAGGATCAAGCGGGCTCGCCGGTCGAGATCCGGGCGCTTCGCCTCACGGCGCTCGGTGAGGCACCCGCAACGCGCTCCTTCGATGTCGACGGAGCGAACGCGGCCGCTTCGAGCGGCTCGAGCCGCCGGATTCACGTCGGCGGGGCCGATGTGGACGCGCCGATCCGCACCCGCGCCTCGCTAGGAGAGGCACCCGTGCCGGGCCCCATGCTCGTGGACGAGTACGACACGACCGTCGTCGTCCCGCCAGGTTGGTCGGCTCGCCGCGACGGGCCGACCGGGACGCTCGTGCTGGAACGAGGCACGGATGGCGACTAGGACGCGCGTCGATCCGATCACGCTCCAGATCGTCGGCAACGCGCTCGCCTCGATGGCCGACGAGATGGCGACGACGATCTGCCGGACCGCGCACTCGACTGTCGTCCGCGACGGAATGGACTTCTCGGCCGTCGTCTGCGACGCGAAGGGGAGGACGGTCGCCCAGGCGGTCAGTGTGCCGTTCCACCTCGGCTCGATCCCCGCCGCGATGGAGACGCTGCTCGGTCACTACGAAGACCGGATCCGCCCCGGGGATGTCTTCGTCATGAACGATCCCTTCGACGGCGGGATGCACCTGCAGGACATCTTCGTCTTCAAACCCGTCCATCTCGACGGCGAGCTGCTCGGCTTCACCGCGACGACCGCGCACCACGGCGACGTGGGCGGCCGGCTGCCGGGCTCGAGCGCCTGCGACAACATCGAGATCTTCCAGGAGGGGCTTCGGCTGCCATGGCTCAAGCTCTACTCCGAGGGTGAGCCCGTCGAGGACGTCTTCAAGATCATCGAGGCGAACGTGCGGATCCCGCGGATGACGTTCGGCGACCTCGGCGCGCAGGTAGCCGCGTGCTCGGTGGCCGAGCGCGCCCTCATCGCGCTCGCCATGCGTCACGGAGTCGGGCAGCTCGCAGAGCTGATGGACGCGCTGATCGACTACACCGAGCGCCTCGTCCGCCAGGAGATCGCGACCTGGCCCGACGGTACTGCCTCCTTCACCGACTACCTCGGCTCGGACGGGATCGACGTCTGCGACGTGCCGATTACGGCACACGTGACGATCGCGGGCGACGAGGTGACGGCCGACCTGAGCGACTCGGCGCCGATGGTGCGCGGCTCGCTGAACAGCACGCGCTCGTTTGTGGAGGCCTGCGTCTATCAGGCGGTGCGCGCGGCGCTGACCGTCGAGGTGCCGAACACGGCCGGGGCGTTCCGGCCGATCCACATCGTGACCGAGCCGGGGACGATCGCGGAGGTCGTGATGCCGGGCGCCTCGTCGATGCGCGGCGTCACCGGATTCCGCGTCCTCGATGCCGTCAGCGGGGCGCTCGCGCAATTGCTCCCGGATCGCGTTCCCGCGGCCGGCGAGGGTGGCAACACGCTCGCGATCTTCGGCGGCGAGCGGCCTGACGGAGACCTCTTCATCTTCTACGAGCTGGTCGTAGGAACCTGGGGCGGAACGCCCGAGGCCGACGGCAACGACGGGCTCACGAACCCGGCGAGCCTTGCCGCGAACATCCCGGTCGAGGTGGCCGAATCGGAGTACCCGATCGTCGTCGAGCGGTACGGGCTCGTGCCCGACTCGGGCGGCGCCGGCCTGCACCGCGGCGGCCTCGCGATCGAGCGCGTCTGGCGCTGCCTCACCCCGCACACGTCGCTGATCGTCCGCTCCGACCGGGCGAGGCATCCGCCCTACGGGCTCGCGGGTGGCGGTCCCGGGGCGCTCTCAGCCAACGTGCTGTTGCGCCCGGACGGGAGTCGGAAGGCGCTCCCGCCGATGTTCTCGATCGAGATCGGGGCCGGCGACGTCTACGAGCATCGGACCGCGGGCGGAGGCGGCTGGGGCGATCCGCTCGAACGCGACCCCGCCGCGGTCGCCCACGACGTCCTCGACGAGAAGGTCGGCGCGGAGGCGGCGAGACTGCTCTACGGCGTCGTCGTCGCCCGCGACGGCACGGTCGACCTCGAGCAAACGACGGCTCTGCGAGCCGAGAGGAGGAGCGCGTGATCGTGAAGGCCGATGCGGTCGTGATCGGAGGCGGGATCATCGGGGCGAGCGTCGCCCACTTCCTGACCAGGCTCGGCTACGGGCGGGTGACGCTCGTCGAGAAATCGGAGATCTGCGGCGGCTCCACGCAGTACTCGGCCGCACACATCCGCCAGCACTACTCGAACGAGGTCGCGATCAGGCTCGCCGTCCGCGGCGCCGCGATGTTCGCGAACGCCGAGGAGGAGCTTGGCGGTCCGGCCGGCTTTGTCCAGCACGGCTACATGGTGATCGCGCCCGCAGACCAGGAGCAGGCGATCCGCGACGTCGTCCCGATCCAGCAGCGCTTCGGCGTCGAGACGGAGATCCTCACGCCGGAGGAGGTTTCGCACCGCTGGCCCGAGCTCGACGTCGAGGGAATCGCGCTCGCCTGCTTCGAGCGGACGTCCGGTTACGCCGATCCCGTCGCGACGGTTCGCGCGCTCGTTCGCTCGGCTGAGCGCAGAGGGTTGGAGGTGCTCGAGGGCTGCGAGGCGACAGAGATCACGACGGAGCGCGGCCGCGTCACCGGCGTCGTCACCGCGAAGGGGACGATCGCAACCGGCGTCGTCGTCAACGCGGCCGGCCCGTGGGGCGACCGGATCGGCCGGATGGTTGGGATCGAGTACCCGATCAGGTTCAGCCGCGAGCACGAAGCGGTCTTCGAGGCGCCGGAAGGGTTCGGCGAGATCCCGGTCATGTCGGACGCCTCGCAGCAGCTCTACTTCCGCCGCTACGGAGAGGGCAAGGTGCTCGTCGGCGAGGGCTGGCCGAAGCGGGCCGAGCCCGCCGATCCGGAGACCTACGACTCCGGTACCGACGAGGTCCACCTCGCCCGGATGGTGCCGAAGCTCGTCCGCCGGCTGCCCTCGCTCGCCGCGACGGTCGGGAGCGACGGTTACGGAGGCACGTACGTGACCGGCTACTCCGGCGTCTACGACATCACGGAGGACTGGTACCCGATTGTCGGCGAGGAGGAGGTCGGCGGCTACTACTCCGCCTTCGGCGGCAGTGGCCACTGCTTCAAGCTCGGCCCGGCGATCGGCGAGGCGCTCGCCTCCGTGATCGCGGGCCAGGAGCCTGCGATCGAGATCTCGAGTCTCTCGGGCCGGCGCTTCGCCGAGGGACGGACGTTTGGCTCCGTCTGGGGGCCGGGAAACCGCGCGTGAGGATCACCGCCGTCACCGCGACGCCGATCGAGATCCCGCTGGCGCGGCCCTTCCACTGGCGCTCGGGGGTGCAGGAGAGCGCGAAGCTCGTGCTCTTCACGGTCGAGACCGACCAGGGCGCGACCGGGTACGGCGAGTCGATCTGCGAGGACACCGCCGCGGTCGTCTCGTACGGGAACCTGATGGCGCGCACGTTCGTCGGCCGCTCGCCGGGCGACGTCGAGGCGATCCTCGGCGAGCTCTGGCGCGACGGGCGCTGGCGGTTCTACCCGCACTGGTCGCAGCAGATCGCGAGCGGGATCGAGGTCGCCTGCTGGGACGCTCTCGGGAAGTCGCTCGGGGTTCCCGCCTCGACGTTCCTCGGCGGCCGCGTCCGCGAGGAGGCGGACTTCATGGCCTTCCCGCAGGGCGACACGGCCGAGGAGCTCGCCGAGGATGCGGCGTCGCTCGCGCGGGAGGGCTATCGCGTCGTCTACCTCAAGGTCGGGCGAGCCCACCGCGACGACGAGGAGATCGTGGCGGCCGTCCGAGAGGCGATCGGGCCGGAGCTGCTGCTGCGGGTGGACGCGAACGAAGCCTGGGACGTGCCCACTGCGGCCGACGCGATTCGCAGGCTCGAGGCGTACGACCTCGACTGGGTCGAGCAGCCGATCGCGGCGGGGAACGTCAGCGGGCTCGCGTGGATCCGCGGTGCGGTCGCGACGAAGATCGCAGCCGACCAGGCCGTCTTCACGAACCACGAGCTCCGGGTCGTCCTCGAGCAGGAAGCCGCGGACGCGATCGTGATCGGGAGCCACGAGACCGGGGGGATCTGGCGGCTGCGCCAGCTAGCCCATCTTGCCGAGACGTACGGGATCCCGGTCAACCGCCACGCCTGCGTCGAGAGCTCGATCTCCACCTTCGCGGCCTTGCAGGTACTGGCGTGCCTGCCGAACCTGACAGACGGAAACCAGGTCATGCACCATCTCCTCCGCGACCAGCTCGTGACCACTCCGCTCGACCTGACCGGCGGCCGAGTCACCGTGCCCGACGCGCCGGGGCTCGGGTTCGAGATCGACCACGACGCCGTCGAGCGGTTCACCGTCCGCTGATGGATCCGATCTCCTTCGAGGTGATTCGTAACGCGCTCGTCGCCGCGACGGACGAGATGGTTCTGACGCTCCGGCGTAGCGCCTACTCGACCAACATCAAGACGCGGTCGGACTTCTCGTGTGCCTTTTTCGACTCCGAGCTGCGCGCCGTCGCGCAGGGCTTCACCCAGCCGGTGCACCTCGGCTCGATGGTCGAGCAGGTGCCGCGCGCGATCCTCGACTACGGGCGCGAGAACCTCGAGCCCGGCGACGCGATCATCACGAACGAGCCCTTCCCGGGCGGCGTCCACCTGAACGACGTCAGCTTGATCTCGCCCGTCTACCACGACGGCGAGCTGCTCGGCTATGTCGCCAACCTCGCCCATCACGTGGACGTCGGCGGCGGCGCGCCCGCCTCGATCGGGGCGTTCCGCGAGGTCTTTCAGGAGGGTGTGATCATCCCGCCCGTGAAGGTCGTCGCAGGTGGACGGATCGTGCGCGACATCTTCGACCTGATCCTGGCGCAGATCCGCTCCAAGCACGAGACGGCAGGCGACTTCCGCGCCCAGATCGCCGCCAACGCGACCGGCGTCCGGCGCCTGCAGGCGCTCGCCGACAGGCGTGGGCGCGAGACGGTGGTGGCGGCAATGGCCGAGCTCCTCGAATACACCACACGACGTACGAAGTATGAAATTTCAAATTTGCCATTTGGTATTTTCAATGGCGAGGGCTGGGTCGACACCGACGGCTACTCCGACGAGCCGGTGCGGTTGCAAGTGCGGGTCGAGGTCGGCGACGGCGGCGTCCGCTTCGACACCTCCGGCTCCGACCCGCAGCGGCGCGCCCCCGTCAACTCGACCTACGCGCAGACGTTCTCGGCCTGCGCCTACGCAGTCAAGTGCCTGATCGACCCCGACCTCCCGGTCAACGACGGCTTCTACCGTCTCGTCACGCTCGACGCGCCGGAGGGGAGCGTCACGAACTGCACGTGGCCGAGCCCGGTCGTCGGTGGCTGGGAGACGCAGACGCGGCTCGTCGACGTGATCTTCCGCGCGCTCCTCCCGGTGCTGCCCGAGCGGCTGCCGGCGGGGACGAAGGCGATGATGTGCCACGCCGGCTTCGGCGGCATCGATGAGCAGACGAACCAGTACACCTGCTTCCTCGAGACGTTCGGCGGCGGCTACGGCGCGCGGTTCGCGAGCGACGGGCCGGACGCGGTGCAGACCCACGGTCAGAACACCGAGAACGCGCCGGTCGAGGAGACCGAGCTGAACTATCCGGTGCGGATCGCCCGGCTCTCGCTCGTCGAGGACTCGGACGGGCCGGGTCGCTTCCGCGGTGGGCTCGGGCTGCGCAAGGACTTTCTCTTCGACCGCCCGACGACGTTCACCGTGCTCGCCGATCGCACGCTCGCGGGGCCGGCAGGCGCGTTCGGCGGCCTGCCCGGTAAGCCCGCGGAGTACGTGCTGATCCGCGGCGGCGCCGAGACGCGCCTCTCCGCGAAGACGACGATCGAGGTCGAGCCCGGCGACACGGTCAGCTATCGCACCTGCGGCGGCGGCGGCTACGGCCCGCCCGAGCAGCGCGACCGCGAGCTCGTCGCGCGCGACGTACGCGAGGGCAAGGTCAGCGCGCAGCGCGCGCGGGAGGTCTACGCATGGCAGCCAGGCGGCGTAGGCTCGACGGAGCCGCCGAACCTGGAGGTGCCGGCTTTGCCGGCGCCGCAGCGGATATGACAGATCCCATCTCCTTCGAGGTGATCCGGAACGCGCTGGTCGCGGCGACGGACGAGATGGCGCTCGCCCTGAAGAGGAGCGCCTACTCGACGAACATCAAGACGCGCTCGGACTTCTCGTGCGCTTTCTTCGACGCGGAGCTGCGCTCGGTCGCCCAGGGATTCGCGCAGCCGGTGCACCTCGGCTCGATGGTCGAGCAGGTTCCGCATGCGGTGCGAATCTACGGAGCGGAGAACCTCGCGCCCGGCGACGTGATCGTCACGAACGACCCGCACCCGAGCGGCGTTCACCTGAACGACGTCAGCCTGATCTCGCCCGTCCACCACGAGAGCACGCTGGTCGGCTACGTGGCCAACCTCGCCCACCACGTCGACGTCGGCGGCGGCGCACCCGCCTCGATCGGCGCCTTCCAGGAGGTCTTCCAGGAAGGCGTGATCATTCCACCGGTCAAGCTCGTTGAAGCGGGCGCGATCGTCCCGGACGTCTTCAGGCTGATCCTGGCCCAGATCCGCTCGAAGCACGAAACGGCGGGCGACTTCCGCGCGCAGATCGCCGCCAACGCAACCGGCGTTCGCCGCATCCAGGCGCTCGTCGACCGCCACGGGCGCAACACGATCTTTGCGACGATGGAGGAGTTGCTCGACTACACCGAGCGACGCACCCGCGGCGAGCTCGCAGCGCTGCCGGCGGGGATCTACGAGGCCGAGGGGTCGGTCGACACCGACGGCTACACGGACGAGCCGGTCCGACTGCGGGCGCGGGTGGAGATCGACGCAGCCGGCGCTTGCTTCGACCTGACCGGCTCCGACCCGCAGCGCCGCGCCCCGGTCAACTCGACCTACGCCATGTCGTTCTCCGCCTGCGCGTACGCCCTCAAGTGCCTGGTCGACCCGGACCTCCCGGTCAACGACGGCTTCTACCGGCTTGTCAGCCTCGATGCGCCCGCGGGAAGCGTCGTCAACTGCACCTGGCCCGCCGCGGTCGTCGGCGGCTGGGAGACTCACGCGCGCCTCGTCGAGGTGATCGTCCGCGCGCTCCTGCCGGCCTTCCCCGAGCGGCTCCCTGCAGGGACGAAGGGAATGATGTGCCAGGCGGGCTTCGGTTCCCTCGACGTGGCCGCCGGGAAGTACACGTGCTTCTACGACACCTTCGCCGGCGGTTACGGCGGCCGGTACGCGAGCGACGGCCCCGACGCCGTTCAGTCGCACAGCCAGAACACGGAGAACGCGCCGATCGAGGAGACCGAGCTCAACTACCCGGTACACATCAACGGCCTGTCGCTCGTGGAGGACTCCGAAGGACCCGGCCGCTTCCGGGGCGGACTCGGGCTCCGCAAGGACTACCTCTTCGATCTCCACACGACGTTCACCGTCCTCGCCGACCGCGACAAGGTGGGGCCGTGGGGCGCGTTCGGCGGCCGCCCCGGGCGGATTGCCGAGTACGTGCACGTCCGAGAGGGCGTCGAGACGCGGCTCTCCTCGAAGTCGACGCTCGACCTCGTCCCGGGCGACCTGATCAGCGTCCGCACGTGCGGCGGCGGTGGTTACGGCCCGCCCGAGGAGCGCGACCCCGAGCGGGTGCTGCGCGACGTGCTCGAGGACAAGGTCAGCGCCGAGCGCGCGCACGACATCTACCGAGTGGCGATCGTCGACCGTCGGCTCGACGAGGCGGAGACCCGTGCGCTCAGGGGAGCTTGTGTTGCAACAACACAAGCTCATTTCGACCCGCGAAGCGGAGCGCGGGGTGGTGAGAAAGTGTTGTTTCAACACAAAGTCTCATGAGCGTCCGCGTAGCGGTCGACATCGGCGGCACCTTCACCGACGCGACGCTGATCGACGAAGCGACGGGCGCGGTCTCGATCGCGAAGGTGCTGACGACGCCGGCCGATCCCTCCGAAGGCTTCATGCAGGCCGTCGAGCGGGCGCTGGCCGAGGGCGAGGTCGCGGCGGCGCAGGTGGGTTTCGTCGTCCACGCGACGACCGTGGCGACGAACGCGATCATCGAGGGGAAGATCGCGCGCGGCGGCTTCGTCACGACCGAGGGCTTCCGCGACCTGCTCGAGATCGCCCGCCAGGTGCGGCCAACCCTCTACGACACCCAGTTCGAGAAGGCGAAGCCGCTCGTCCCCCGCGACCGGGCGGTGACCGTCGCCGAACGGCTCGGCCCGGCCGGCGAGGTGCTGCGGCCGCTCGAGGACGACTCGGTGCGCGCGGCCGCTGCGATCCTGCGGCGCGAAAAGGTTGAGACGGTCGCCGTCTGCCTGCTCCACGCCTACGTCAACCCCGCGCACGAGCAGCGAGTGGGCGCGATCCTCGCCGAGGAGCTGCCGGGGATCTCGATCTCGCTCTCCGCCGAGGTGGCACCGGAGTTCCGCGAATACCTGCGCGCCTCGACGACCGTGATCAACGCCGTGATCCGGCCCGTCGTCGAGCGCTACCTCGAGCGGATCGAGAGCCGCCTCGCCGACGCGGGCGTCCAGGCGAAGCTGCTCGTTATGCAGTCGAGCGGCGGCGTCTTCAGCGCCGAGGCGGCGCGCAGCCGGCCCGTGTTCATGGTCGAGTCCGGCCCCGCGGCGGGCGTGATCGCGTCCGCGTATCTCGGGGAGACGCTCGGTAGACCGGACATCCTCTCCTTCGACATGGGCGGCACGACCGCCAAGGTCGGCCTGATCCAGGACGGGCAGCCGTCGGTGACGAAGGACTACAACGTCGGCGGCCACGCGGGCGCGGGGATCGGCGGGATGTCGCTCTCGGGCTACCCGGTGCGGACGCCCGTCGTCGATCTCGTGGAGATCGGCGCCGGCGGCGGCTCGATCGCGTGGGTGGACTCGGGCGGGCTCCTCCGTGTAGGCCCGCAGAGCGCGGGTGCCGATCCGGGGCCGGTCTGCTACCGGTGTGGCGGCGTCGAGCCGACCGTCACCGACGCGAACGTCGTACTCGGCCGGCTCAACCCGGCGTACTTCCTCGGCGGCGAGATCGGCCTCGACGTGGAGGGAGCGCGGAACGCGATCGAGGAGCGCTGCGCGAAGCCACTCGGGTTGACGGTCACCGAGGCGGCGAACGGGATCGTCGAGATCGCGAACGCGGCAATGGTGAATGCGCTGCACCTGATCTCCGTCCAGCGCGGCTACGACCCGCGCGACTTCGTCCTCGTCGGCTTTGGTGGCGCGGGGCCAGTGCACGCGAACGCGCTCGCGCGCGACGCCGAGATGCCGACGCTCGTAATCCCTCGCAGCCCCGGGATCTTCTCCGCGACCGGCCTACTCACGACCGATCTGAAACGCGACGCCGCCGTGACGGTGATGCGCCGGCTCGACGATCTCGATGCCACCGAGGTCGAAAGGATCTTCGCCGGGCTCGAGGCGGCCGGCCGCGGCGAGCTCGAGCAGGAGGGTCTCGCCCGCGAGGCGATGAGCTTCGTCCGGATGATCGACGTCCGCTACGTCGGCCAGAGCTTCGAGCTGACGATTCCGGCGGGCGACGGCCTCCTCGAGCGCTTCCACGCCGAGCACGACCGCACATACGGGTTCAGCGCCCCCGAGGAGCCGGTCGAGGTCGTGAGCCTGCGGCTGACGAGCGTGGGGAAGATCGCGAAGCCGCCGGCGCGGCTGCTCGAGACCGGTGGCGTCGCCGAGCCGAAGGAGCATCGCCCCGTCTACTTCGCCGAGGCGGACGGCTACGCCGATTGCCCGATCTACGGCCGTTATGCCCTGCCCGCCGGCGCGAGCTTCGCCGGCCCGGCCGTCGTGGAGGAGTTCGACTCGACCACCGTCGTCCATCCGGGATTCGGCGTCACGGTGGACGAGCTCGGCAACCTCGTGATCGAAAGGGAGCGCGTATGACCTACGGGATCGTGATCTCGAAGGACGTGATGGTGAAGACGCGCGACGGCATCCGCCTAGCCACCGACGTCTACCGCCCCGCCCGCGACGGCGAGCTCGTCCCCGGCCGCTACCCGACGATCGTCTGTCTGACCCCGTACGACAAGGGCGAGCGCCGCTACACGGAGATCGCCGACTTCTTCGTCCCGCGCGGCTACGCCGTCGTCCTCCAGGACCTGCGCGACCGCCACCGCTCGGAGGGAACGGACGAGTACTTCCACAGCGTCACCCCGCACACGGGCGAGGACGGCTACGACACGATCGAGTGGATCGCGGCGCAGGGCTGGTCGAACGGCCGGACGGGGATGGTCGGCAGCTCCTACGCGGCGATCACCCAGATCCGGACGGCGCTCGAGCGGCCGCCGCACCTCACCGCGATCTGGCCGGACGTCGCCCCCACGAACACGTTCGAGAACCAGACGCGCGAGGGCGGCGCCATGCAGCTCCACATGTTCTGGGCGCTCTATATCCACGCCGCCGACGCGCAGGGGGTGAAGGACGACTGGGAGAAGCAGCGCGACGTCTTCGAGGACCTCAAGAACCTGCGCCGGCTCTTCTGGAACTCGCCGCTCCAGCGCGACGACCTTGCGCTGCGCCACGTGCCGACGCTCGCCCAGACGCTCGAGGACTACTGCACGCGCGGCGCCTACGACGAGTTCTGGGCGAGGAAGGAGAACGACTTCACGCGCTTCTGGCACGAGCACGCGGACATCCCGGCCACGATGTCGACCGGCTGGTACGACCCCTTCCCGCAAGCCGAGAGCGAGTACTTCGCGGCGATGACCGCGCAGAACGAGTCGCCGCAGCGGCTGATCGTCGGCCCGTGGAGCCACGTCGGGATGCGCGGCGACGCGAGCTGGACGCTCGACGTCGACTTCGGGCCGGACTCGGTCTGGGGCGTGCAGCGCTACTTCGAGGAACAGCTCTCGTTCTTCGAGCGCTGGCTGCGGGAGGACGGCGGCGGCGCGCCGGCCGACGAAGCCCCCATCCGGCTCTTCGTGATGGGGGGCGGCTCCGGCCGGAAGACCGAGCTCGGCAAGCTCGACCACGGTGGTCACTGGCGCGAGGAGGACGCGTGGCCGCTCGCCCGCGCGCGTCCGACGACGCTCCACCTCCACGGGGAAGGCTCGCTTCGGCCCGCGCCGCCCGACGCGGAAGCCGCGCCGCGCCGCTTCACCTACGACCCCAACGATCCCGTGCCCACGATCGGCGGCCTCTTCTGCGCGGTCGGCGAGTTCCCGTCCGGGGGAGGGGAGATCGAGCCGATGTGGGCGCGCCTCCTCAATCCGGCGCTCCTCCTCCGGAACATCATGACGCCCGGGCCCGCCGACCAGAAGGAGTCGGCCGACTACTTCACCGCGCGCGAGCCCTACCAGCGCCTCTCTGAGCGGGCCGACGTGCTCGTCTACGAGACCGAGCCGCTCGAGGAGCCCCTCGAGGTCACCGGCCGGGTCGCCGTCGAGCTTCGCGTCTCGTCAAGCGCGGTCGACACCGACTTCACCGCCAAGCTCGTCGACGTCTATCCGCCGAGCGCGGACTATCCCGAGGGCTATGACCTGATCCTGAACGACTCGATCATCCGTACTCGCTTCCGGGAGGGCTTCGAGCGGGAGGTCTTCCTCGAGCCCGGCGAGGTCGTGCCCGTCTCGATCTTGCTCCCGCCGACCTCGAACGTGTTCGTGCAGGGCCACCGGATCCGGCTCGACGTCTCCTCCTCGAACTTCCCCCGCCTCGAGCGCAACCCGAACACGGGCGAGCCGATCGGCCGCCACACCCACATGGTCAAGGCCGAGCAGGCGGTCTACGGTGGCACGGTGACGCTGCCCGTGATCCCGTCCGAGCCATGAGCGTCGATGCGACCCGCCTGCGCGACCTGACCCTCGAGCTCGTCGAGGTCGAGAGCCCCACCGGCGACACGGCTGAGGTAGCGCGGCTCTACGCGCGGCGTTTGGAGGAGATCGGGCTGCAGGTCGAGCTCCTCGATGAGCAGTTCCCGCGGACGCCGATTGTGGTTGGGCGGTTGCGGGGCGACCGGCCGGGGCCGACGATCGTTCTCAACGGCCACCTCGACACAGTCCCGATTCCGCACGAGGCGCCGCGTCTCGACGGCGAGACGATCGTCGGGCGCGGATCGGCGGACATGAAGGGCGCGCTCGCGTGCGCGGCCGAGGCGGCGCGCGTCATCGCCGAGCGAGGCTCCTTCCCCGGCGAGCTCGTGATCGTCGCGATCGGGCTCCACGAGGCGCCGGGCGGCCGCGGCGAGGACCTGACCTGGCTCCTGCAGGAGCATGGCTTCACCGCCGACTACGCCGTCGTCTGCGAGCTCGCCGGCGACTCGTTCGTCGCCGCACATATGGGCCAGGCAACCGTCGAGATCGAGATCTCGCGCCCCGGGATGCCGACGCACGAGCTGCAGACGCCGAAGGGAACGCCGCATCCGCTCCTCGCTGCCGGGAAGGTGATCGCGGCGATCGAGGCGCGGACGGCCGAGCTAGCGGAGACCGAGCACGAATGGGTCGGCGCCGAGACGTACTTTCTCGGCGAGTTCCACGGCGGCGACTTCTACAACCGCTTCCCGACCACCTGCCGCCTCCTCGGCACGCGTCGCTGGCAGCCGGGCAAGAAGCTCGCCGAGGTCCATGAGGAGTTCGACGCGCTGCTCGCCCCGATCGCGGCCGAGACCGGTTGCGCGATCGAGCTCGACCTGCGGCTCGTCCGCGACAGCTATCAGGTCGATCCCGAGGAGAAGCTCGCGCTTGCCCTCCGCGAGGCCTACCGCGAGGTGACGGGCAGCGCGCAAACGGTGATCGGGATGAAGGTCGTCGCCGACGGCGCGGTCTTCCACCAGGCCGGGATCCCGACCGTCTACCACGGCCCCGTCGGCACCGGCGCGCACGCGGACGTCGAGACGATGGGCGTGCCCGAGCTCGTCCGCGCGACGCGCGTCTACCTCGCGCTCCTCGAGCGTCTGTGGGTCTGACCTACGAGGAGCTCCGCGAGGGCTTCCGCTGGGAGCTGCCTGCTCGGCTCAACCTCGGCGTCGAGGTCTGCGAGCGCCACCCGCGCGAGGCGGACGCGATTCTCGTCACCGACGGCCGCGAGGTGACGCGCCGAGTCACCTTCGGCGAGCTCTCCGACAACTCGAACCGGCTCGCGAACGTGCTCCGCGCGCGCGGGATCGGCGAGGGCGACCGCGTCGGGATCGCGCTTCCGCAGCGACCCGAGACGGCGGTGGCGCACATCGCGATCTACAAGCTCGGCGCGATCGTGGTGCCGCTCTCGACCCGCTTTGGCCCCGACGCGATGGCGGTGCGGCTCGACGACGCGGAGCCGGCAGTCGTGCTCGCCGATCGCGAGCTGGAAGGCATCGAGACGATCGACGTCGACAGCGAGCTGCCCGGGTTGCTGTCGGCGGCCTCCGACCGGTTCGAGCCGGTGGTGACGGGGCCCGACACGCCGGCGCTGATCATCTACACGTCCGGGACGACGGGCGCGCCGAAGGGGGCGCTGCACGGGCACCGGATCCTGGCGGGCAACCTGCCCGGCTTCGAGCTCTCGCACGACTTCTTCCCGCAGCCCGACGACGTGATCTGGTCGCCGGCCGACTGGGCCTGGATGGGCGGCCTCTTCGACGTGCTGATGCCTGCGCTCCACCACGGGCGCCCGGTCGTGGCGTTCCAGACGACGAAGTTCGATCCGGAGCGGGCGTACGACCTGATCGAGCGGATGGGAGTGCGGAACGTCTTCATGCCCGCGACCGCGCTGCGACTGATGGCCGCCGCCGACGGCTCGAAGCTGGCACTGCGCACGGTTGCGAGCGGCGGCGAGATGGTGGGGGAGGAGACGTCGGCCTGGTGCGAGGAGCGGCTGGGCGCGCGGCTGAACGAGTTCTACGGTCAGACCGAGGCGAACCTCCTGCTCGGGAACTGCGCCGCCTGGCCCGCGAAGCCCGGCTCGATGGGGCGCGCCTACCCCGGCCACGACGTCCAGCTCGTCGATGGCGAGATCACGGTCGGGGTGGAGGACGACCCGGTCGCGTTCCTCGGCTACTGGCGCAACCCGGAGGCGACTGCGGAGAAGGTGCGCGACGGCCGCCTCCACACGGGCGACCTGGCCGAGTTCGACGGCGAGGGCTACTTCCGCTTCGTCGGCCGCACCGACGACCTGATCACGAGCGCCGGCCACCGCATCGGCCCCGGCGAGATCGAGGACTGCCTCGTCCGCCATCCGTCGGTCTCCCTGGCGGCCGTGATCGGGATCCCGGACGAGATCCGAGGCGAGGCGATCAAGGCGTTCGTCGTCGCGTCGTCACCGTCGGACGCCCTGGCCGCAGAGCTGAAAGCCCTAGTCCGCGAGCGCTTGGCCGCCTACGAAGTCCCACGCGAGATCGAGTTCGTCGACGAGCTGCCGCTGACGACGTCGGGGAAGATCCGTCGAAACGAGCTGCGTCGGCGCCAGCCCCCGCAGAACGGATAGGGCCGAACTATTTCTGACTCTGTGCCCTCGTATGAACACGTCGAAGATCCATCCGACAGAGCAGGGGATAGATCGTGCCCTGCCATCACCGCGACGGGTCACGACGTCGCTGTGCCGCTTGCCTCGTCGCTACTGACTTAGGTCTGCGCTCGGCAACCCCAGATAGGCTGACGCGTCTGATGACACCGATCGGCGAACGGCTTGAGATCGCGGGCACTAAGCGAGACGATCGACGTCTCCTCTCGGGGAAGTGGTGGAAAGAGGCCGACGTGTGCATGGAATCGCTGGTGAACCAGTACGAGTCAGGTCATGCTCGCGCCGATCTAACCGGCAGTGAGATTCAAACGGGCGCGGCGTCCTGGGGCTCCCAGCCGAGCAGTTCGCGGGCGTGGTTGAGATCCCAGAACCGGCGCGGGTTTCCCGAGACGCCGTAGACGATAGCCCAGGACACGTCTTCGACGTCGAGACACCGGGCGATCAGCTCGGCGCAGTCGCGCCGGCTCAGCCAGACGGCGCGCAGGCGGTTGCGGCGGCCGTCGGCGTCGAGGTCGATCAGGGGATTCGGGGTCGGCGCAGTCGGGTCGTCGTTCGCGCGGACAGCGCCGATCCGTAGGCAGAAGACCCGCAGGCCGTGGCGCTCCATGTACATCCGCCCGAGCGCCTCCCCGTACGCCTTCGAGACGCCGTACAGCGAATCGGGCCTGATCTCCGCCGTGTGGTCGTAGCTCCGCTCGTCGTCCACGTCGTACAGCGCCGGCGCGCCGTCCAGCTCGTACATGCCGACTGCGTGATTCGAGGACGCGAACACGACGCGCGCCACTCCCGCCTCGCGAGCCGCCTCGAAGACGTTGTACGCGCCGACGATGTTGTTGCGGAGCACGTCGTCCCACGGCGTCTCGATCGCCGGCGAGGCAGCAAGGTGGACGACAGCATCGACATTCTCGAACGCCGGTCGGATCGCGTCGAGCTCGGAGATGTCGCCGACGTGGCTCGGGAACTCCTGCGGTGTCAGCGTCAGGGAGACGAGCTCGTACCGCTCGGCGAGGTGCTCGCGCACAGCGGCGCCGATCACGCCTTCGGCGCCGGTGACGAGGATGCGGCTCGAGCCCATGCAGAGGGATTTCCCGCGATTGTCCGAGCGAGAACCTACGCATGGCGACTCCGCCTCCACAGGTTCCGGGGCAACCGAAGTTGAGTGCCGGTTTTCCGAACCAAGAGTGCCGGTTTGCCGATAAGAGCAGTGCCGGGCGCAACAGAATTCGTCGCCGGCATCGTGCTCTACACCGGCTCTGACACAAAGCCGCTCGGAGATCGACTCTGGGCCGTGCCCATCAGCGCCCTCTGGGGTGGGTAATGCCTTCTGCTCGTAGCGACCTACGGAGGCGATCCCGAAGCTCATTCTGTAATGCCGCGGCGTTGCCGAACGGCAGGCGGGCGTGGCCCGGAGAGCCGAAGGCCACGCCGTCGACGACTGCGACTCCCGCCGCGAGGAGGTCGTCCGAGGAGAGCTCACCGAGCTCGAGCCAGAGGAACGGTGTCGCGGCCGGGAGTTGCGCGCCCAGGATCGGGTGCTCGGCCACGACGGAGTGGGCGGCGTCGCGGTCCTGGCGATAGCGCGCGGCTAGCTCGCTCAGCCAGTCCTGCGGACCGTCGAGGGCGGCTGTTGCGGCGCGTTGAGCGACGTTGTTGACGCGGATGACGTCCCACTCGAGCTCGCGGAGGCATGCGTCGATCACCGACGGCTCGGCGGCGACGAAGCCGATGCGCCACGCGGGCATCGCGAGGCTCTTGCCGAGGCTGCGAATCAGGATCACGTTCTCGGCGCCCCACGCGCTTGCCAGCTCGCCTTCGTCGATGCAGCGCTCGTAGGCCTCGTCGGTCAGCACCGTCAGGCGGTGCCGCGACGCGAGCGCCAGTAGCTCGTCGATCTCCGCCCGCGTCGGCAGGTGGCCGTCGGGGTTATTCGGGTTCGTCACGACGAGGGCGCGCGATCTCGGCGTCAGCGCTCGCTCGATCGCCTCCGGATCGCGGCTCGGGACCGGGACGAAGCGGCCGCCGGCTCGCTCGATCAGGCCGCGGAAGAAGTAGCACGGGGTCGGGACGATCACTTCGTCGCCGACTTCGAGGATCGCGCGGAAGGTGAGGTTGAGCGCGTGCATGGCGCCGTTCGTGACGAGGATCTCGCGCTCCGGGTCGGCCGGCGCCGGCAGGCTGCGCGCGATCGCCTCGCGCAGGGCCAGGTGTCCCTGGGAAGGCGGCGTGATCGCGTGCTCGTCGAGCGCGGCCATGACGGCTTCGCGAACGTGCGGCGGGAGCGGGGCGCCGACACTGCCCTTCAGCGGCAGCATCTCCCTGCCGGCGAGCGCTCGCTCAGCTGCGATCGACGGCATCTCGTCGTGCCTCATCGGGCGACGCGTCCGGCACGGGTGCCCGTCGGGGCGCCGTCAGCCCAGGCGCGCTCGCCCGCGACCCAGACGCCGGCGACTCCTTCAGCCAGGCTCAGCGGATTCTCGTAGGTCGCCGTGTCCACGTAGGCCGCAGGATCGAGCAGGACGAGGTCGGCGCGCTTGCCCACCTCGATCCGACCGCGGTCGGGGAGCCCGAAGCCGTCGGCCGCACGCGCCGTCAGCCGCGCGATCGCCTCCTCCGCGGGCAGCAACCCGTCGCGCAGGCAGAACCGGCCGAGGAACCGCGCGGCGCTTCCCGCCACCCGAGGGTGAGGCTTAGCCCCGAAGATCCCGTCCGAGCCCAGCAGCATCAACGGATGCGCGGCAATCCTGAGGACAGCCTCCTCGGAGGCGTAGTGCATGATCATCTGCACTCCGAGCTCGGACTCGAGCAGCAGCTTCGCGACCGTCTCGACGGCGTCGCCGCCGCGGTCGGCGATGTTCTCGCCCTCGACCACGATCCGCTCGGCCCCGAGCGTGCCGAGGACGTTCTCCCAGCCCGGCAGGCTGTGCTCGACGTCGTACGCGATCCGCGCGAGCGTGTCCGGGTCGCGCATCCGCGCGAGCGTCGCGGCTGCGCCGCCCTCCTGCGCCCAGGCGGGAAGCAGGCTCGCGAGCAGGGTGCAGCCGGCGCCGTAGGGGTACTGGTCGAAGGTGATGCCGTCGGCGGCCTCGAGGCGCTCGAGCAGTGATTCGATCAGCGACTCGTCGGCAAGCGACTTCAGGTGCGAGACGTGGAGCGACGCGCCCGAGCGGCGCGAGACCTCGAGCATCTCGTCGATCGCCGCGAGCACGCCCGCACCCTCGTTGCGGACGTGCGCGACGAGCGGCGCCCCGAACTCGGCGGCCACCTCGGCGAGAGCGACGAGCTCCTCGGTGTCGGCGTGCGCGCCCGGGAAGTAGACGAGGCCGAACGAGAGGCTCGTCGCGCCCGCCGCGAAGCCCGCCCGGACTTCGCGCCGCATCTGCTCCAACTCTCCGGCCGTCGGCGGCCGCCGCTCGCCGCCGATCACCGTGTCGCGCACCGCGCCGTGGCCGATCGAGGGGACGAGCGAGATCGCTGGCCGCGTCGCGTCGAGGTTGTCGAGGTACTCGGCGAACGTCGTCCACGGCCACTGATCCGGGCCCGGCCCCTCGAGTGCGCGCAGGTAGTCGCGCCGCTCGGCCCAGCGTTCCGCCGCGACCGGCGCGGGCGCGAGTCCGTCGGGACAGATGACCTGCGTCGTCACACCCTGCGAGAGGACCTCCGTCAGCAGCGGATCCTCGTAGGAGCGGAGCGCCGTGTGCGCATGCACGTCGATGAAGCCGGGGCAGAGCCAGAGGCCGTCCGCCTCGATCACGTCGCCAGGGAGCTCGCCACCGACCGCCGCGATCTTCCCGTCCGCAACGCCCACGTCCACCTGCTGCGGCGGCCCCTCGCCGGGATACACCGTCGCACCGCGGATCACGAGCATCAGCCGACGACCGGGAGAACGACGTGCGACGGATAGACGTCCGTGTGCAGAACGGTCTGCTGCGCCACCACGATCCGCGTGCTCGTCCCCACGTCCTCGCCGTTACCCAGGTTGCGGCTGAAGCGCGGGAAGCTCGAGCTCGTCACGTCGACGCGGATCCGGTGGCCCCGCTCGAACACGTTCGCCAGCGGGTAGCAGCGGATCCGGTACTCGGCGACCTCGCCCGGTTCGAGCAGCTCCGTGCTGTCCCCCTCGTGCGAGTTCCGGTAGCGCGCGCGGAGGATTCCCTCGGTGAGGAAGATCGAGCGGCCGTCGGGATAGACGTCGCAGACGCGGACGACGAAGTCGGTGTCCTTCGCGCTCGAGGCGGCGAAGAGGACGAAATCGACCGGCCCGATCGCCTCGAGGTCGCGGTCGAGCTCCTCGCTCGTGTAGGTGAGCACGTCGGCGCGGGCCTCCAGCGCCCGCTGATCCCAGGGGCCGGGGAGGATCGGCCGCGCCGCGCCCTGCGTCATCGTCAGCACCGAGTTGACTCCGCCGATCGTCGGCACGGGATCCTCGGGGTCGTAGGTGTACCGGTCGGCGGGCTCGTCGGAGCGCGGCACGTCGCGGTCGAGCCGGCCTCCCCTATGGAGGAAGAACGGCGTGAACTCCGTTCCGGGGAGCGGCCACTCGCTCTCGCCGCGCCACTCGTTCCGGCCGAGGACGAAGAGTTCGAGCCGCGGTCGCTCCTCCCAGTCGTTCCCCTCGTCGCGGAGGTAGCGGTCGTAGAAGGCGAGCTCGTGGTCGCGGATCACGGTGATGCCGGCAGAGAGGTCGACGTCGGCGCGGAAGCTCTCGACCTCTTCCTCGTGCGACCACGGGCCTATCAGGACGCGACTCGGGACGCGGTCGCCGATCTCAGCGAACGAGCGCAGGTGCGAGCCGGAGTAGGGATCGAACCAGCCGCCCTGCTGGAAGATCGGCACCGTCACGGTCTCGGGCCGATGGCGGAACCGCTGCCAGTAGGCGTCGTTCTCCTGGTGCTCCCACCACTCGCGCCAGTAGCCGACCTTGCGGCCGATCGCGACCTCGTCGAGCTCGATCAGGGGCAGGTGGCGCCAGATCCGGTCGTTCAGCATCAGGTCGCGGGCGCTCGGGCCGGTGATCAGGCTGATCGCGCTCGACCAGAGCGTGGCCGCCCCGAGAGTGAGCGCGAGCTGGAAGGCGCCGCCGGTGAAGTAGCCGTCCCAGAAGTAGTCGTCGTGGATCACCTGCGGCGCAATGCACTCGAGGTTCGGGTGGCCGAGGTGCATCAGCTGCCACTGGACGAGGGCGCCGTAGCTCCGGCCCCAGGTGCCGATCCGCCCGTTGCACCACGACTCGCCGGCCGCCCAGGTCAGCGAGTCGTGCGCGTCGACGCCGTCCTTCTCCCAGGCAGCGAACTCGCCCTCCGACTCGTAGCGGCCGCGCACGTCCGAGACGACCGCCGCGTAGCCGCGCTGCGCGAACCAGACGCCCCAGCCGACGAAGCGCTCGCGCGTCGACTCGTACGGTGTCCACTGGCAGATCGTCGGGTGCGGCCCGCCGGAGAGCGGGAGATAGACGTCGGCTGAGAGGTGGATGCCGTCCCGCATCGGCACCCGCTGGTCGTGGAGCAGCCGAACGTCCTGCAGGCTCAAGCGAGAACGGACGGCGTTTCCGGGATCTTCGTCCCGGCGAAGTGGCACGCGGCGCCGTGGCTCTGGCCGTGATTGGCGAGCGGCGGCTCCACCTCGGCGCAGATCGGCTGGGCAATCGGGCAGCGCGTCCGGAAGCGGCAACCCGAGGGCGGGTCGATCGGGCTCGGGACGTCGCCCTTGAGCACGATCCGCTGGTGCTTGCGGCCGGGGATCGGCTCCGGATTCGCGGAGAGGAGCGCCTGGGTGTACGGATGGAGTGGCCGCGCGAAGAGGTCGTCGGAGCTCGCGAGCTCAACGACCTTGCCGAGGTACATGACGGCGATCCGGTCGGAGATGTAGCCGACGACGGCGAGGTCGTGCGCCACGAAGAGATAGGTGAGGTTGAACTCCTGCTTCAGCTCGACGAGCAGGTTCAGCACCTGCGACTGGATCGAGACGTCGAGGGCCGAGACCGGCTCGTCGGCGACGATGAACTTCGGGCGGAGGACGAGCGCGCGAGCGAGGCCGATTCGCTGGCGCTGGCCGCCGCTGAACATATGCGGGTAGCGCTCGGCCGACTCGGCGCTGAGGCCCACCCGCTCGAGCGTCTCGAGCACGAGTCGGTTGCGGCGCTTGCGCTCGATTCCGTGGATCGCGAGGCCCTCCCCGACGAGATCCTTGACCTTCATCCGCGGGTCGAGCGAGCCGACCGAGTCCTGGAAGACGATCTGCATGTGCTGGCGCTGCGCCTTCAGCGCGCGCGAGCCGAGCCGGTTCAGGTCGATTCCGTCGAACTCGATCTCGCCTTCCGTCGGCTCCAGGATGCGCAGGAGCGTCCGGCCGAGCGTCGACTTCCCACAGCCCGACTCGCCCACGAGGCCGAGCGTCTCGCCGCGGAAGACGTCGAGATCGACGCCGTCGACGGCCTGGAGCGTCGCGACCTGGCGCTTCAGGATTCCCTTCCGGACGGGAAAGTGCTTCTTCAGGCCGCGTGCCCGAAGGAGCACGTCGGCCGGGACGCCGCCCCTGCCAACGCCGCCCCTGCCAACGTCGAGCGGCGTCGTCGAGAGATCGAGCGTCACGCGACCACCTGATCTGTCCGTGGGATCCGTCGACCGTCCTCGCAGAGCCAGCACGCCGACTCCTGCGGCGGCACCGGCAGGAGCGGCGGGTCGTCGGTGATGCACTTGCCGAAGGTGTAGTCGCAGCGCGGCGCGAATCTGCAACCGATCGGCCAGTCGAGCGGGCTCGGGACGACACCGCGGATCGCCTTGAGTGGAGTCGAGTAGCGCATCCCGAGGAGCGGAATTGAGTCGAGCAGCGCCTCGGTGTAGGGGTGCTGCGGGCTCGAGAAGATCTCCGAGACCGGCCCGCGCTCGACGATTCGGCCCGCGTACATCACGGCGACCTCGTCGACCATCTCCGCCACGACGCCCAGGTCGTGGGTGATCAGGAGGATCGCCATCCCGAGCCGCTCGCGCAGCTCCTTCATCAGCTCCAGGATCTGCGCCTGCACCGTCACGTCGAGCGCGGTTGTCGGCTCGTCCGCGATCAGGAGCTTGGGGTCGGAGCTGAGTGCCATCGCGATCATCGCGCGCTGCCGCATCCCGCCCGAGAGCTGGTGCGGGTAGTCCTTGACGCGCCGCTCGGCCGACGGGATCCCGACGAGCTGCATCATCTCGACCGCACGCCGGAGCGCGTCCTTGCGGCCGAGGCCCTGATGGAGCCGGACCGCCTCGGCGATCTGCTCGCCGACGGTGAAGACGGGGTTCAGCGAGGTCATCGGCTCCTGGAAGATCATCGCGATGTCGTTGCCGCGCACCTTGCCGAGCTCACGCTCGCCGAGCCGCGTCAGGTCGCGGCCCTTGAACCAGATGTGCGAATCGGGGTGGATGCGACCGGGGCGCTCGACGAGCCGCATCACGGACAGCGCGGTCACGGACTTGCCGCTCCCGGATTCGCCGACGATCGCGAGCGTGCCGCGCTGCGCGATCTCGAAGTCGATCCCATCGACCGCCCGGAGCACACCCTTCGGGGTGTCGAACCACGTGGAGAGGTTCTCGACCCGCAGCAGCTCGCTCGAGGAGCCGTTCTCGCTCATCGGCCCTTCTTCTTCGGGCTCAGCTTCTTTGGACCGAGCGGCGGAGTCGCAACGGCGATGTGCCGCTCGAGGAGAGGCATCACCTGCTTCGGGTCGCGCGTCTGCAGCGCGGCCAGCAGGCGGCGATGATCGTCGACCATCTCCTCGAGGCTCGCGCTGCGTCCGTAGCGGAAGAAGTATGCGCGGATCCGCGGCCAGATGCTCCGCCAGATCTGGAGCGTGTGCGTCTGTCCCGAGGCCGAGATGACGATGTCGTGGAACTGGAGGTCGGCCTCGACGGCCTTCTCAAGGTCGCCGCTCTTCGCCGCCTGCTCCATCAGCCACACCTGCTTCGCGACCTCGGCGAAGTCGTCCTCTGTCATCGTCTCGAGCGCCTTCGCGAAGCTGTAGCGCTCGACGGTGAGGCGGATCGGGATCAGGACGTGCTGCACCTCCTCGTCGGAAACCCCGAGGACGACGGCGCCGCGGTAGGGGAGGGACATGACGAGGCCCTCGTTCTCGAGCTGGCGGAGCGCCTCGCGGACGGGGCCGCGGCTCGTCCCGAGCTCGGTCGAGAGCGTCGACTCGATCAGCCGCTCGCCGGGCTCGAAGCGGCCGGCGATGATTGCCGTCCGGAGCGTCTCGACCACCTGCTGCCCTCGCGACCCCGCCTTCAGCCCGCCGTCCACGACCGGCGCCAGCTCGGTCTGAACAGCCTCGATCGCTTTCACTCCGGCCATGTAGACAATCCTAGAATGGTTGACAATCTTGGGGTGGGGCCTCTAGTGTAACGGTCTCGTTGCGGATCACCAAGATCGATACAACGGCTGTCCGAACCCCGATGCGGGAGCCCCTCGTCTGGCCCGGCGGAACCCGTCACTCGGCCTCCGGGCTGCTCGTCAAGATCCATACCGACGAGGGCATCGTCGGGATCGGGGAGGCGCCCGGGCCGACGCTGCCGACGATCCAGACGATCATCGAGCACGAGTTCACGCAGTTCCTGATCGGCCAGGATCCGCTTCGCATCGAGTGGCTCGTCCACCGGATGGAAGAGTTCTCGCGCAACTGGAGCCGGATCGCGAACTACGCGATCTCCGGGATCGAGATCGCTCTCCTGGACATCAAGGGGAAAGCTCTCGGCGTGCCCGTCGCGGAGCTGCTCGGCGGTTTCTCGCGCGACCGCGTCCCGGTTGTCGGCTACCTCTTCATCGACACGCCCGAGGCGAACGCCGACAAGGCTGCCGCGTTCGTCGACGCGGGCTACACCGAGCTCAAGCTCAAGGTCGGGCGCGACTTCGAGCAGGATCATGACGCGATCGCGGCGATCCGCGACCGGGTCGGCAAGGACGTGAAGATCCGGATCGACGCGAACATGATCTGGAGCGTTCCGGCCGCGATCAAGTGGATTAACGGGCTCGAGCAGTTCGATCTCCAGTACGTTGAGCAGCCCGTCCCCGACTTCGACATCGCAGGAATGGCGCAGGTTCGGCGCTGCGTCTCCACCCCGATCGCGGCGGACGAGAGCTGCACGGACGTGCGCTCGGCCCTCGAGCTGATCAAGGCCGACGCGTGTGACGTCCTCGTCGTCTATCCGTCCGAAGCGGGCGGCCTGCGCAGGGCGCATCAGATCGGGGCGCTCGCAGACGCCGCAGGCAAGTGGTGCGCGATCGGAAGCTGGGCGGAGCTCGGCGTCGCCACGATGGCGAACGTCCATGTCGTCGCCGCGTCGTCGAACTACCCGTTCGCGAGCGACACGCATTACCCACTGCAGGAATTCGACGTCCTCGCCGAGCCGCTCCAGATGAGCGACGGCCTCGTCGAGGTTCCACGTTTGCCCGGCCTCGGGATCGAGCTCGATTCCGAGGCCGTCGATCGTCTTGCCAACCACGAGGTTCGCGAGTCCGTCTTCTACGACGACATCCAGGGTGAGGCACCACGGGTCGGTCAGATCCTCTGACGGCCACGAGGAATTAGGAGGAGGGGCAGACAGTGTCAGACAAGCCAGCACCGGAAAGCCCAGGCACGGGTGAGCTCAATCGCCGAGACTTGCTCGTCAAGGCCGGTCAGGTTGGTGCCGGAGCCGTCGCGGCAGGGGCTCTCGCGGGCTCCGCCAAGGCAGCACCGCGCCGCGTCCAGGTGGCCGTGCCGACGGGCGGCCGGGTCACGTGGGCGCTCGAGCAGGATCCCGTCCACATCGCCCCGTTCGGGGCGACGCTGACCTCCAACCACTGGGGCAAGGCTCCGATGTACGAGTCCCTGATCGAGTGGGACTCGCAGTTGAACCAGCATCCCGCGCTCGCCGAGTCGTGGAAGGTCGTCGACAAGAGGACCGTCGACTTCACCCTCCGCCGAGGCGTTCGCTTCCACAACGGCAAGGAGCTGACGGCGGCAGACGCCAAGTACTCCTTCGACCTGATGGAGAACCCGCCGGTTCCCGGTAGCCCCGTCGTGAAGCTGACGAATTACGTCGCGGTCGAGAGCACCGAGGTCCGCAGCAAGTACGTCCTCCGGGTCAAGTTGAAGAACTCGGACGCCCGCCTCTTCGGGCACCTCGCGTGGAACCGCTACACGCCGATCGTCCCCGAAGGCATGTACCAACAGGTGAACGCCGGCCGCCAGGGAATCGGAACCGGTCCGTTCAGGCTCGTCGAGTACCAGCCGAACAGCCATGTCGAGTACACCCGCAACCGGAACTACTGGAAGAAGGGGCGTCCGTACCTCGACCAGTTGACCCTCAAGGTGCTGCCGGACGAGCAGGCCCGGATCGCAGCCCTTCGCTCGAACGCGATTGACGGAGGCACGTTCACAGCGGACAGCGCTTCGGTGCTGGGCCGGGATCGGAACCTGAAGGTGCTGAAGGGCGGCACCGCCGCGTTCCGCGAGCTCCAGTTCACGATCAAGAAGGGCGAGGACAAGCCGTGGCACGACAAGCGGGTGCGGCAGGCCGTCAACTTCGCGATCAACCGCCAGGAGATCATCAACAAGGTCTACGGCGGCAACGGCAGGTACAGCGGCCATGTCCCGCCGGGCTACGGCCCCTGGCCGCTCAGCCAGGACGAGCTGAAGAACAAGTACCTGAAGTTCGATCTCGTGAAGGCGAAGGCGCTGATGAAGGCGGCGGGTCAGGAGCGAGGGTTCTCGGTCACGCTGACGACGTTTTCGACCCCGCTTGACTTCGCCCAGGTCGCGGCGGTGATGAAGCAGCAGTTGAAGCGGATCAACATCGACGTGAACATCGTCGCCCAGGAGCCGGGGACGTTCGGCTCCAACAACGGCCGCGGGACGTTCGAGTGGGACCTCACCGCCCGCGGGATGCGTGGTGACGTTGACGGTTACCTCAGCGAGTTCAACCCGAGTAATGCGATCTTCAACGTCTGGTACCCCGGGTACAGGAACGTGAAGGTCTGGCGACTCGTCGGCAACGGCAAGATCCAGCTCGACCTGGCCAAGCGCATCCCGATGTACAAGGAGGCGCAGCGGCTGCTCCTGGATGACCTCGTCCAGGTTCCGCTCGTCGCGGTGACCAAGTTCCAGGTCGTCCGCAAGCGCGTGAACAACATGTACGTCGCGTTCAGCGACTTCAACACAGGGCTGCACACTTCGGTCTACGTGAAGGGCTAGCCGATCGTCGCGTAGCTCGATCGATCCAGGGAGGGGCGTCGCACCGGCGGCGCTCCTCCCGCACTACGAGGAGAGGGGGAGCTGATGCTCGGGTACATCGTCAAGCGGACGCTCCTGCTCCTGCCCACGCTCTTCGGCGTCTCCGTCGGGATCTTCCTGATGGTGCGCCTGCTTCCCGGCGACATCATCGACATCCTCCTCGGCGGCGACATCACCGCGAGCGAAGAGGTCAAGCAGGAGGCGCGCGAGCAACTCGGCCTGACCGGCTCCTATCCGGAGCAGTACTGGAACTGGATCAGCGGCGCCGCCCGGGGCGACTTCGGCGACTCGCTCCGGAACGCGGAGCCCGTCTCGACGATCCTCCGCGACTCGCTCCCGATCACGCTCGAGCTCGTCTTCCTCGCGCTTCTGATCGCGGTCGTCGTCGGCGTCCCGCTCGGCGTGATCTCTGCCGCGCGACGCGACAGCGCGCGGGACTACGCGTCACGGCTCGGCGGCCTGATCGGTGTCAGCGTCCCGAATTTCTGGCTCGCCACGCTGCTTCTCCTCTTCACTTCGAAGGTCTTCGGGTGGGTGCCGCCGCTCACCTACGTCTCGCCGCGCGAGGATCTGCTCGCCAACCTGAGTCAGTTCATCCTCCCGGCGCTCTCGATCTCGGTGTTCACCCTCGCGATCGTGATGCGGATGGTGCGGGCGACGATGCTGGAGGTACTCGGCCAGGACTACGTCCGGACCGCCCGCGCCAAGGGAGTTGCGCGCCGGAAGGTCGTCTACCGGCATGCGCTTCGAAACGCCCTGATCCCCGTCGTCACGGTGGTCGGCTTCGAAGTGGGCGTGCTGATGAGCGGCGCCGCCATCGTGGAGATCATCTTCGGCCTCCCGGGCGTCGGGAACCAGCTCCTGCAGGCGATCTTCAACCGCGACTACCCGATGATCCAGGCGACGACGCTCCTGATCGCGATCATCTTCATCGGCTTCAACCTGATCGTGGACGTGCTCTACGGCATCCTCGATCCGAGAATCTCGGCCGAGGCATGAGTCCCGGGGGACGCAGGAGACGCCCGGTGCTGGCCGCGGAGGGAGTCGGCGAGGTCGGAGCCTGGTCGGGCGTGCCGCAGCGCCGCCGGCTCGGCTTTCTCGGCAAGTGGCGCAACCCGATCGGCCTCGTCGGGGCGGGAATCGTCGGGTTCAACGTCCTCGTAGCCCTCTTCGGCGCGTTCCTCTGGAAGCACGATCCGGACGAGCAGGAGTTCGACCGGCTGCTCCCGCCGAGCTGGGCCAATCCCTTCGGCACGGACGAGCTCGGCCGCGACACCCTTGCCCGGATCATCCATGGCGCCCAAGTCTCGCTCCAGGTCGGGGCGATCTCCGTTGGGATCGCGCTTGTCGTCGGAACCTTGATCGGGCTGCTCGCCGGGTTCTACAAGGGAATCGTCGACGCGGTCCTGATGCGCGTCGTGGACGTGATGTTCGCTCTACCCGGGCTCGTGCTCGCGATCGTGATCGCCGGGCTGCTGGGGCCGAACCGGCGGAACGCGATGATCGCGATCGGAATCGTGATCACGCCTGCCTTTGCCCGCGTCGTTCGCGGAGCCGTGCTCGAGGTGATGGGCTACCCGTTCATCGAGTCCGCCCGCGCGCTCGGCGCCTCGAGCTTCCGGGTGATGGCCCGCCACCTGCTCCCGAACATCGGCGCGCCGCTGCTCGTTCTCGTCACCACCTATCTCGGTACGGCGATCCTGAGCGAGGCTGCGCTCAGCTTTCTCGGGCTGGGGACACAGCCGCCGGAGGCGTCGTGGGGCGGAATGCTGAACAGCTCGCGCCTCTACGTCGACCTCGATGCCTGGCTCTCGATCTTCCCGGGGCTCGCGATCATGTTCGTCGTGCTCGGCTTCAACTTCCTCGGCGACGGGCTCCGCGACATCCTCGATCCGCGGCTCGGGCCCACGGTGGGCGACGTGCCCGTCAAGAAGTAGTGCTCGACGTCCTGATCCGGAACGGCTGGATCGCCGACGGCGCCGGCAGCCCGCCGTACCTTGGCGACGTCGCGGTCGAGGGAGGCAGGATCGCCGAGGTTGGCCGGCTCGGCGCGGGCGCGAGCGCCGACCGCGTGATCGACGCGAGCGGCAAGATCGTCTGCCCCGGCTTCGTCGATCCCCACAGCCACAGCGACTTCTCGCTCCTCGCGAACCCGACTGCCGAGAGCACGATCCGGCAGGGCGTGACGACGGAGGTGGTCGGCAACTGCGGCTGGAGCTATGCGCCCGTCACCGACGCCTCCGCGGAGACGATCGCGAGTCGGCTGCACGCGTTCGGCTGGGACGGGGGCTCGATTCCCTGGTCGACGTTCGGGGAGCACCTCGAGTTCATCTCATCCGTCGGTCACTCGCAGAACCTCGCGTGGTTCGTCGGCCACAACGCGATCCGGCTCGCGGCCGGCGTCTCCGGATCGTCCCCCTCGCCCGAGCAGCTGGAGGTGATGGAGGGCTATGTCCACGAGGCGATGCAGTCCGGGGCTCTCGGGATGTCGACGGGCCTCGAGTTCAACCCGGGCCGCGAGGCGACGACCGAGGAGTTGCGGCGGCTCAACTCGGTCGCGGGCGAGTACGACGGGATCTACACGAGCCACATCCGCAACCGGGACTCGGGCCTCCTCGAGGCGATCGATGAGTTCCTCGAGGTGGCGCGGGCGGGCGGTGCCAGGGCGGAGATCTCGCACCTGAACGTCCGCCACAACACGAACGCGCCCGAGCGGGGATGGGAGCGCGCCGTCGAGAAGATGGCTGCGAGCCGCGAGACCGGCCTCGACGTGCTCGCGGACACGACGCCTTTCCGGGAGGGGCTCGGCCAGATGGCAGGGATCCTGCCGCCGTGGGTCGCCGAGGACGGGCCCGAGGCCGCCGCCGCGAAGCTGCGCGACCCGGCTCTGCGCGCGCGCCTCCGCCAAGAATGCGATCGCTACTGGCGCTTCATCCACAAGGGCGAATGGGAGCGTGTCTTCTTCCAGGCGACGCCCGAGCACCCCGACCTCGGCGGCCTCAACTTCTGGCAGATCTCGGAGAAGCTCGCGAAGGACCCTTGGGATTGCTATCTCGACATCCTCGCCGACGCGGGTGCCGACTACGAGTCGATCCTCACGGTCGGGACGCTCTTCACAGACGAGCACCTGGCGGAGATGATCGGTCACCCGCTCTTCTGCCTCGGGGTCGATACGTTCACCGTGCAGGACGAGGGGCCGTTGAGCGAGATCATGAAGCACCCGCTCGGCTTCGCCGGGCATGTGCACTACCTCACCCATCACGTCCGGGAGCAAGGGACGTTGCGGCTCGAGGAGGCGATCCGGAAGATGACGAGCATGCCGGCGGCGCACTTCGGCCTCTGGGATCGCGGACTGCTTCGAGCGGGCTACAGCGCGGACGTGGTCGTGTTCGACTTCGACGAGCTCGACGACGTCTCCACGAACGAGCGACCAACGGCCTACGCCCACGGGGTCGAGCACGTGCTCGTCAACGGCGCGATCGTCGTCGACGAGGCCGAGCACACTGGCGCGCGCCCGGGCAGGCATCTCCTCCGCCACTGACTATGAGCACAGTGACGATCGATCTGCGTTCGGATCTGCATGCCCGGCCGACGGAGGAGATGTGGGAGGCGATGCGCGCAGCGCCGCTCGGCTGGGCGACCTACCGCGAGGATCCTTCGGTCAACCGCCTCGAGGAAACGGTCGCCGAGCTGCTCGGCAAGGAGGCGGGCCTCTGGGTGCCGACCTGCGGGATGGCGAACCTCGTCGTTCTTCTGACGGTGGCCGCGCGCGGCAGCACGGTGGTCCTCGAGTCGTCGTCGCACATCCTCACCTCCGAGGCGATGGGAATCACGGAGATCGCCGGGCTCGAGCCGCGAACCCTCTGGGCGGGGGACGGACGTCTGGATCCCGGTGAGGTCGAGGAGCTCGTCGTCGAGACGGACGCGGCGCTCCTCGTTCTCGAGAACACGCACACGCGCGCGGGCGGAACGGTGCTGACGCCCGCGCTCACGAAGGCGCTTGCCTCCGCCGCACAGCGGCACGGCACCTATGTCCACCTCGACGGCGCGCGGCTTGCGAACGCGGCCGTCGCGCTCGACGTGCCACTGCGCGAGCTCGCGTCGCCCGCGAACACCGTGTCGTTCAGCCTCAACAAGGGCCTCTGCGCCCCGATGGGGTCGATCCTCGCGGGGCAGGCGAAAGTGATCGAGCTCGCGCGGAAGACCCTGAGCCGGCTCGGCGGCGCTTCGATCCACAAGGCCGGGATCCCGGCAGCAGCAGGGCTGCTCGCGCTCGAGCTCGTCGACCGCCTCGCGGACGATCACCGCCGCGCGCGCAAGCTGGGCTCGCTCCTCCAGCAGATCGAGGGCGTCCGGCTCGACCCGGAGCGCATCGAGACGAACATCGTCCTCGTCGACGTCAGCCGCACGGGCCTCCTGCCCGACGAGCTGCTGCCGCTGCTGGCGGAACGGGGCGTCCTGGCGCTGGAGCGCGACACGAACCGGGTTCGCTTCGTCACCCACCGCCTGATCGGCGACGCCGAAGTCCCGAAGGCGGCGGAGGTCGTCGCCGCGGTCGTCGCAGGGTACGCGCCCGAGGTCTAACGGAGTTTCAAGCGTAAGCACGCTCGCCCAGGCGAGTGTGCGTGTATGTTACTTGGATGGGTGTTGTGCCTCTGCGGGCTGGGATTTATGCGCGGATCTCGTCTGATCGGGAGGGTGAGGGGTTGGGTGTGGCGCGCCAGCTTGAGGACTGTAGGCGGCTGGCGGAGGCGCGTGGTTGGACGGTGGTGGAGCGTTACGTCGATCAGGACGTGAGTGCGTATACGGGGAAGTTGCGGCCTGAGTATGGGCGGTTGTGGGGCGATATCGAGAGTCGAACGCTCGATGCGGTGGCGATCTATCGGGCTGATCGGTTGCATCGTCAGCCGCGTG
>JAABUS010001160.1_pt1 | contig 59747 bp, 44 predicted proteins | sample 5560161 | NCBI WGS metagenome assembly JAABUS01 (sample SAMN10711885, study PRJNA513376) | rock metagenome | isolation source: Antarctica rocks | place: Antarctica: Victoria Land, Trio Nunatak nord | collected 2016-01-04
CATTTCGCTATGAAAGCAAAAATTTATCAGGCAGCCCTGGTTGCAGCCAACAATGAACTAAAGAAATTATCCACACCTTTACAACCAAAAGCAAATTTTTAACAAATTCACTGCGTAAGGTGAGTTATTAAAACTTATAATTATGATTTTCGTAAGTGATAAAGCAAAAGAAAAAGTGGAACATCTTATGAAGGACGCTTCAATAGAAAGTAATGAATATTTTTTACGTGTATCAGTAGTAGGTGGCGGCTGTTCAGGATTAAGCTATAAAATGGATTTTGATAACGAACAGAAACCAATGGATCAGGTTTTTGAGCATAATGGTTTAAAAGTAGTTACAGATCTGAAAAGTTTTTTATACCTGGTAAATACTACGCTGGATTTCAGTGATGGATTGAATGGAAAGGGATTTTATTTCAGTAATCCCAATGCAAGCCGTAGTTGTGGATGTGGTGAGAGCTTTGCAGTTTGATGTTAAGAGAAGAATTTAAACACAGAGGCCACAGAGAGAGGAAACACAGAGAGAGGAAACACAGAGAATACAATGAGGCGTTAAAATTTAAATGTCCTCTGCGCCCTCTGTGTTTTCTCTCTGTGCTCTCTGTGTTTAAATTCTTACCATACGAAATCTACTAGAATTTATAAATAATCTTCAGGAATTTTGAATAATTGTCACGCTGACTTAAAAAAAGAAGATCCCGCTATTAAACGGGATCTTCATGCAGTTGGTTTCGGTTATTTAATTATAGCCTAACCGTATTTTTCTTCGGAAAGGAAAGGTTTTTAATGTTTGTCAGAAAACCAGGGCTATAGATGGAAACTTAAATATTTCAAATGTTTTAAGCACTCCTTATATACAGACAACAGCTTAGTTTATTATGCTGCATTATCATTTAGGATTATTTTTTATTAACCGGTATTACCCATTTGCGCGTTATGAAAGTGCAAAATTTCATTCTCTCTCCACTATATCGCTTATTTTTGAGACATGTGGTCAATTTGTAAAAAGGAGCTCCGGCAGTTTTTTAGCAACTTAACCGGTTTAATGGCTATTTTACTATTTTTACTGATCAATGGATTGATGTTGTTTGTGTTACCTGAGTCCAGCATTTTTGATTTTGGATATGCTACTATGGATAAATTCTTTAGTCTTGCGCCCTGGATATTATTGTTACTTATTCCTGCTATTACCATGCGCAGTTTTTCTGATGAGTTTAGGGCCGGCACTTACGAGATTTTACAAACCAGGCCATTGAGCCGTTGGCAAATTATAAATGGTAAATTCCTGGGCAGCCTTTTAGTAGTAATTATTGCCCTTATACCAACTGTCCTTTACGTAATTTCTGTAAAGTCATTATCCGTAAGTGGCGAAATTGATACAGGTGCTACTTTAGGTTCCTATATCGGACTATTCTTTTTAGCGGCCGTATTTACAGCCATTGGCATTTTATGCAGCAGCTTTACTAATAATGCGGTGATGGCATTTATTATTTGCGCAGCAACGTGTGTATTGTTATATATTGGTTTTGAGGCCATCAGTAAAATTCCGGTATTTACTGCAGGAGCAGATTATTATATAGAAATGCTGGGTATTGAATTTCATTACAGAAGTGTCAGCAGGGGTGTTATAGATAGCAGGGACATTATATATTTCGTGAGTAGCATCACATTGTTTTTATTTTTTACGCATCGTAATCTGGTGCGTCGTTAAAGATCAATTTCCTAATGAAAAAAATGTTTAACTCCAAATATGGATGGATATGGTTACTGCTGTTACTGGCGGGTATTAATTTTATGACATCTGTTTTTCACTCACGCATAGATCTTACTCTTGAAAAAAGGTATACTTTATCGCAACCTACCCGGAAATTACTTCGCAAACTTGAGGAGCCGGTAAACATAACCCTGTTCCTAACGGGTGATATGCCGGCCGGCTTTAAAAAATTAGCCAACAGCGCTTCAGACATCCTGCACGAATTTAAAGAAACCGGCCGCAATAACATTCAATACAAATTCGAAAAACCGGGTGAAGGACTGAATGATACACTGAAACAGATTTTTATTGATTCTCTGAACCGGTTAGGATTGTCTCCCATGAATGTTAAAGCTCAAACCAAACAGGGGGAAGGCCAGGAAGAAAGATTTATTTATCCTGGCGCATTAATCACATATAAGAATAGGGCCATAGCAGTAGATTTTTTACAGGGACAGAGCTCAGTGAACGGCATCAATTCATTAAATAATGCAGAAGCTTTGCTGGAATATAAACTGGCAAATTCCATTAGTAAAATTACACAGGATACTTTACCGCTTATAGGATATTTATCAGACAACGGTGAATCACTTTCATATAATGTATATGATCTTATCAATTCCATAAAAAACAACTATAATTTCAGGATACTATCAATTGAAAATGTGGCAGCCATTCCTGCTTTTTTTAGTGCCATACTGATAGTAAAACCTACCCAACCTTTTTCAGACCAGCAAAAACTGAAAATAGATCAGTATATTATGAATGGCGGCAAGGTAATATGGATGATAGATAACCTGTATGCAGAGTATGATAGCCTTCAACGTGCACAAAACGATTTCATAGCTTTTGACAGGAATCTGAATCTTGAAGACCAGCTTTTCAAATATGGAGCGCGGGTTAACCTGGATCTTGTGGAAGATATTAACTGCGACCAGATGCCTTCTGTAATAGGAAGTATGGGCGGTAAACCGCAAATTGAATTGGTTGACTGGAATTATTTTCCACTATTATCTAGTTTTAACAACCATCCCATTGCTAAAAATCTTGACTATATAGTTTCTCAATTTCCCAATTCCATCGATACGGTTAAAGCTGTTGGAATAAAAAAAACGTATTTATTAACCACATCACCTTACTCAAGAATATTATCAAGCCCTGCCCGTGTTTCCTGGAAAACCGTTCAGAACAAAGAGGATTATAACTCTTTTACTAAAAGCAATGTTCCAATAGCAGTTTTATTAGAAGGTAAATTCTCATCTGTGTTTACTAACCGGATATCTTCGGCTATGAAAGATTCTCTTGCTTATTATCATCAGCCTTTTGTATCGGCTAATGCCACTGACAATAAGATGATCATAATATCAGACGGAGATATTGCATTGAATGCTGTGTCACAAAAAGACGGACCACTTCCAATGGGTAAAAATATGTTTACCGGATATCAGTATGCTAATAAAGAATTTGTATTTAATTGCATTGAGTATATGACTGATAACACAGGCATATTGGAAACAAGAGGCAAAGATTACACCTTGAGATTGATTGATAAGAAGAAACTGGAAGAAGGGAAAACAAAATGGCAGGTAATAAATATTGTTTTACCAATTTTGCTTGTAATATTGATAGGCATTATCTATCAATTTGTTCGTAAAAGAAAATACGCAAATAATGGTTAATGATTAACGGATAATTACCCGAGTTAGAAATTTTAAACCTTGTTAGTTATAAACTATCCGTTAACAATAACAATTGACAATTAACCATTAATCATTAACCTTTAATCATTATGAATGTTATCTGATCAGTTGACTTACCTTGTTTTTGGAATCGTTTTATTGGTAGCATTAATTTTAGACCTTGGTTTGTTGAGTAAAAAGTCCACTACCATTTCTATTAAAAAGGCTTTACTACAAACTATACTCTGGGTTATACTTGCTTTTCTTTTCTTTGGATTTTTGTGGTATGGAAACGGACACGTAGTGGCTTTGGAATATCTTAGCGCTTACCTGATGGAATGGTCATTAAGCATCGACAATATTTTTATTTTTATATTAATCTTTTCATTTTTTGGGGTTAGGGAAAAATATTATGCAAGAGCCCTGCTCATAGGCATCCTTATGGCAATTGGGTTAAGAATACTTTTCATTACAATTGGTATTGAATTGATTGAAAGATTTCACTGGTTATTATATGTATTTGGCGCTATCATTCTTATTACCGGTATAAGAATGTTCTCTGTTAAGGGTGATGAAGAACAAAATCTTGGAGAAAGTAAAATATACAAGTTTTTAAAACGTTTTCTTCCTTTAACAAATGATGAAGCCGAAGGAAAATTTAGTGTTATTAAAAGTGGAAAACGGTATTATACCAATATGTTCGTAGTAATTATAATGCTGGCTACTACAGACCTTATTTTTGCTTTGGATTCAATTCCGGCAGTTTTTGCAATATCACAAAACCCGCTAGTAATATACACTTCAAATATTTTTGCAGTCCTTGGACTTCGTTCATTATTCTTTCTTTTGAAGGGCGCCGTAAACAAATTCAGGTACCTTCAACAAGGCATTGCTATCGTACTTATATTCATCGGCTTAAAAATGCTTGCTGAAATATTTCATTTCGAATTGCCTGTTTATGTATCACTGTTAGTGATATTCTTATGCCTAACAGCTTCCATACTTTATTCTATAAATAAAGGCGGTAAAGTTGAAATGAAAAATAAATACAACGAGGCCGGTAATAATAATAATAATAAAGGAAATTAATTTGTTAATAAGATAATTCTAAGTGGAGTATATAATAGAAGATATTGCCTTAATCATTAAAGGCGAATTTTTATCAAAACAGTCAGGTGCATTAATAGAACACTTACTTCTTGACAGTCGTAAACTTATATTTCCCTCTACATCTTTATTTTTTTCTTTAACGGGTCCCAGGCGTAACGGGCACCTGTTTATAAAAGAATTGTATGAAAAGGAAGTTCGCAATTTTATAGTGAGTGAAAGGATTGCGGTGGAGGATTATTTTGAGGCAAGTATTATTTTGGTAAAAGATGTGATGCAGGCTTTACATTTATTAACAGCACATCACCGTAAACAATTTGCTATTCCGGTGATTGGCATTACGGGCAGTAACGGAAAAACTATTGTGAAAGAGTGGCTGAACCAGTTACTGGAAGAGAAATATAATATTGTAAGAAGTCCGAAAAGTTACAACTCACAGATAGGTGTGCCATTAAGCGTTTGGCAGATAAACCCTTCCCACCAGCTTGGAATTTTTGAAGCAGGTATTTCTGAGAGTGATGAAATGTTTAAACTTGAAAAAATTATTCAGCCAACAATCGGCATCTTCACTAATATCGGCGAAGCACATAGCGAAGGGTTTTTGAACATAAGGCAAAAAGTAAATGAAAAATTACAGCTCTTTAAGAATGTTAACACGCTGATTTATTGCAGCGATTATCCGTCAATAAATGAAGGGATAGCTTCTTATATAAAACAGTTGCGCGATGGCACTACAGCTTCTAAAATTATTTTTTTTACCTGGAGCTCAAAGATAGATGCAACAATTCGTGTGGTATCTATTGTAAAAGGTGTAAGTACTACTTCGATTACTGCACTGTACAATCAAAAGAAAATTAATATCAGGATTCCATTTACTGATGATGCTTCAGTAGAAAATAGTATTACTTGCTGGTGTACATTACTTTACCTGCAAACAGACCAGGAATTTATTCAGAAGCATTTTGAAAAACTTTTGCATGTGGCTATGCGCCTGGAACTGAATAAGGGTATTAACAATTGTTCTATTATCAACGATAGTTACAGCGCTGACCTTAGCTCCTGGAAAATAGCTTTAGATTTTTTAACACACCAGCAACAGCACGTTAAGAAAACTATCATCCTTTCGGATATCCTTCAAAGTGGAAAAAATGACAGGGATCTGTATCTTGAAATAGCAAATTCTCTTAATCAAAAAAATATAAATCGCCTTTTTGGTATTGGGCCTCAAATTTCAAAACATTACCAGGCTTTTGAAAAAGTTCCTGGTTTGAAATCTTTTTTTTACTCTGATATGGATGCTTTTCTAAAAGAATTTCCGCTGCTCTTATTTAGTAATGAAACCATATTGCTAAAGGGTGCGAGGATATTTGAATTTGAGCGTATCGGGCATTTGCTGGAGCAAAAAGTTCATCAAACGGTTCTTGAAATTGATCTGAACGCAATGTTGCATAACCTTAATGAATATCATAAATTGTTGAAGCCTGCAACAAAGCTCATGGCAATGGTAAAAGCATTTTCGTATGGAAGTGGCAGTTATGAGATTGCCAACCTGTTGCAGTTTCATAAGATTGACTACCTGGCTGTAGCATATGCCGATGAAGGCATTGAACTTCGCAAATCAGGAATTACATTGCCTGTTATGATTATGAATCCTGAGGAAAGTACATTCGATGCTTTAACACAATATCATCTTGAACCTGATCTTTATTCTTTTACTATTTTAAACCAGTTCGATTCATTTTTAAAGAAGAAGGAACTATATCAGTTTCCGGTGCACATTGAACTGGAAACAGGAATGAACCGGCTTGGTTTTGACCTGGAACAATTGCCTCTTTTAATTGATTCGTTAAAGAAAAGTTCTTGTAAGATACAAAGTGTTTTCAGCCATCTTGTTGCAAGCGAAGACCCCAATCATGATGCATATACTAAAATTCAGGCTGAAAATTTCTTAGCAGCCTGCAATCTGATCCAAAGGTCTACAGGGTATTCTTTTATAAAGCATATTGATAATTCAGCAGGTATTTCCCGTCATCCTAACCTGCAACTTGATATGGTTCGATTAGGCATTGGCTTGTATGGAGTTGATAGTGGCGGCTCAGGACATCTTAATCTGAAAGAGGTGTCTAGTCTTAAAACCACCATCGCCCAGATAAAATATGTTAAGCAGGGCGAGACCGTAGGATATGGAAGAAGAGGAGTGTTATATCGCGATTCAGTTATTGCTACAGTGCGCCTTGGTTACGCAGACGGATATCCACGACGGTTAGGTAGTGGAAATGGAAAGATGCTGGTGAATGGACAACTAGCTCCTGTGATCGGCAGTATTTGTATGGATATGGCCATGATAGATATTACAGGAATCTCCGGGGTACATGAAGGAGACGATGTAATTGTGTTTGGAAAAGATCTTTCCATTGCTATGGTGGCGCAATGGGCTGAAACCATTCCTTACGAGATCATGACAGGAATTTCTCAACGGGTTAAGCGGGTATATTATGAATAAGTTTTTAAAGAATAATCGATTAAGCCTCTTAAAAATCACATAATTACCCTTTTCCACTTCAAGAGAATTGCCGAATCAGGCATTACGATTATATTTGCCTTCAAATTTTTAGCTTGTGAAGGCCAGATACATTTTCTTTTTAATACTTATCATCATTGTTACTGACCAGGTTTTAAAAATCTGGATCAAAACTCATATGACCTTAAGCTACAGCTGGGATGAATATCATACCATGTTAACTCCTTACGATAAAGGTATCAGGCCATTGGGATGGAACAGGAATTGGTTCCAGATATATTTCGTTGAAAATGAAGGTATGGCCTGGGGTTGGAAATTCGGCGGTGAATTAGGAAAGATGGCGTTAACCTTATTTAGACTTTTCGCAGTAATTTTTGGCGTATTCTATATAAGGAACATCATCAACAAAAAATATCACAGGGGATTTATAATCTGCACCGGCTTAATTTTCGCAGGTGCATTAGGAAATCTTATTGATAGTATGTTTTACGGGCTGATATTTGAAGAAAGTACTTTTACATATGTTGCTAAAATATTTCCTGCAAAAGGATATGCCGGATTCCTTCATGGAAAAGTAGTAGACATGTTATATTTTCCGATCATTCAATCTCATTACCCTTCCTGGATTCCGTTTTTGGGAGATAAAGAATTTGAATTTTTTAGTCCTGTTTTTAATATCGCCGATGCTTCTATTTCTACCGGCGTGATTGCTATTTTACTTTTTCAAAAGCGCTTCTTCAAACACCATCCTAGTACCAGTGAACACCCTGTTGTTGAAACAAATTCGAAAGTTAATGATCATATACAGGTGTCTTAGGAAGGTATGAGGTAGCTGACGGCTTAACGCCATCATCAGGTATGAGGTATGAGGTATGAGGTGGGAGGTATGAGGTATGAGGTGGGAGGTATGAGGTATGAGGTATGAGGTATAAACTTTTGCGAGTTGTAAGTTAATAATTATCCCAAAAGGCTAACATAATGATAGAAAATTGTCTTTAAATTATTTTCATACCTGATACCTCATACCTGTTAATCTATTTTGCCCACCATGTGAGCAGGCACCACCCATTCATCAAATTGTTCAGGACTAACATAACCTAATTTTACTGCCATCTCTTTCAATGTAGTTCCTTCCTTGTGCGCTTTTTGTGCAATTTCAGCAGCTTTATAATAGCCGATTTTTGTATTGAGAGAAGTTACCAGCATTAAAGAATTATCAAGGTGCTTTTTGATATTAGCTTCTATCGGTTCAATACCAACAGCACATTTTTCATTAAAGCTCATACAACCATCACCTATCAACCTCGCTGAATGAAGAAAATTATAGATCATTACAGGTTTGAAAACATTCAGCTCAAAATGGCCTGTGGCGCCGCCTATATTAATGGCAACATCATTTCCCATTACTTGCGCAGCGATCATAGTAAGAGCCTCCGATTGTGTGGGATTTACTTTGCCTGGCATGATGGATGATCCCGGTTCATTATCCGGAATAAAAATTTCACCAATACCCGACCGTGGTCCTGAGGACAATATACGTACATCATTAGCAATTTTCATCAGGCTAACAGCAACTGTTTTTAGGGCGCCATGTGATTCTACAATGGCATCGTGCGCGGCGAGCGCTTCAAATTTATTTTCAGCAGTTATAAAAGGTAAGTCTGTCAAAGCCGCAATATGTGCCGCAACATTTTCTGCATATCCAGATGGGGTATTTATGCCGGTGCCAACAGCAGTTCCACCTAAAGCAAGCTCGGATAAATGAGGCAATGTATTTCTAATAGCTTTAAGTCCATGATCCAGCTGGGACACATAGCCGCTTATTTCCTGGCCCAGCGTTATAGGTGTGGCATCCATGAAATGTGTTCTTCCGATCTTCACCACATTCATGAACAACCTACTTTTTTCTGCAAGGGTATTTCTTAATCGTTCGATTCCCGGTATGGTAACCCCGGTAAGTATTTTGTATGCGGCAATATGCATTGCGGTAGGAAAAGTATCGTTAGATGACTGCGACTTGTTAACGTCATCATTAGGATGGAGGAATTTATCTTTATCGGTAAGTTGTCCGCCTTTTATTACATGTCCACGATAGGCAACTACTTCATTAACGTTCATATTGCTTTGGGTTCCACTTCCGGTTTGCCATACTACCAATGGAAAATATTCATCGAGTTTTCCCTCCAGAATTTCATCACATACCTGGCCAATCAAATCAGATTTTTCTTTTGTTAAAACTCCGGCTTCAAGGTTAGTAATAGCTGCAGCTTTTTTCAGGTAGGCAAAAGCACGAATAATTTCCCGTGGCATCTTGTTTATGTCCTGTGCTATTTTAAAATTGTCAATGCTACGTTGTGTCTGTGCTCCGTAAAGGGCATCTACAGGAACTTTCACTTCACCCATTGTATCTTTTTCAATGCGATAATCCATGATGTAATTGTTAATTGTTAACGGGAAGGGATATAAATTTTATAGGTGGGATTTCTTTTTATAGCTGATGGCTAACCGCTATTTACCTTTGAAATCCGGTTTTCGTTTTTCTAAAAAAGCGTTCACACCTTCTTTCATATCTTCGGTTTTAAAGCAATCTCCAAAGCAACCAGCTTCAACAACATAGCCATTATAAGAATGATCAAAGAAGGCATTTGCAGCCTCTATACATTTTGCAACAGCAATGGGCGGTTTGTCATTAATTAAGGAAAGAACTGCAATTGATTTGTTCAGCAATTCTTCCTGGGGTACTACATAGTTGACCAGTCCATATTGAAGAGCCGTTTCTGCTCCGATAAGCATTGCTGATAGTAACAGTTCCATTGTACGGCCTTTGCCAATAAGTTGTGTTAAACGTTGTGTGCCACCATAACCAGGTATTAATCCCAGGTTTATTTCAGGTTGGCCGAATTTAGCATTTTCAGAAGCGATTCTGAAATGGCAGGCCATTGCTAATTCGCAACCACCGCCTAAAGCAAAACCGTTCACTGCTGCGATGATTGGTTTTGGTGCATTTTCGATCCTGAAAAATATCTCCTGTCCTTTTTTTGCCAATGCAGTGCCATCATCCCCGATATTCAAAAATTCACTGATGTCGGCCCCGGCAACAAATGCTTTTGTTCCGGAACCTGTTATGATTGCTGACCTTATTTCAGGGTTAGTATAAATTTCATCGATTGCAAGATCAAGCTCCTGCATTACCATATTATTAAGAGCGTTTAATTTATCAGGGCGGTTGATGGAAATTATAAAAATTGATTTTTCCAGCCGGGTAGTTATGGTTTGATACATTCAAGAAACATTTAGATTTAAAAAGAACGGTGTTCTGTAACCCAGTCGTTTATATAGCCCGCTATTTCGGAAGTTGGTGTTCCCGGTGCAAACAGTTTTCCTACACCACTTTCATTCAGCAATTTCATATCATCAGCGGGAATAATTCCGCCGCCTGTTAGTAATACATCATCCATTCCTTTTTCCTTCATCAATTGCATCACTTTAGGGAATATCGTATTATGTGCACCGCTTAAAATACTGATCCCGATCGCGTCTACATCTTCCTGTAATGCAGCATTCACCACCATTTCAGGCGTTTGCCTGAGGCCGGTATAAATCACTTCCATTCCTGCATCACGAAGTGCAGTGGCGATGATCTTGGCACCCCTGTCATGTCCGTCCAGGCCAATTTTAGCCACCAATACTCGAAGTGGCCTTTTCAATTTATCATGCATTAAATCCTGTTATGGGTGTAAAAATAGTAAAATGCTAATGCTATTGATTTTTTGATGGACTATGATTCTCATTAGTATCTGATATATGTCTTATCATAGTCCTTCGTAAAATCAATTAAATCACAGTTCAGACAATAATTTCTGTATTCTTTCAATCGTTTGTTCTTTACCGATAGTTGAAGCAATTTCAAAAACAGGTGGACCAAACTTTCCGCCTACAAGCATTATACGGAAGGGTAATTGTAATTCGCCTGCCTTGATGTTTTGTTGGATAGCAATATTTTTAAAGCAAGTTTCTATTGTCAGTGCTTCATAACTTTCAAGCTCATTTAGTTTATTAATAAATATCTTAAAGAAAGTTTTTTTATCATCATTCCATTTTGCTTTAACCGATGGAATGTCATAAGTAGATGGTTGCTGGAAAAAGAAGAAACTCTGATCCCAGAAATCGTTCATGAGGAAGCAGCGTTCCTTCACTATGCCTACAACTTTTTTAATGAAGGATCTTTCTGCATTAATGTTTTTATCTTTCCATAGCAGCAGCAAGTTGTCAGTTAACAGGTCATCACTAGTTCTTTTGATCCACTCATGATTGAACCACTTTGCTTTTTCATAATCAAATTTAGCACCTCCTTTATGAACTCTTTCGATGGAGAATTTTTTGATCAGTTCATTCAATGTAAACAATTCCTGTTCGCTGCCATCATTCCATCCTAGCATTGCGAGCATATTTACAAAGGATTCCGGTAAAAAGCCTTTTTCCCTAAAGCCGCTATTAAGTTCACCGCTTTTTAGATCTCTCCAATCCATCGCGAATACGGGAAAACCCAGCTGGTCTCCATCTCTTTTACTAAGTTTTCCATGACCATCGGGTTTCAGTATTAAAGGAAGGTGGGCCCATTGCGGCATGTCTGCTCCCCATCCAAGGTATCTCCATAATAATATATGCACCGGCGCGCTGGGTAACCATTCTTCACCACGAAAGGCATGAGTAATTTTCATCAGGTAATCATCCACTACAACAGCAAGATGATACGTTGGCATTCCATCTGCTTTCAACAAAACCTTGTCATCTACAAGGTTGCTGTTGAACTGAACTTTGCCACGTATCATATCTGTGAATTCCACCTCTTCGTTTTGTGGCATCTTTATTCTGATAACATAAGGCACATCTTCTTTTATAAGTTCCTTGCATTCCTCATCAGTCATGGTAAGTGAGTTGCGCATTTTTTCGCGCAGCATAAAGTTATATTGCGGCTGCGGGTTATCATCTGTTTTGAATTTGGTTCGCATCTCTTCCAGTTCCAGTGTGGTATCGAAAGCGTAATATGCCAGTCCGTTTTCAATGAGTTGATCAGCATACTGACGATACATACTTTTTCTTTCACTCTGCCTGTACGGTTTATAAGGGCCACCGACATTAGGACCTTCATCAGGATTCAGGCCGCACCATTGTAAACAATCCATAATATATTGTTCGGCACCTTCAACATAACGGGTCTGATCAGTATCTTCTATTCGCAGGATAAAATCTCCATCATGTTGTTTTGCAAACAGGTAATTAAACAACGCTGTTCTTACTCCGCCTAAATGCAATCCGCCTGTAGGACTAGGCGCAAAGCGAACTCTTACTGTTCTTTCCATAAACCAAATTTAATGGTTAATTGTTAATGGTTAATTGTTAACGGTTAGTGGTTAATCAATAAAGTTACATAAGGCTATGAGGCAATATTATTGATTTTAATGTACTTACCTTTAAACATCTTACCGTTAATCATTAACAATTAACCATTAAAATGTTCTATCTCGTTAAAACTCCCTGGATAGTAAAAAAATTTGTTTATCCTGATTATGTATGGAGTATTCCTTGTAAAGGAAAAAAGATTTACCTGAGTTTTGATGATGGGCCTCATCCCACGGTAACACCTTTTGTTTTGGATCAGTTAAAACAATATAATGCCAGAGCAACTTTTTTTTGTATTGGGAAGAATGTTGCCGAACATCCTGATATATACAAACGAGTTATAAATGAAGGCCATAGTGTGGGTAATCATACCCATAATCATTTGAATGGTTGGGAGGTTAACGACCAGGCATATTTGAAGAATATTATTATGGCTGGTAAACATATTGCCTCTTCACTTTTTCGTCCGCCTTATGGCAGGATCACACGCTTTCAGGCAAGACAGGTAATGGATAAACTTCACTATAATATAATTATGTGGTCCGTGTTAAGTGGTGATTTTGATATCAATCTTTCTCCTGAAGATTGCTGGCAAAATGTTTTAAAAGCAACCGCGCCCGGATCCATTATAGTTTTTCATGATAGTGAAAAAGCAAGAAAAAGATTACTGTACACATTGCCTAAATTGTTGGAGTATTATAAAGAGAGAGATTACAGTTTTGAAGAGATAATTCTATAATATAGAATTTATTTTTAAAATAGGAAATTTCTCATTTAGGGAGTTTTTACTAGCAGAGGTATGATAAAAAAATTTTTAAAAAAATTTGGGCCGGGGTAGAAACCCTGGCCCGTTTTTAATCCGTACCCTATGAAAACTATTTTAAAGATAGAACAATTTTTAATTAAAGCAAACTAATTTCTATTGTTAAAATATTTATTATTAAAAAGGCTTTATAATAATATTATCCGTTACTAAATCAGCTGAAAGGCTTGCCTGTACTGAATTACATGGCTTTTATTTTTTCTTTTACCATCCAGCGGTAATTAATTTTTTTATTAGAGGTTATACTGTTTTCAAATGGAATTTGAAAAAATTGAATTGCTTTTAATACTTATTCTTCACTTGTTAATGATAGTTACTATGACATCTTTAGCCTGACTCGGAGTACCAAAAGTTTAAGTTTACTTAACAGTATAATTACTATGATGATAGAAACGTTACTATTACAACTTCGTAATTTTACTATCTTAAATGATTAATTAGAAGTGAATACTATGATGTATTGCTTCAAGGCAATGTTATCTTTTACCTTTTCATATATTACTTGAACATGGATCTGGCTAAACAACTAAATTGAAGGTGCTATACGGATCGATGGAAATATGGATAGTAATTATACGGTCATAGTCTTAAGTTTTCTTAAAAGAAATTTCAGGATTTGTACCATTAAAAATCTGGTGACCTCAACATTTAACTGAATAATAATATCTAAAAATTTTTTATTAAGAAAATTTTGACTGTCTTTTATTTTTTTTTTGATATCAATATTACGATGGTTAATCAGCAATCAAAGAATACAAAAGCAGTTAAAAGCTGTAGCGGATAAACCGACAGACGTCATAAACCTTAACACAAAATATAAGTTATTGAATTATTTTTACCTTATTCCGGCTACTACTTCAATTGACGTACCATATGTTTTCTTAAAAAAGAGGTAAGCGATGCAAGGTTGAATTATTGACGGCATCATTTTATGCCAGGTTTGTATTATGAGGATTATACAATAAAAATGTTCATGTAACGAATCCATTATACATTATGATGATAGATACGCATTGCCATTTATATCTTTCTGAATTCTATGAAGATATCCTGGAAGTTATAAACAGGGCGGTGAAAGAGGGTGTTACAAAATTCTATCTTCCTTCCATAGATAGTTTATCTCTTGACAGCATGTTGCAGCTTCAGGTTAAATTTCCTGATAAATGTTTTTCCATGATGGGATTACATCCTTGTTCCGTGAAAGAAAATTTCCGGGAAGAATTAAAAATAGTGCAGGACTGGCTTTCAAAGAGAAAATTTGCAGCAGTAGGTGAGATAGGTCTTGATTTTTATTGGGATAGAACTTTCGATCAGCAGCAATATGATGCTTTTCACGAGCAGGTAGAATGGGCATTACATTACGATCTTCCTATAGTAATTCATTCCAGGGATTCAACAACCGAATGTATAAATATTGTTCACCAGCATCAGAAAGGTACACTGAAAGGGATCTTCCATTGTTTTGGCAGTGATTATGATTCGGCATTAAAGATTATTGATCTTGGATTCTATTTAGGTATCGGTGGGGTGATAACCTATAAAAATTCAGGACTTGCAGCAGTGCTGGAAAAAATTCCGTTAGAAAATATTGTCTTGGAAACAGATGCTCCTTACCTCTCGCCGGTTCCTTTCCGTGGGAAACGAAATGAAAGCAGCTACCTTAAATATATCATTACCAAACTTGCCTTAGTAAAAGGTGTATCCTATGAAGAAGTAGCCGCTATCACCACATCTAATGCCGAAAAAATATTCGGCAGCTAATTGTTGATCGTGTATTTTTGCTGCCCGTTTAAAAGGAGAGTTGTCCGAGTGGTTGAAGGAGCACGCCTGGAAAGTGTGTATGCTCGAAAGGGTATCGAGGGTTCGAATCCCTCACTCTCCGCTGGAAATCATGCTAAATTGTATCAAAAGCTTTCAAATAAAATGATTTGGGAGGCTTTTTAGTTTTGGCCATATCAAAGTAGATCAAATTATCATAAGTAAAAGTGACAAATTCAGGTATTGTTTTGTTTAATTTTAATATTAAAAGTTGTGTATAAGGTTTACGAAATAATTACCTAAAAATTTAATTGTATTCTATTAAAATAAAGATATAAGAAGTTGTTTGTGTACAAGGTCTCAATAAGACAAATAACCAGCTTTGAGACACTGAGGAATAGAAAGCACTCAAACTGCTTTATAAATTCCGTCCAGTATATCAGAAGTTGGCACAAAAATATAAAGTAACTTTAGTTACAGTGTACTTAGACTTAACTGGGCAATACAAAAGGCAACGGTTAAGCTGCCTTTTGTTTAAAATTCTATCTTCTTTATTTCGTTCATTAATGCATCCTTATCAGCTTCCATCAGCTTCATTACATCAAACACCTTCTCGGAAAACCCTGACAGGCAGAATACGTTCCTTTCCGGGAATTGCATGGAACCATAGTTGTTCAGGTCAAAAGAATAAACGAAAGGATTGGCGCCCGTTACGCTTTTCCAATTATTATACTCCTTTGCTGGAGTTTCATGACCAATCCAACCCTGCATATCAGACAGGATTATGACTCTGTCATACTTTTTATTAGCTTTCTGAAAGATTGCCCGAAAGTTGGTACCGCCACTGGCGAACTTGACGGCGTTGGCAATGGTTATCGTACTATCCATCTGATTTATATTCTTGTATGCTGCACTATCAGAAAATGTCATGAAGTCGGCATTGTTCGACTTTATCAGCACAGCTGAAAACAAAGCTCCAATCTGCGCTGGCTTGCCTATCATTGAACCGGATACGTCTAATACAACAAGGGTGTCACCATCAAACTTTGGAACATTGCTTACTGCAATATCTACCGCCTTGTTAAGCGCAATCAGCACATCACGCACAATCTTTCCATCGTTCAATTTTGAAACTTCTTCATATGCTGTGGTGAACCGGAAAGGCAACACCAGTGATTTTTTAATCAATGATTCATCTGTTAGCATCAACAATGCCTCATCCACTACATCCGGAGCCTGTTCAATAATGTTTCGGAGATTACGCAGCAGGGCAAAATATTTCAGTTTCTTTTCCCTTATCAGCTTTACCCAAACCTCTTTTTTGAAGTTTGCCTTTTCTTCTTCCGTGGTTGCCGTTTGGCCTGCATGTGTAAGTTCTGTTTCCCATGTGTCAAAAGACTTTAGGTCACCCTTTACCAGGGCTGCAATTGCGTCAGCGTTTTCTTCAGTACCCCTTGGATGGCAAAGGTTAACCACGTCTATCAATTTGTACGCCTTACTTTCTCCCCTGTATTTTGCAAGGGAATACCTGTCAAACTTATCAAACGCTTTTGCAAACCCCTTCTTTATTGAATTGGGTATCTTGCCATTCTTTGCTGTGTGGTATGAAAGTATTTCCATCATATCATCAGGCCGGTAAACAATGGCAGCATAAAAATCTTTAGCCCATATTTCACCGCCAATATGTTTTGCCAATTCAGAGGCTACTACATGGCTGATGGAGCGCATCCCAAATTTGGTACGGGCATATACTGCAGCCTGGGCAACAAATTTTTTATCGCACCTGGTAATTAGTTGCTTTAATGTTTCAAATGAATCGTTTGCTGATTTGTAGAACTGATCATTTGCAAAAGATGTAAGCAATATGGATACAAGCTCCAACTCAGAGGACTGGGTAAATGCCTCCCCGCCAGCAAGGTTTACTATTTTTTTAGTCTTAAAGAGATTGTTAAAACGTGCCATATTTGGTGTTTAGATTGCAATAAAAAAGGGCTGTACGGTTTAACCCATGCAGCCCTTACAAAAACATGACAGGAGATAATTACAGTGTGAAATTTTTAGCGCTCTATCCAACTGAGCTACTACTTGCTTGCGCAAGCAGGCTGGACTTGAACCAGCGACCTCTCTATCCTGGGTAGAAGTAACACACCATTCGCTACCTATCAATGATTTTGCAAGGGAAAAAGAGAATGTGTGCATTTTTCATTTTCAGTGAAGTAACACATTCATCGCCACTCGCAAGTAAGTTTATGGAAAAAAATTATGAGAGTATAGCGGGGTTGAACCGCAATGCCTGATCAAAGGCATTTAAATATGAAGTAACTCTGCATATTGCTATCCACAAAGAACGTAGAACGAGAAAATTAAAGTAAGTTCAATGCTTACGCGCTCTTGCTCTACCAACTGAGCTACAGGCTTTTAAAACCTGGTTGGAATCGAACCAACGACGCAGAAGTATCTCACTTATCGCTACGGTCAACTATTTATCGTCAAAGAACTTTATTATGATATACCTGATGAAGCTTGAAACGGTTGTAAAGCCATGTTTTCGCATATCTCGTTTTATCCTGTCAATCCATTCCTGTTCTATAAAGAAATTAAACCGTCTCATATATCATATATACATCAAATATACGCACCTTATACACACGTTCCAACTTATTTATTAAATAGTACGGAAAACAAAACTGCCCGGAGAAATATAAAGGAATCGAACCCTCACAGAATATGGTACGGTTTTCAAGACCGCTTACACACCGCTGTATACTATCTTCCGGGCGGTAAGTAAAGAAATCGAACCTTCATATTCAACGGAGAGACAGTTTAGCAAACTGCCGCAGCAATCCAACATCTGCCTACTTTTCGAATTATATATAATTCGTTCTGTGGCAAAACTAAAATTCCTTTGATATCAGTATCGGATGTAGCTACATTAAGATTAAAAGCCCTGCTACCACTTATGCATTTTAACAGCAGATGCTGAGGTTGTATGATAAGCTGTTCAAAGGTCATTATGGTTGAATAAATTTTTGAAATATTTTGTCTAAATGTTCTGTATTATTCTTTTTAGCAGGTAAGTCAGTGGATTTCTTTTTTACTTCTAATAATGTTTTATTAATCCATTGCTACAAAAATGTATTTGTGCTTATCAACGTTTTTTCATTGGAAGATTTTTTGCTTTTAAGTAAGCCGTCTATTATTAACTGCCACTGATCATCATGTATGATTTTTCTTAGATCACCAAATTGCATTAGAGGCACTGTCTTGTTTTCCACTATCCATAAAGCTAATAAAGCAGATCTTAAAGCATAGAAATATTTTTTGATGTTGACAATTGAAGATTGAATCTTATTTTCAAAAGCATTTTTTGTAATAGAGAACTAATGATGACAACAAGCCCTCAATGAAAAATATTCCGGCATTATAGAAAATCACTTAAAAAGATCATGAAGTGATTGCTCTTTCTTCAAGCCCGTAAAGATTTAATGGCTGAATGAACAGCCGAATTGATAGTGTGTAATATCACTTTTATAAATCATCGATAAGCCGTAAGCTTCTCTAAAAACCGCATCACGCACCATGTGCTCAACTGCCCGCCAGGCCCGTTCAGCGTCCAGTCAAAACCATGTGTAGCCCAAGGCAGGTAAATATCGTAATGTTTTACACCTAAGCCGTCCAGCTTCTTACCTAATCTTACCCCGTGCAAGTACGATACCAAGGGGTCATTCTCACCATGTATCAACAAGGTGGGAACAGCTTTGGAGTTAGCTGTTTCCGTACCGGAACTATTGACATATTGTTGCGGCACCTGGCTGTATGTTCCACCCAGGTAATCTGCCATTACCTTGCGACTGTTGAGCACAAGCGGGTTGGTAGGGTTAGAATAACCCCATACCATGTCAACTGGTCCGTAAAAACTGATAACACCTTTTATAGTTGGGTCGTTGAGTGTGTAAGCGGCTGATATAACGATCTGTCCACCTGCACTGCGACCAAGCAAAACAAAGCTGCTGGTATCAATTCCAAGGCTGTAAGCATGATGACGCAAGAAAAATAATACTGTTTTTAAATCTTCCACCGGCGCGGGATATTTGTACTTTGGTGCGAGCCTGTAATTGATAGTTGCTACGGGGTAACCTGCTTTTGCAAGCTCACTATTAAGTTCAGGTAGTTGCCTGCTGTCACCACCTGCCCATGAGCCACCATGCACTACGATAATGCAGGGTTTTTTACCGGCTGCCAAAGCCGGGTAAAAATCAAGCGTGAGCGCATTGGTACTGTCATAAGTAAGTGTGGTATAACCTACCTGTTTTGCGTTCATAAGGGATAACATTCGCCAGAAACTATAGGGAGAAGACAAAACTTCAGTAGTCACCGGGGGATGACTGTTACTGGTAAATATTTTCTTAACCACCGAAGCAGTACGATAGGCCTCAATAACAGGTATAGCAAAAAGCGCCATTGCAACAACACCAATCAGCAAGGAAGCTGCATTATACCTGGTTTCCCCAAAGTGCCATAATAACAAAACGATTACTCCAACAAAGAACATCCAGGAAAATTCTGTTACCAAAATAGAGACGTACCACAACAAATTTGTTGGTGCTCTGAAAAAGGTTAAGAGTGACAATAGAAAAAGGATAATCATCACTATCAGGCGCATCATTGTTTGATTTAATTATGAATAGTGAAGGTATGTAAGCAGTCGTTTAATCAGTAACATTAACCGTGTTAAATATAGATACCTTGTTTTTAAAGCTCATTACTACTTGTAATTTCAATGATGAACTGGCTTTTAATTTTGCTATCAGCAGTCAGCTTTCAGCTATCAGGAGTGAACAACTGCAACAGTTCTGATGATACCTCTTTTATAACTATTCAATTGAATGCTGATATTAAACGGCGCGATTCGTGGTTCAATTCCTGAATGAGTTATTTTCGGTGAAACATCACCCTCTAATGATACGATTGCTGATAGTTGACAGCAATTCAATACATAAATAAATCTCTTATCAAAAGAAATTTTGAAAAACGAACCTTAGAAAGAAGTTTCCCTTTTTGGAATCAGATTTTGGTGATATGGTATGCATATATCCAGTTTCAAGCCTTGCGATTACAACACTGAGTTGGATGCCAGCTCCTACTGCAGTCCAGGTTTTGTTTTGCAGGCCGAGTTGATGTAATTGCGCAAGGTCAAATAGCAATAATGGTTTGATGGAAAGAATATTAGCCCGATCTGTAACATATGTAATCATTGGTTCAAGCTCTTTTTTTACGGTTGCCTGAGGCTTTACAGTAGTGGTGGAGTCATCAGCCATGCCCTGGTTCTTGACAAGGTCTTCATTGATGGACTCCCTGCCAAACCCTATAGCTAGATTTTTGATCTTGGTTTGAAGAGGTAATCCCGATTCAGCTACTACAATATCCGGAATTAAAGGATATTGTGTTACATACTCGATCCATAGCAGTTGTTTAGTTACACCGGTTTTATGAAGGTTGTCTTGCTTATCATTAAAGTGCTTTAATAATGCTTCAAAGCGCTGTTGTAAAACAGGCGATAAATCATTATTATAAATGACAGCAGCCAGCTTATTATCAGGTAGTGCAGGACTAACGTTAACCTGTAAGTGCTGATCATTTGCTTTAATCTTACGAAGGTATTTTCTTACCGTTTTGCGGCTGATGCCGGTGCTCCGGACAATCTCTTTTATGGGCACACCATCAGTACTTAATTGTTGTATTTGCCTTGCCTGGGTCATATCAATATGTTTTTGAGCCATTATACCTGTTTTACCAGGCAAAAATGATCACAAAAGCATTCACATCTGATTCTTTGCAGAGGGGTTACCATGCGCTGCAATGTCATGATGCCAGAAATACAAAGCAGCGTTTAGAAGAGAATAAAATAAGAGATGTATGCTTGAAGTTGAGAGAAGATAAACACCTAAAAAAGCTATTATACAGGTGGGGTTACCTTAACCGGAATGAGGGGTTGCCATAAAACGGAATGGAGGGTTATCATGCTCCGGTATATACAATCCTATATATGTAATACTAAGTAAGATCTTCATAGTTTTAAGTTAACGTTACAGCATTGGCTTACAGTATAGTATTACGTAATGTACTGCTGGAGCTGCTGTTAAATGTAATAACTAAAATGTTTATTGTTTATACGTTTGCACCGCTTCAATGTCCTCCTCTACCACTGCTAATGAGCAGACTACCGCCAATTGCTCTGATGTCCTGCCCTACTGGCGCCAATACAAAGTTGGCACAAGTATTATTCCTTCGTGAGCTTGGTTGTGTCCACAAATTCAGTAAAATTTATCCCATAATCTTGGTCTTTTCCCAAGGTGTCTTTTGGCGTAATTGAAAATGAAATAAAGTTTATTTTACCAGAGTATTTAAACGAGGTCGCCACACCCTTTCCCCAAAAAGTTGACGGATTGAAACCTACACATAGATTATTCAACTTTTCACCATTGCTATCTGTAACAATAGGTGGTGTATATGTTTTATCAAAAGTCCACTTAGTAATATAGCCAATTCCGTTTTTGTCAATCGTTAAAATGTTTTTGTCGACGTTTGATAAAACAAGTGTTACCTGCCCTGAATACCCTTTTGGAACTATAATTTTTAAAGTAGGTGAATACAACCAGTAATGCAAAGCAATAAAAGCAATAGTAGTTACAATTGTAAACAATGTCAGGAAAGAATTAGTTTTGAAAATTAGTTTAGCAATTGCGGTTGCAAATAATGAAACAATAAGTACTACAATTAAAACCATACAACCTAAGAAATAACCAGGCAAAATAATTCCTCCTGGGGTTTTTGTCAACTTATACAAAAGCCCAACAAACAAAATTGTTGAAAAAAGTCCAAAGGAATATTTTAATGTTTGGTCTTTCATAATTTCTGCTAACAGGTCGAGCGTTTGTTACTGAATATTGCTTAGAACAAGACAAAGGTATCCTGCAAAACATTCTTATACTATGGGAAAAAGGACGTAATTAGTTACGGGTACTTTTCCTGCGTCCCATACGGGATATTCTCCCTAATAACCAAATGATTTGTGTTTATAGCGCCAGATTAGATGCAGACAGGTATTACCTTTTAAGGAATATAGCCCAAATTTAATAAAATAAAGATTTTTCTATTTGTATAAAGCCAAATAGATCATAGTCTGGCTGGTTTCTGTTAGCCGTTCATAATCTTTAGCATTTCTTCTGTTGGTATCTAGCCAAGCAAAGGTTCTTTCCCCTATGTATCGTTTAGTCAGCACCTTAAATTTATCCGCTTCCTTTCTCTTTATAATTTGCACCTCAATGCCAAAGACTTTCTTTATCCGCTCTATTAATTTACAGCTGTAGCCATCATCTGCAATCACATTAATAATCCGGTGCCAGTTTTTTTTCATACATTTTATTACCTCATCTGTACCGTCTCTGTCCTATATTAAGGCACTATGAATGACTACGGCTAATACCACGCCGAATATATTTACAATGGTATACTTTTTTCTTCCTTTTACCTTTTTGCCAGCATCAAAGCCCATGGCTTCACCAGCCACCAGCGTGATTTTTACTAACTGAGAATCGCTAATGGCTACTGTATGCTGCTCATCCCGGTTTTGTTGCTTTCGTAATTTCTCTACTAACTGTTCATGGACTTGCTCAAAAGTTCCATCCTTTTCCTGCGTCTGAAATAAAAATAAACGGTTTGCCATTTGGAATACTCCAACGGTAGCATACGCCATTGGCATTCGATTTTAACCAGATAAAGAATGGCGTTGAGTATTTGATGATAACTATATTTACGCTTACGATCATTTGAAATATACTTTTCTATAACTTGCCGTTGCCTGAGGCTTAAATCAGTGGGATAGTTTGTCATTTTACTTTTTGTATGCAGTTACTCACAAGTAAAACAATTTTTACTTAACCTTTAAGCTTCAGTTTCTTTTTAAAATGAGCATGCCAATCGTTTTTAAAATTTAAAACAGCTTCTGACATAGTAAAAATATAATCTCATATAATGTAAAATGAATGTGCGCTTTCAGCGTACTACTTAACATAACAAAATATAACGGCTACACAAAGCCGACTGATGCTTAAAGGCACGGCTATATAATTTTGGTCTTTAAATTAATTTTCTTAAGTTTGCGGTATGACAAACGTATTTGTACATACTCTACTGGAACAACGACCTATAACCGGGTTGCTTTGTTATGTAAGTATGTTAGATACAGATTTAGGATAAAAACATATTTTACAAATTATAGCAACCCATTCAGAAATGAATGGGTTTTTTATTTTCAGGAAGTATATCAGTCCGGTCAGATTACTCCACTTGGAATGGAGAGGACGCAGGTTCAAATCCTGTCTTCCTGACAAAGTAGTTACTGAGGATATCATGTAAAACGGAGCTTAGTGTAATGACAGCACCATATCTATAGTATTATTGTCAGAGCGGTTCGATTTTGCAAGGCGAACAAACCAAGCGGTGCCACACTCCTGGACTAATTACTTTTTTACTTGCCTCTTTGTATAAAGGTAGTACGGCACTCTTTGACAGTGCAGGAAGTGGTTCGATACCATTAGGGGCAACTGTGGACGTAGCACATTTGGTTAGTGTGCCTGACTGTGAATCAGGAGAAGGCGGTTCAAGTCCGCTCGTTCACCAAATTGCGGATATGGATGGAATTGGCAGACACGTTAGTTTTAGAAACTAATGCCGAAAGGCGTACAGGTTCGACCCCTGTTATCCGCACATATTTCCTCTTAGTTTAATGGATAGAACAATTGGCTACGAACCAATAGATAAGGGTTCAAATCCTTTAGAGGAAACTTTTAAAATTAAACGAAGTAGTGCTTTTTCCCAACAAGTATGCATTGGCGATAGCAGGGCATTTTGTAATGTCAAGCGCATAACCTTTGCTGATTGAAAATAAATCGTTGAAATAAAAACATAAAAGCTAATTTGATAAATGTCAGGCCGAACATAAGCCGATGCTGATCCATAGTTCATTGTTCAAGCCCTAATATTGTCAATGAACTATTAAGTGTACAATTTTCTATGCCAGCCATTAATTCGTCCGGCTATACAACTACCTTTTATAAATTTTAATTAAGATCATGTTTTGAAGCATTGGTATGTTATATCATTTTACTAAGTGTTCAAATTAATTTTTGATGAAGCAACTTGTTTTCACCTGAAATGATACCTTTTAGTTTTTCGTTGTTTGAAAGCTGTTCAATGTGATATAACAAGTACACATCTCTGAAGTGTGTCAGGCTTACCAGGCCACAATCTTGCTGGTGATAATTATTATTAAGGAGCCACTGTTTTAAAGAGATACTTACGTTACCGTTAATTACGTAACAAAAATCTGTTATTGATTTTTTTTTGGACTCCAGTGGTTTATTAATTTTTTTATTCAAGCCTCTTGCTTTTTTTATCTGGGTTTTAGCATAGCCGGCAAAAGTATCAAGACAAAGTTTAGAATGAAAATCTTCCGGCGTAATTAAGTCCATTAAGGGATGCTTAAACCATATGAAATTTTGAGGTGTACTCAATAACTCTAATATATTTGGATTGTTCTTACACAACAGTTCTACGAACCTTCCTATTTCAATGTAAACTTCATCGTTTGTTTCGTTTGATACTTGTTCCGTGTAAGTAAGACCGCATAATTCGTTCTGTGGCAAAACGAAAATTTCTTTAATATCAGTATCAGATGTAGCTACATTAAGATTAAACGCCCGGCTACCACTTATGCATTTTAACAACAAATGCCGGGGTTTAGTTACAAGCTGTTCAAAGGTCATTATGGTGAATAAACTTTTGAAACATTATGTCTAAAAATTCAGGAGTGTTTTTTACTGCAGGTAATGCAACGGATTTCTCTTTTACTTCAGATAATGCTTTACTAATCCAGTGCTGCAAAAATGTATTTGTGCTTATCAGCGTTTTTTCATTGGAAGATTTTTTGCTTTCAAGTAAGCCGTCTATTATTAACTGCCACTGTTCATCTTTTATAATTGTCCTTAGATCACCAAATTGAACTGGAGGCACTCTCTTGTTTTCCACTATCCATAAACCTGCTAAAGCGGATCTTAAAGTATAAAAATATTTTTTGATGTTGACTATTGAGGATTGAAGGTCATTTTCAAAAGTATTTCTTGCCATGGAAAGATAATGATGACAACCAGCCCTTAAAGAAAAATATTCGGCATTATGGAAGATAGCTCGACTAAAAATAACACCTCATCTTTGTAGATAACAGGAGACTGCAACCATTCATATAAAGGTGCATTGGATGTAAGGAATAATTGCAATGCCTTGCGAATATCCCAGCCACTAATATCAAGGATTTCATTTACCGGCACTTCAATTACATCTCTTCTATCCCTTATGCTTAAATAATTTTTTAATGGCCGTACATAAATAAAGCGAACATCATAATCACTGTCAGGTGATGCAAATCCCCATGCCCTGCTCCCGGATTCACATGCATAAAGAATGGTTATATCATTGGCTATCTCAATTTTGTTTAAGGGTTTTCTTATTTCTTCTATCATTTATTCTTGTTACCTAATACCCCGGATTTTGAGCAAATTTATTTGTTGTCCTGTCTATCTGATCCTGGGGTATTGGCCTGAGAATATGATAATCTTTTATTGCCGCTGCATCAGGGTTCCATTTTTTAACTCTCTCCACCAACTTTCCAGTCCTTACCAGGTCGAACCAGGCAAATTGTTCACCCAGCAATTCACGTCCTCTTTCATCAAGAATAAAATCTATATTCATCCTGCTTGCACTCACGGTTATGGCTGCACGATATGCAGCGCTTTGATCGGGATTATTACTAACACGTGCTGCCCTCAGTCTGACTGCATTTATAAAGTTGGATGCCGATACATTATCACCTGAATACATAGCCGCCTCGGCTGCTATAAGGTAAGTCTCTGCCAGCCTGTAAACAATAAAATCGCGAGAGCCTGTTTCAAATGTTCTGTCCGGACGTAAGGGATCAAGAAACTTGTTTAATGTCGGATATACTTTAGCGGTATATTGTTTAGGAAGGTAAACCGCATATGGTTTACTATTAACCACGCTAGCAGGAAGGTCCACTCCAGGAAGCCAGATGCATGTGTCCCCGACATTATATTTAGGCGCTCCATTGACCTTAGGAATAGTTGCCGCATTATTGGAGTAAAAAACATGCTTAAAGCTTTTCTCATACCGGGTATCGTTTACCCTGTCTCTGAATATAGAATCCAGGGTAAAATCAGTAGGCCGGAAGCGTTTGAAAGGGCGTCCGTTTTCAACGTCGCGAGACATGCCGGGCAACACATCATATTCCATAAGAAAATAAAGGTGTGCGCGATTTCCCTCTCCATTTGTTCGCGGGTCATTCGTGTTTTGAACTGACCAGATCACTTCATCATTTTTCTCACCGCTTCCCTGTTCAAACACTTTAGCAAAATCAGGCAAAAGTTTAAAGCTGTAGTTGTTGATCACCTTCTTCGCGTTTTCCAGTGCTTTTGCATAATCATCCGGTTGTTTTGCAGAGGAAGTAGCTTTTGTAAGGTATACCCTTGCCAGCATATGTTCTGCGGCAGGCTTGGTAGCACGGCCGTAATCAGTAGGTTTTACTTCAAGGTTTTGTGCTGCAAATGTAAGATCTGCTATGATGGCAGCATATACTTTGTCCAATGGCTCGCGGGTAGATTCGGTTATCACCACCTTATTGGCAGCTAATGGTATAGGAATGGGCCCGAACATCTGGGTAAGGGTAAAAAAATAATGCGCTCTGAGAAACCTTGCTTCTGCTACCCGTATTGTTTTGATCTTATCACTTACCCCTGTAATATCAGGTGCTAAATCTATTACGGTGTTGCAGGTATTGATGGCGATATAAAATTCATTCCATATCTCCCGGATAATAGATAAACGCCCATCTAATTCACCGGTATATTGGTTTACAAATTTAAAGCCTCCATCGGCTCCATTTGTGTAAGTATCTGTACCAAATACGGTTAATGACATGCCGCGTTCTTGTCCGTAGTATGTTCTTAATGAAGAATAAGCGGCTTTTAATGCATCATCAAAACCACTGGCTGTTTGGAGGTACTCATAAATTGGCTGCGTTTTTACCTTTTCTTCCAGCATTTTATTACAGGAAGGAAGTGTAATTACTATTGTGCATATGCTATAAATTAATATCTTTTTCATGTGCGGACTTTTAAACATTAAAATTTTGCATTAATACCAAAAGAATAAATTGCGGAAGCCGGTGTACTTGCTGAAGTATTTTCCGGATCGATGCCTTTTTCTTTTTGACGGTATGGAGCGAATATCAGTGGTTGTTGAGCGGAAAGGTATATCCGCAAAGACTGAAACCTTATCTTTCTTAAAGAACTCTCCGGTATTGAGTAACCGAAATTAATATTCCTGATTTTTATAAAAGAGCCATCAAAATACCGGATGGTGCTTTTGTAAATAGGATTTTCCGAGTTTTCATCAGGCCTTGGATATTTGTCAGTAGGATTTTGTTCTGTCCAATAATCTACTTTTAAATTATTATAGCGCCCCTGAAACTGCGTCCATCCGCCATCATGAAAACCACTGGTTATTTTACTTCCCAAACGTGCGAATACGAAAATAGAAAGGTCGAAACCTTTAAACCCGAACCTGTTGGTTAGGCCTCCTGTTAATTTTGGTACATCCGAACCCAGGATCACCCTGTCATTAGCGTCTATTTTACCGTTATTGTCCTGGTCTTTTACTCTTATCTGGCCTGGCTTCTGGCTGCCATAACTTGCTGCCAGCGCTTTGTCACTCAACTGCCATATCCCGATTTTTTCATAATCGTAAATCACTCTTAAGGGATGCCCAATAAACCATCCGCTGCCTATATCATTTTTTTTACCGCCATATAACTCAACAATCTCTTCTGTGTTATGCGAAAAATTCAGATCGGTAGACCATGTAAACCCATCTTTTCCCTCAGGCTGAACATTGATGCTTGATAAGCTAACTTCAACTCCTTTGTTTCGGGTAGAACCTATATTTTCCAGGATATTCGCGAAGCCACTAGTTATAGGCAATTGCCTTTGCAATAACAGGTCATGAGTGTTTTGCTCGTACCATTCCACTGCTCCTGTAACACGATTATTTAATATACTGAAATCAGCTCCTATGTTCAACGATGCGGTTGACTCCCATTTAAGGCCTGGATTAGGAATTGTACTGGGCCGGTAACCGTATGCGGCAGTATTATCAAATGCATAGGCCGTTCTGTTTAAACCGCCAAGTGTTTGATACGGATTGATACCGGTATTAGCGGTCTGTCCATAGCTTGCCCTAAGTTTGAGGGAATTAATAATTTTACTTTTCTCCAGAAAATTTTCATTGGAGATATTCCAGCCTACTGCCACTGAAGGAAAGTAACCCCATTTCTGTCCGGGAGCAAATCTTGAAGAACCATCGGTACGGCCTGTAAGTGTCAGCAGGTATTTTCCGTTGTAAACATAGTTTACCCTCGCCATATAAGAAAGGATAGACCATTTTTCGTAAGAGCTGCCAATGCCACTAATTATTGGAGCAGCGCCCACATTTGCATACTGCATACTTTCAATAGGCACCCCCTGAACAGAATTGCCTGTAGAATCCTGTTCGCGTGTTTGAACACTATATAAGCCGGTAACATTCAGGGAGTGTACTTTTTTGAATACTTTACTATAAGTGAGGATGTTTTCCAAGGTATATGAATTCACAAAATTTTCGTTGTTAGTAGCAGTAGGGTCTCCACCTTTACGGTCATTGGTATAGCGGCCGATGAACCTGCCATTTCTGTTCTGCACAAGATCGGGCCCAAAATTCATCCTGAATTTTAATCCGCGGGCAATTTCCACTTCCCCATATAAAGAAGTAAAGAGCCGGAATCTTTTGTTCTCGTCAACATTATTTCCTGGCACCAGTTCCGATAAGGGATTGGTGCGCTGGCCATCTGTTGTTGGAAGAAAAATCAGCTTACCCAGTGAATCATAGGGAACGCCCAGTGGATTTTCTGCCAATACATCGTCGAATGGATTTAGGTTAAAGCCTTTTCTTAAGCTGCTTGTCCCTAAAATGGAAGCTCCTACCTTCACTCTTTTACCCAACTGCTGGTCAAGGTTAATTCTCAGGGTATAACGGGTGAACTCCTGGATGGGAATAATTCCTTTATTGTTGAAGTATCCTATAGACATTCCATATTTAGTGGTCTCGTTTCCTCCGTAAACACCAAGCTGATGACTATGCTGAATACCGTTACCCTCTATCATATCCTGGTAATCTGTAGATCGCCCCAGTTTGATGGAAGCAAGTTCCACAGGTTCAAACAAAGCCCTGTCGGAAGAATCTTTATTGGAATCTTTATACTTTCCTGATGTTCTTCGTGACTCTCTTTTATATTCGGCGAACTCTTCGCCATTAAATACTTCAACCCGGCCTAAAGGCTTTACCACACCAACATATGCATCATAAGTAACAACCGGAGCCCCATTTTTTCCGCGACGCGTTGTGATTAATATAACTCCGTTTGCCCCGCGTGAACCATAGATGGCTGTTGCAGATGCATCTTTTAAAACCTCTATAGATTCGATGTCATTGGGATTAATATCATTTATGCCGCCTGTCAATGGTATACCATCCACAACATATAAGGGGTCATTACCAGCAGAGAATGACCTGTTACCCCGAATGCGGATGGTTACATCCGATCCCGGCTGATTGCCGGTGGCAACAGCATCAAGTCCGGCTATTCTTCCCTGTAATGCCTGGGCAGGACTATTTACCGGCACTTCACTTAGGGCTTTGGAAGAAACAGAAGATATGGCACCTGTAATATCCCGCCGTTTCTGCTGGCCATAACCAACTACTATTACTTCATCAAGTTTTTTAGCCGCTTCCTGGAGCCCGATGTCAATTGTGCTTTTTGAGCCTACCTGTATTTCTTGAAGCGTATATCCAAGATAAGAAAATACCAGCGTAGCATTTTTGTTAGGAGCATTCAGGTGATAGTTGCCCTGCTCATCCGTTACCGTGCCGGTATTGGTACCTTTAACAGTAACTGACACACTACCAAGAGGAGTATTATCCTTTGCGGAAATTACTTTTCCAGAAACAGTTTTTCCCTGGGCAAGCATTAAAAGGGGCGATAAAAAACAGAATAGTAACAGGGGCAGGAAATGCCCACGGAAGGAGTTGACAAGCATAGTCAGTTAATTTTTGTAGAAGTTTGAAAGCTAATATGCACAGCATTAAAGCTGCTATTAAGGCACTAAATTAACAAATTTTTACACTGCCACCCGACAAAAACTTTTTTAATTTTTGTTGTTGGAAGTATTGATTTACTCAGGTGTAAACTTTTTTACAAAGACGATCCCCTGATAATTGTTCTACATTGCAAATTGTATTTTCCAGATTGCGGTAGCTAGCTTAGCAAAATGAGACTGACGACTTTTAATGTTTTGCGATGTCCACTGAGGATCAGTAATTTTTTTTGTGATACTGAATTTACTTGTCGAATACACATTCTTTTTATCTTCAAAAACTTTATTGGCAGCTTCTTTATTATTTTTGCCTGCTTCCAATAATGTCAGGTTACCAAGCATAAACACATTACGCTCATACTCCTCTTCTGTAAATTCGCAATGCCAGGCTTCCGGATAACTCTCAGGTAAAATATGTTCAATTGTACCACTATCTGTTTCAAAGTCAAACATGCTACCTCCGGCATCTTGTGATTCTAACTTATATAAGGTGTATCTCGCTATTTTTTTATCAGTAGAATTATTTGTATTAAACTGTTTTAAAGAAAAGTAATTTTTAAATTCTTCGTCGTCAACATACAAAGTTTTTATATCGTTAAGGATAGCAATTATGTTAGTTCCAATCCCTTTATATAAATTAATAGCCGCTTTACTGTAAACCTTTTCCATTTCATTTGTTTGCATTTTGGAAATCACATTATAACGGTAAGATATTGTTACTAAGGATTGTAGTAAACGCTTTAAATTAGCGTTGTCTAATTTCTCCAAAGCAACCATTACTAATGGTTTCCATTGTATTACTTTGAAGGCCTTTAAAATATTTATGGCATTTCGGTTTTCCTTGTCCGGGCTCCATAACTCATCATCAGGATTACCTAAAGCAATATAATTATAAGCATAATACTCTAAGTGATCAAGTAGGTTAAAAACATCCTGTCCTGTTCTAACAAAGTGCTTTACCTCTTTAAACAAATACTCTTTAGTTATTTGTTTCCGTGTAGCTAGTAAGAAATATCTCAAAAAATTAGGGAATTCCTTTAAACCAACAGCATCAATGATTTTTTTCCATTGTGTTTTGATTTGTTTTAAATCGGTTTCACTTTTAGCAACCTGGGAAAACAGGTAATTTTTTAAAAGGTCAGTTGACGTTAGTTCTACACCTCTGGAATTTAAGGTTTCAAAAACAGTGTATGCATTTAGTTCGTCTTGTACTGTTATTTGAATAAACATCATTAATTCACCTGATACATTATTTAGAAAATATGCATAATCGGCACCGTTACTATTTTTAAATTGCTGTGATACTTTCTGTTTGAAATACAAGTAAGCTTCCCACATTAATCTTTCCGAGTCAGACAATCTTCTAATATTGATTGGATCTTTAAAGCCTATCAGCCGGTTTTGAAAAAAGCCATCATTGTTTTCATTTAAAAATAATTTACTCGAATAACTTAAGGAGGCCGGGTCTTTTTGTCCAATGTACTGTCGCATCAAAATATCCACTCTCTCTTTATTTTCTGCTACTTCTATCCCTTTGTCTGCAAGGTTTTGTATGGCATTAATTATTGCTAATGTCAAAATCGTTAATGTAGTAAAACGTTGTTGGCCATCAATGATGGAAAATTCTTTTCCTGTGGTACTTTGTAATACAACCGATCCCATATAGTGGGCATTCTTTGTTTCAGAAGCTAATTCAATATCATTCCATAAATCCTCCCAGTTATCCTGCTCCCAAGAGTAATCCCTTTGAAATTGAGGAACACGATAGATTTTACCATTTCCTAAAATATCATTCAGGTTTACAGTTTTTGTATCCAGAAGATGTCCTGCTGCCATTGTATCAGTTTATTTCAAATTTACGCTGCCAAACACTACTTACAATATTAGGTAAAATCTATTGTTGTCTCACACTTTTCGTAATTATTGGATGTTCAAAAATTGAAGGATTATTTATAAATAAATACAGCTTGCTATCATTATTATCACCGTTAAATTATCTCTTCATTTAAAAAGGTCCGCCTGCATTTATTTTATCTGCGTGTTTGGTATAACCCGGCATCTCTCCCCGCTTATTATTTTCAGATGTCTGCTTCCCGTTGTTGCGGTCGTACCAGTCTTGAGTTAAATGAGAAGGTTCTGTATCTCCTGTTTGATTTTGCCATCGGGTTAACACCATTCTTAACTTGTTTTTTACTGCAGCATATTCAGGATAATTTACCAGGTTATGTATTTGCACTGTGTCTTTTTTTACCGCAAACAACTCTTCGGCTTTCCTGGGTGAAAGGAAAATATCTTTTTGTGCAGGTGTTAATGCTCCATTTGCCTGAGCTTCTTTCAATGCTTTAAATGAGGGACTATTTACAGCATCTAATGGTCCCTGATTGGCTAATTGCGGCCTGCGATTAATAAGGTATAAATAGTCTTTGGTGCGAACAGCCCGCTCATATGCTTCATAGTCATGCCAATTGTGTTCGGTAAAAACATAAGAGCGGAAGGGAGCTTCGGGTTTTTTTAAAAGCTTTTTAAAACTCTTGCCTTGAATAGTAGATGAAGAAGGCGCGCCTGCCAGTTCCAGCAATGTTGGTGCAATATCTATAGTGCTCACAAGGCTGTGGCATTCGCTTCCTTTTTGTATTGCTTCAGGCCATTTTATGATAAAAGGCGTTTTCACTCCCGCATCATTCAATCTTGTTTTGCTACCGGGAAACGGGCGGCCATTATCCGAAATGAAAATGATGATGGTATTATTGGCAGCCCCTTGTTGTTTCAGTTCCTTTTCCAGTTCACCCGTATAATAATCAAGCCGTGCTATTTCATTGTAATATGCAGCAATATCTTCCCTTGTTTGTTTTGTATCTGCTAGCGTTGCAGGAATGGAAACTTTCTCAGGCGCATGAGGTGTGTTCAGGCTGTCGGGCTGCCATGGACGGTGTGCATCAAAAGACGCAAACCAAAAAAAGAATGGCTTATTTTTAGGACGATCCTTCAAAAGAGTTAACCATTGCGCCTCGCCTCCTGCTCCATTTACATTGCCGGAGATTAATGTATCGTAAGCCCGTCTTGTATTGGGGCCCTCATGCCACTTGCCGGCTTGCGCTGTATAGTAACCTTTCTTCTTCAATAATTCAGGAAAATAATTAAGATGAGCCGGTAACGGTGTATGTAATTCTGCAGCGCCGGTGTTATGTGGATAGCGGCCTGTAATAATACTGGACCGGCTAGGACTACATGAACTGGAGGTAACAAAGACGTTGGTAAACCTCATTCCTTCTTTTGCAAGTTGATCAATATTGGGCGTGCGGATAGCAGTGTTTCCATAACAGCCGATATCATTTAAACCAACATCATCTGCAATGATTAAAATAATATTCGGCCTTAATTGAGCAACGGCAATATCTGCGCAAATTACAAAGCAAAATAAGAAAGAAAGAAAACCGGTTCTTTTCATTACTGTTGTTATTACAATTTAAGTAAGGGATAACAATGTCCGTGATTAGTAAACCAGGCTTTTTTCAGCAAATAAAAAGCCTATCCGTTGAGCCCGTACTATGATTTTATTTCCTTTTTGTAAAAGAATTTTTTCACTATTATAAACCTGCCATGCCTCTTTCTTTCCTTCTTCAAGCGGGGTTATAACTTTATACCCGATTGACGCCCCTTCAGTGCTGCATGTAATAGTTATATGATGGTCTTGTTCAATAATGCGGGGTGTGTCTGTTTGAGGCGGCGCATCTTTGCCTTGCCACATTCTTTTTACTAATTCTTTTTCAGGCGTTGCATTAGCATCACCCGTTTCTTTTAACCAGTTATTTAATGCTGTGCGTAATTTCATCAAGTCTTTTTTATATAGCGGATTATTAGCCAGATTATTTAATTCGTAACGGTCATTCTTAAAATCATACAGTTCTTCGGCCGGTTTTGTTTTTTTAAACCACATCATTTGTGTTTTATTAAGTAAACCGCTATCCCGCATCTGCAACATCCGCTTCATCATCGGAATACTAAGCCGGTATTTTATATCCTGGTACAATGGAATATCCGGCATATAGTTTCTCACATACTGGAATCTTCCGTCATGTACAGTTCGTACACGGTCGTATTCGGTATCCATGCGGTCTCTTGCTGCAAATACATACTCTCTTTTCTTTCCTGTAGCTTGGGCTCCTAAAAAAGCATGTCCCTGCATATATCTGGGAACGTTTATTCCGGCCAGCGATAATACAGTAGGCGCAAAATCAACGCCGCTAATCATCTGGTCGTCTGTACTACCATTTTTATAACCACCGGGTAAGCGAATAATCAAAGGTATTCTGAGTCCGCGATCATAAACTTCCCGCTTTACAAACGGCAGGCAATCTCCATGATCGGAGTAAAAGAAAATGATCGTTTCATCATACAACCCGTCTTCTTTTAACTGCTCAATAATTTTACCTACCTGATCATCCATACGCTTTATATTGGAAAAATTACGGGCGATGTCATGTCTTACCTCCGGTACATCAGGATAATATGGTGGAATAGATACTTTAGCCGGATCAACTAACAACGGTTCGTTCTCTCGCTGCCATAACTGCGATTCGTGTGTGATCATCAAATTAAAAACAGCAAAGAACGGCTGCCCTTTTTTGCGGGAACGCCAATGGGCTTTTGTACTGCTTTCATCCCATACTGTTACGGGTGCTTCAAACTGGTAATCTTGTTTTGCATTATTAGTGCAGAAATAGCCTTCCCTCCGAAGGTATTCAGGAAAACATTTAACCTGAGGCGGTAATACAACAGAATACGAAGGCATAACAGCGCTGTTATCAACCTGAGCTGACGGGTTGTAATTGCGCATATTATCCGTACCAATTGAAGTGGGATACATGCCTGTAATAATAGCTGAACGGCTTGGCGCACAAACACCGGCTGCAGTAAATACATTCGTAAACCTGATTCCTTGAGCAGCTAATGCATCAATATTTGGCGTTTGAATAGTTTTTTCACCGTAACAGCTTAAATGCGGTGACATATCCTCGCAGGTGATCCAAAGAATATTAAGCCGCTTGGTAAATTTTTTTACCTGCGCTTCAATATTCGAATAGCATAGCAAAAAAATAAAGAAACATAAAACCTTATACCTGGATCTTATTAATAGCATACGTTTATAATTCTCATTCTAATCTTGCCGCGGGCCGGCAATTGCTGCAAGGTGTTTTTGTAAGGTTATCACCAAGATCTTTACGATACTTATCACCCAGTGCCTGCAGGTCTTTTACAATATCCTGGTGCTGCGATTGCACATCAATTGTTTCACCCGGATCTGAACTAAGATCATATAATGCCATTTCTACCTTAACCTCAGGTGTTGGAGAAGGCCATCCATCCCGCCCCGGTAGATTGTTTTTATAGGTACGTCCGAGATGAGGAAAAACCAATTTCCATCTTTCTTTTCGTACAGCCTCCAAATCGTTCGTTTTATAATAATACGCCAACTCGTTTCTTGGGTTAGCATTGGCATCCTGTAATAATAAAGGCAGGATATTTATGCCGTCAATCTTATTGGAAGAAAGCGTTGCTCCGGTTATGTTAGCTATAGTAGGCAACAAATCGAGTGTTGATGCAATTTTATTACAAATCGTTCCGGCATGGATCTTACCGGGCCAGCGCATAATGCAAGGTTCACGCTGGCCACCTTCCCAGCTTGATCCTTTTCCTTCTCTTAAGCCACCGGTATTGCCGGCATGATTGCCAAAGTTCAACCAGGGGCCGTTATCACTGGTAAACACTACAAGAGTATTTTTATCCAACCCGTTTTCACGCAGGGTTTTCATAACCTCTCCTACTGACCAGTCAACTTCCATCATCACATCACCAAATAATCCGAGCTTACTTTTACCTTGAAATTTTGGAGAGGCGGCAATAGGAACATGAACCATAGAATGAGCCAGGTATAAAAAGAAAGGATTGTTTTTATTTTTTTTGATAAACGAAGTAGCTCTTTCTGTATACATAGCTGTTAATTGACCCTGGTCTTCCAGTGTTTTTATATACCTGACCGGATTATCTCCCTCAAGCATAGGTAAAACCGGATATCTTATCCTGTAATTTGCTGTATCAGTAATGGGTTTACCATCATAATCAACCGGCCACATATCATTTGAATAAGGAAGCCCCAGGTATTCCTCAAACCCATAATGCAAAGGCAGGTAAGGCGCTTTGGAGCCCAGATGCCATTTGCCAACCATGCTTGTATGATATCCTGTTTTTTTCAGCATAGACGCAATGGTTTCTTCTTTGGGATTTAAAGCAATATTTGCCCATGGTGCCAGGGCACCTGATATTCCAAGCCTGTTAGGATAACACCCGGTAAGCAAGGCAGCCCTCGACGCACTGCATACTGCCTGTGCAACATAAAAATTAGTGAAACGCATGCCTTCCGCGGCAAGCCGGTCAATATTCGGTGTCTCATACAGCGATCCGTTGTAACAGGCAGGATCTCCATACCCCATATCGTCCATAAAAATAACAACGATGTTAGGACGACTGATATCTCTCTTTTGTGCAGATAAAAATAAAAAAGAGTAAATGAAGAAAATACAAAAAACTCCCTGTTTATAAACTCTGGTACTAGAGAAGAAAAATTTATACATACAATCTTTTTTAAAATTAAGGATGCATAATATGCTTAACTGATCACAGGCGGAAGGCACTATTAAATCATCCGGCGAAAACGCTAATTATTAATGCAGCGTTAGTTTAATGTTACTACACTTAATTCCATCCTGATTTACCAATTAGGATTCTGAGTAAGGTTAGGATTTAAATTAGTTTCTTTTTGCGGTATTGGCCAAAGGTAATGCCGCGACTTGTCGAAAACCCTGTTAAAGGCAGCAGACTGTACAGTGACCAGCTGACCGTTATTAATGTATGTGATTCCGTAAACCGGTCCATTCATAACATTCTCAGCAATTTTCCACCGCCGGATGTCGAACAGGCGCAAACCTTCAAAAGCAAGCTCCACTTTTCTTTCCTGCCTTACTATTTCCCTGAGTTCCGCCTGCGTACGGTTTCCGGTTATAGACGGTAATTTTACGTCATCCCTTTTATTGCGTACTGCATTAATGGCATCGTACATACTCTGATCAAGCTGATTTAATTCTATTTTAGCCTCGGCATATGTTAGTAGCACCTCGGCATAGCGAAGCAAAATAATGTTGATCCCGCAATTTGTTGGGTTAGCATAATCTTCATTGTTGATATACTTTTTTATATTAAAGCCGGTGGTAGCGGCAATATAGGTGCTGCCGACAGCATCAGCCGTTCCACTGTTAGGATTCGGTTTGAAAACCTGTCCGCCAGGCAATACATCGCCATCAAGGAACACAGAGAACCTTAAACGAGGATCGCGGCGCAGATACGGATTATACGGATCGAATCCGCTGGTGGGGTCATTGATGCTTTTACCGTCAATGGTCTGGTAGGCGTCCACCAAGGCTTTTGTAGGAACATAATTGCTGTTGCTGTTTTTCTGACTGTAAGGGGCGATGTCAAAAAAAAGATTGTGAAAATAACTATCCTTGATAAATTGCTTGTCTAAAATAACTTCCTTATTATTTTCCGCTGCATAGGTGAATAATTTTTGATAGAACTCATATAAGCCGTATCCCAGTTTCATGACCTGATCAGCCGCTTCCGCAGCTAATTGATACCGCCCTGCAAACAGATCTGCTCTTGCTTTTAAGGCAAGGGCGGCGCCTTTGGTTACCCTGCCTTTGTCTGCAGCACCATAGCTGGCCGGAAGCATTGATGCAGCATCTGTTAGTTCCTTATCAATGAAATTATACACCTCTGCCAATGGAGTACGGGCCACTGTGCCGGCTTCAGCTATGCTTAACGTTTTTGTGATCAATGGAACATCGCCGTATAGCCCTGCAAGCTTAATATATTGATACGCCCTTAAAGTTTTTGCTTCTCCGGTAAGCTGGTTGATAAGCGTAGTATTCGTTGAAGCCACTTTGCCCACATTCTCCAGGAAATAGTTTACCGCCTGGATACCTCTGTAGGCAGCCGTCCATTCATCATACACTTTTGCAGTGGCAATATCATAAGCTCCCAACTCAATATATGCCTGGGCATTAAACGGTTGATTGGTATGCGCAATGTCGGTTAACGCATCCCGGGTAATGATGACGGTTCCATCAAGGTCGGTGTATAAGGCATTCACGGCAAGCTTGGCATCGTTTTCCGTTTTCCAGAATACATTTGTAGACAGCCTGTCATTTGGAAAAGTATCCAACAAATCTTTTTTGCATGATAACAGCAGTACTGAACCGATAATTAAGATATAAACAGGTAAGAATTTCATTGGTATGTTTTTATGTTCTCGAAAACATTAAAATTGAACGTTTACTCCAAAAGTATATAATGATGTTTGGGGATAATATACAGCCCGTCCTGATTCAACTTCCGGATCAAGGTTCCACTCATTTAATTTGGAGAAGGTTAGAATATTTGTAGCGGAAAGGTATATACTTGCCCTGCTCATGTATGCTTTTCTATTCAATTTTTCAGGAATGTTATAGCTTAACTGTATATTTTTTAACCGCAGGTATGACCCATCATATACCAAACGATCAGAAGTGGCAACATTCCGAAGGTCGAATTTTACCGGCCGTGGAAAACGTGCATTCGGGTTGTCAGGAGTCCAGTAATTGTTAGCGTATAATTGATGAGTAAAACCTTCCTGGTTACCCATCTCCGCCAGTGCGCCGGATAGCCTAGCATCTACTTTTGCGGCCCCTTGCAGCAGTAGGTTCAATTCAAAATTCTTGTAACTTACATCAGTATTCAGCCCAAAAGTATATTTTGGAAAAGACACCCCTATATTGGTCATATCATTGGCATCAATCTTTCCATCTTTGTTCAGGTCTACATACTTTACATCTCCGGGTTTGGAATTAGCTGCATAAGTCGGGTATTTACTTATTTCATCCTGTGTTTGAAAAAGACCGTCAGTTAAATAGCCCCACAATGTATTAACCGGCAATCCTGCCTTGATAATATAACGCGGATCAATATCCGAACCTGTAATGTAGGGGCCGGTGCCTTTTAAGTCAACCACCTTATTTTGGTTAATGGTAAAGTTTGCGCCGATTTTATATTGAAGTTTACTCTCAGGATTGCCGCGGTAATTCAAAGATAATTCGTAACCTTTATTTTCAACCGAACCTGCGTTTTGAGGAGGCGCTATTAAACCAACCGTTGATGGAATACCAAGGTTTAATAAAATATCTGAAGTCAGTTTTCGATAATAATCAAATGTTACACTCAACCTGTTCTTTAACAAAACAGCATCAAAGCCAAAATCGGTTTGTGTGGTAGTTTCCCAACCTAAATCGGTGTTGGCAAAAGTTGTTTGCCGGTAACCCTGTACAGGCAATCCGCCAAACGTATAAGTAGTTAAGCTCAGGGCGGCGTAATAGCTGTATAAATCAACCGACTGGTTGCCGGTTCTGCCCCAGGAGCCTCTTAATTTTAAATCATTGATAACATGATGAAAGTTCTTCCAGAAATCTTCTTCCGATATTCTCCAGCCCGCGGAAAAAGAAGGGAAAAAGCTATAACGCTTATTACCCGTGAATTTTGATGAGCCGTCATACCTTCCATTGGCTTCAAAGAGGTACTTTCCAGCGTAAGCATAATTCAGCCTGCCGAAATAAGAACGTAAGCCGAATCTGGCATCATTGCCTGAATTATTTTTTGTGCCGTCATTTGTTCCCTGGCCAACCGATTGAACGTCATTATTATAAAATCTTTCTCTATAAGCCGTTAAGAATGTCTGCGTATTATCAATTTGCGAATATCCTGCCAGCAATTTTACATCATGTTTCCCCAGGCTCTTTTCGTATGTTAACAGGTTGTTCAGCGTGTACTCGCGAAGATTATCTCTTACTTTGGTTAAGCTGTTATTAGCAACAACTTTAGTGATGTTTGTAATCTTATCTACATTGGTGTACGCATTGGTAAAGTTCTTCTGTTGCGTATAGGTTACTCTTGCGGCAAACTGGGTAGATAATTTCAAACCATTTATTATCTCCCATTCACCTTTTACGTTTCCAACAAAATAATCACTGTATTGCTTTAATGTTCCTCCTATTTCCGCATACATAAGCGGATTGTGGCCCTGCGTGCTTAATCCGTAAGTTCCATCAGCATATTTTGGAACTGCCCATAGGGAACCATGAAAAAATCTGTCAAACGGGTCTACTGATGGAGCTAATGAAAAATTATAACGGTAATTGGCATTTGCGCTAAACTTGATTTTTGCAGAAGCAATGAAATCGGTATTTAAATTTATCTCACGAATCTTATCATCAAAGTTGGTTACTATACCATCCTGATCCATATACCTCAAACTCAAACGGGCTTTAAGCCTGTCATTACCACCGGAAACAGCCAGGCTATGATTCTGTTGAGGGGCCGGATGCAGTACGGTTTGGAACCATGTATTGGGCAGGGGATATTTTTCTCTGTCAGTAGCATTAATCCAGGTTTGAATGGATTGGTCGGTGAATCTGGCAGGAAGCGCCGCACCGGCATTGGTATAAGCAGCTACCTGTTCTTTCATGTAAGAAGCCAGGTCCATCATCTCGGGCATATTAACCGATTGCTGGATAGCATAATATCCGCTGTAGGTAACTGCTGTTTTTCCTGCTTTTGCTCTTTTTGTGGTAATTAATATAACGCCGTTTGTAGCCCTTGAACCATATATGGCAGTTGATGAAGCATCTTTAAGAACAGAAACACTTTCTATATCATCAGGGTTAATATCCGTTAGCCTTTGTTCGATACCATCTACGATAACCAGCGCATCATTCTTTCCCAGGCCATACCCGCTTGTGCTGGTATTATTGATATTGAATGTTGTAATTCCACGCACCCGTATAGTGGCATTGGACCTGCCTGGAGCGCCGCCCCTGTCTAATACGGTAACGCCTGCAGCCAGGCCCTGCAGCGATTGTTGAACATTTGATACCGGACGGCGTGTTAAATCACTTCCACCAATTTGAACAACCGAATTGGTAAGGCTCGTTTTTTTCTGTGTTCCATACCCCACTACCACCACATCATTCAAATTAGTGATATCACTTTGCAATACAACATTCATTACGGTATTGCTTCCGTTAAACTTATTTCTTATGGTTTTATATCCAACAGCTGAAAATTCAAGCGTTTGACCAGCGTCTGCGTTAATTGAAAACGAACCTGTTTCATCAGTGCTTGTTCCTTTCTGTGAACCTACTATAATAATGGATACATTTTTAACCGATTGCCCGTTTTCGTCGGTTACTTTGCCTGTTATGCTTGCAAAAACATTTTTAATTAGGAAGCCCGCAGGCGCTATAATTATATGCTTTATTTTATAACCTCCCCCTGAAGCGAATGTATTTGTTATGATCAAACAAAAGATTAAGGCAAGAGTTAGCTTATGCATTTTTATAGTATGAATGAGAAATAATATTTAATTTGAATAGGATGTCGTTAATGCAGCAAGTGTAAAATAAGTCAAATTCACAATATTCTTGTTTTTAAAGAAAGCTGCCATATAAATGTAAATGAACCGGGGTTGATTCTTCATTCTTTCACTTTTAAATATTGTTACACGCAAGAAGCTTTTGGCCTTGGTATCATTTCTTAATTATGTACTATCAATGTACTGCCAATGTACAGGTAATAATGAAAATTAAGCCTTAATCTTGTACCTAACCTGTGAACAGTATATAACAACAGTTATTTCTACAGGATAAATTGTTTCTGCCAATGCGGTTGCTGCTGAAAAAATTATCGGTAACAATTAATTTTTTAATAATAAGTCATGAAAAAGCTGTTATTCAGGTTCGTTTATGCCTGCTTTTATTTTACTGCATTTTTTAAAAGTTTTGCCCAGGAAGGTATCAGGCGTCCAAACATTATTTTTATTATGGCTGATGATCATGGGTATGGCGATTTAGCTTGTCTGGGTAATCCCTGGATTAAAACACCCAATATAGATAAATTATATGCTGAAAGCATTCGCCTTACTAATTACCACACGGGAACAACCTGTTCCCCTACTCGAGCCAGCCTTATGACCGGCCAGCATTTTAACCGCGTTGGCGTTTGGCATACAATTATGGGCCGCTCCTTGCTTCGCGCTAATGCAGTAACCTTACCTGAAATATTAAAGCATCATGGCTACAGAACAGGCATTTTCGGTAAATGGCATTTGGGAGATAATTATCCGCTCCGCCCGCAAGACCGGGGCTTTGAAGAAGTTTTAATACATAAAGGAGGGGGCGTTGGCCAGACACCTGATTACTGGAACAATGATTACTTTGATGATACTTATTTTCATAACGGCAAGCCTCAAAAATATAAAGGTTATTGTACAGATGTTTGGTTTTCTGAAGCAGGCAGGTTCATAGAACAAAATAAAAATATTCCTTTTTTTTGCTACCTCCCGCTTAATGCGGCCCATGAACCTACTCATGTGCCTGATTCTTACAGCAGCAGGTATCGTAACAATACAAACGTACCGGATCCTGACTTTTACGGAATGATAACGAATATTGATTATAATGTTGGCCGTTTAATGAAAAAATTAAAAGATCTACGCCTTGCAGAAAATACCATAGTTATTTATACAACCGATAATGGTACTACTCCCGGAGCTGGTGTGCAATTGGATAAAAATGGTTTTTTAAAGGGTAAAGGGTTTAATGCCGGTATGCGTGGCGCTAAATCTTCCCAATACGAAGGAGGTCATCGGAATCCGTTCTTCATCAGATTTCCCAATAGTAAACGGCCTATAGAGCGGGATGTTTTACAGCTCACTTCGTGCATGGATGTATTGCCTACGCTATTAGATTTATGCGGGATTACCATTCCTGACAAGCTGCCACTTGATGGACAAAGTTTTTTACCATTGTTACGTGATCCGAAAGCTCTCTGGCCGAACCGCACAATAATCATAGATACCCAGCGTGAAGACTTTTTGGAAAAATGGAAAAAATCAGCGGTCATGACAGACCAATGGCGGTTAATCAATGGGCGGGAGCTATATAACATCCGCCAAGATCCGGGTCAGACTAAAGACATCTCCTCTTCTAATGCTGATACGGTATTGAAATTACGGCAGCAATACGAGAATTGGTGGACTGACATCAGCAAACAAAAAGGCGATTATGTCAGGATAGCTATCGGGGGCATTGAAAACCCGGTAACCCTTACCTGTCACGATATACATCCGAATAATAACCTGATGCCGGCCTGGCACCAGGTAATGGTACGTGAAGGGAATATGCCTTCAAGGGGAACATGGATGATAGAGGTAAAAAAAGCAGGTAATTACGAATTCAGATTACGGCGCTGGCCGGAAGAATCTCATTTAGCTAATAACGCTTCTGCGTTGAAAGGAAGTCCTGTTCCGGGGGGGAAACCTTATCCTTCCGGAAAAGCCTTTTATTTTACGAAAGCTTTTGTTAAGACAGGCCAGCAGCAGGAAGAAATTATATTGAATGCTAAACATCCCGAAGCGATTGTAAAACTGAATGTACCTGTTGGTGTCATGAGTTTGGAGGCGTGGTTTGCAGACGAACAGGGAACAGAAACCAATGCATTCTATGTTTATATCCGGCAGGTAAATTAACCTCAAAAATTTAATTACAATACTGATCACAATTATTATTTCCCAATACTGCTTCAAATGCAAGATCGTGTACTAATGAACCGGGCTGATGGAATTTTCAGCAGCTATAACCAGCGATAATGCTACAATGTAGCCATTATGTTTCAAGGCATGCTTTGCACCGGCTTTTTTATGCAAAACAACATATTTATTCTTATAGTATGATCAATGTCATTTTAATTATTACTGGTACGATGCATTGAATTTTGAAGGCGCTAAACAAATGACATTCGTAAGAAGCTTGATGGAATCACGTCCCTTTATTAGTCCTCAAAGAATACCGGATCAAAGTATTTTAAGCTCAGAAAGCGGAGATGCAGAGGATCGTATACAATGTGTAGAGCAGATGATTATTCCTATATAATTCTTTATACTAAAAACGGCAGGTATTTCAGTATAGGCCTTAGCAGAATGCCTGCAAAAAAATTAAATGCGTGTGGTATAATCCCCGCAACGGGAAAAATTATGGTAATAGTAACGGAACATTTGCCTTCAAAGCCAAAAACACTGTTGGAGATTCTGTAAATATTACCGATGGGCGCTTTGACAGGAAGTTTACCAGATGATACAACAAAACGTTGCTATTTTATCTTTACCTGACAGCAACAAATCACAAATTACAAACAAACGGATTTCAACTTATAGAAACAAACAATATAACTAAACATAACGCTTAACAACATTTACAGGTATAACCTTACGTTTAAATAGTTTTTCACAGTTTAATCATATAATTATTGCAACTACTATGAACAACCGGCATTAGTTAATAACTTGATGTCTTATTCAGCTAATAAAATCCTATCCTATGAAAAAAACATTCTATTGTTTAATGATGAGTGTGTTTTGTTTGCCATGCACCTTTCTTGAAGCTCAAACAGAAACGGACGTTTCATTCCAGTCGGCGATGAACACTATTTTCGCCAATGTAGAGAAGAACAGAGTACCTTATGGCATCCTGCGCGATTATGCTATGGAGTTCACCAATCTCGAAAATTTCAACGGTATTGTACCGCTTGCCGATAGTAATTACACGGATGCCGCTGTCTTCTGGGATGTTTACAATACGCTCCTCACAGGACGAATATATTCAAGGGCATCAGGCTTTCTACGGCCAGACACCATTGACAATCGTTGGTACCGATCACGGCAACCCGGCCGGATTACGCTTTCCGGTCTGTATTTTTTATACAGCCGCTTTAAGATAATGCCGCAAACAATTACATTACCATCACCAACAACCAGCTTTACGATAAATATGTAAACGGTGTCTGGAAAAGCCCTTACCAGGCGGAAGAAGCGTTTGTGCTAAGTCCATCCGTTACGCAATATACCGGAACATCTTTCAACATCGTTTTGCCAGCTAACATATGGCTTACTAATTCCAGCACAACGATCAGCAGCATCAGCATAAATGTAAACGATGGTCTGGGATATCGCACCCTTACGCCCGGTGTAGCCATATCAGTAAATTACGCCAGCGGGGGAACAAAAGAATGGTTGTACCGACTTAACCTGGTTAGTGGCGCTGTGCGTTATGGGCATTCAAGTGTAGCTATAACCCCTATAAATTATTAAATTCACACTATGGAAAAGAAAACACTTTTATCGCTGATCATTATATTAATCGTAATGACTTTTGCCACGTGCAAAAAAGGCTTACCGATTGAAACACAAACAGGTGCCGATACATTTGGTTGTTTCTTAAATGGTGAGTTAATTATTCCCAGGGGAGGAGGTATAACACCCAACCATGACTGTTATTACCAGCAATTAGCTGCAGGTGATTCAGGATTCGTTTTTCATGTTTCAGGTTCAGACAATAAAATCCCTACCAACGTTAAAGGAATAGCAATTAATGTTGGTGGTATGAAAATTAAAGAAGGGATGACTATACCACTAAAAAAAGGAAACGATTATAAAACAGGTAGGGGACAATGTACTTACGAAAACTCTTATTTTGGCCATATTTATTACACAAATGATACCATTTCAGGGTTTGTACATATCAGTAAGTTTGATGAAGTCAATCAAATAGCTGCAGGAACATTTGCATTTAAAGCTAAAAACTCTTTTGGTGATTCCGTTAATATTACAGATGGGCGCTTTGACATGCATTTTACAAGATAAAATAACCTTAAATCCTTTTTTATGAAATATTTATTAAATTATACATTTAAACTTTTTTTTCTGTTTTGTACCTTTTCATCAAATGGCCAAGCTCCAATACTTGTTCCAGCAACTGAATCGTATTTAGGCGTTTTTGGAAGTGCCAATTTAAGTATACGATATGCTAGTGGAAGCACAATGAATCGACCACTTATAGTGTTTGAGGGCTTTGATCCAGGCCATATTACTTCGCCTGAAAAGCAGTTTGGAGAATCAACAATTGAACAATTTTTATTTGATATTGATAAGTTAATAAAAACAAATCCGTTGGCAAACTTAAAGTAAACCTTGTTAGTCTTTTTATTAGCAATGATACAGAATCGATACTCAAAAAATTGCATGATCACTTTATAAAGGATCCAATACCCATCAGAAAGGGAAGATCATTTCAACGAATTAGAAAAAATGTGCAATCAAAAAGCAAGCATAAAACCTTTTCTAACTATAAACCATCATATTAATCATTGAACTTAATGACATTGCCCTTCGGGGTTCAAGCCTTGGATTTATCATTTTTCTATAATCATTTCACCCCTTCGGGGTTAGTAGCAAAATAATATTGCATCGCCAACCTTATATCAAGGCTGCGAAAACTGTACGAAAACTAACATGAGCTTCGCCAGGTCGTTCCCTCTTTTTTAAACGTGACACGCCAATCGTTTAGAACTTTGCTTAACTCATTGACTTTTATTTATTCTAATCCAGTATTCACGTTAATGTAATAATCAGCAGATGATTATAAAAAAGTATACCGTGTCTTCTTCAATTCCCGGCATTTTGCTGATTCTTTATTTTATGTCGCCTTTCTTATTATTTGCCCAGGACAAAAAGAGCACGGTAAGTAAAACTGTTTGTTCCTCAAAAATACCTTCCCGTTTCTCATCCACTACTCAATATCTAAAGTCCGGTATATTATCCGCATGTTCCTCTTCAAAAAAAATGTCTTGTTGTAAAGGTGTTCCTTCAAGGTTTTCTTCCGGCGCTTCCTACTCTCATCAAAATAAAAGAAAACGGGTAGTTCAAAATTAATACCCCAGCACTTTTCCTTTCGAAATTTTTAAATGGTATTATGTATAATAAGTAATACATACTAACAACAAAGCAACCCTATATAAATTATTGAAACCTTTCGTAAGGTTCATAATTAAAACATAAACAAACCCTTGTTAATAATTAATTTTTATTAGTAAAAGATTTCGAAAACTTATTATTTTAATTGTTTTCTTTTATATTTGGTTATAATTAACCTTCATTTCTTATAACCTATACTAACGTTTTATGGAAAAAGATCTTGTACTATCCAGGTACTATACCCATATAATACGCATTAAAGCTTCCTGTTATTTTCTTCTTTTCCTTTTATCTATCTTGTTATGTTTTGCAGATATTCTGCAGGCAGCAGATTTTGCAGGAACTTACCAAACGCCGGCAGCAGACGTGCCCGTAAAAGGTAAAGTAACCAACCAAACAACAGGAGAGTCTTTGCCAGGCGTATCTGTAACAATTAAGGGAACTGGCAAGGGAACCAGCACAGATGAAAGTGGTAATTTTTCGATGACTGCCCCGGAAAATGCCACCCTCCGGTTTACAATAGTTAACTATGACCCATTTGAAATAAAAGTAAATAAATCCGGAATAATTAATGTTATGCTTAACCGGCCGGATACATCGCTGGATGAAGTAGTTGTTATTGGCTATGGACAACAGAAAAAAGTAAATGTAATTGGTTCAGTAGCTACTATTTCAAATAAGGAAATATTAGCATCACCTGTAGGTGTTGTTTCTAATGCCCTGGCGGGCCGTCTTCCCGGCCTAATTGCTCAACAGGCACAGGGAGAGCCCGGTGCTGATGCAGCCTCTTTGCTGATCAGGGGTGTTAGTACACTTGGTAATAGTTCTCCACTGGTAATTATAGATGGTGTGGAAGGAAGGGATATGAATTCGCTTAATGCCACCGATATAGAAAGCATAAGTATTCTTAAAGATGCTTCAGCTGCAATTTATGGTGCAAGAGCGGCCAATGGCGTTATTCTGATTACAACAAAACGTGGCAGGTCGGGAAAGCCAATTGTAAGTTATTCTTTTTACACAGGCTTATCTACTCCTACCTGGCTTCCTAAAATGACCGATGCTGCCACTTACGCACAAATGATCCGCGAATTGCAAACCTATGATGGCATTCCCGAGGCCAATCTCAGGTATAAACCGGAGGATATTGAAAAATATAAATCCGGTAAATTTCCCTGGACGCATCCAAACACAGATTGGAATAAAGAAACCTTAAATAAGTTCAGCCATACCTCTAACCATAACCTGACTATTAATGGAGGAAATGAAGCTGTGACATATTATGGATCTTTCGGCTACTTTAATTCCGATGGATTATATAAAAGCGATGCTACTGACTTTAAGCGGTTCAATTTAAAATTGAATGTCAATGTTAAAGTGAATAAATATTTTAACCTCGGTCTTGATCTTAACGAAATTCAGGAAAATAGAATTGGGTCTCCCAATCCAAGGGAGGATATATTTAATGTAATCAATCAGGCCAGGCCAACCGATTATGCTTACTTTCCTAACGGTTTACAGGCAACCGGTTCATTTGGTATAGGGTACCATCCCGCCCTTATGGCTTCGTTCGCCTATGGCTTTAATGACAGGAAAAGTTTTAAAAGCTATAATACCATTAACGGCACATTTAAAGTTCCCGGAGTTGAAGGGTTAACCTTGTCAGGTTCTTATTCTTATGACATTGATGTTTACAAGCGCAAGCAATTAAAAAAACCGGTTGAAGGGTATAGATTTGATAAGGCGGCGTACTTAGCTGCCGGCAATACCGGAAAAGAAGATGGAACCGCTTTCTTAACAAAAGTTACTGACGGATTTACCGAGTTATATGATAGTTATGATGATGCTAAAAGGAATTTACTTAACGTTAAGCTTGGATATGTAAAGACTCTTAACAAAATTCATAATCTGAGCGCATTCGTGGCCTTTGAAAGCTTTGAAAGTCAGGGTCAGGGAATAAATGCATACCGTAATGGGTTTGTCAGTGACCGGTTACCTTACCTTTTTGCTGGAGGTAATGATAATAAAGACAATAATGGATCTGCCTATATCGATGCACGTGAAGACATCTTTGGCAGATTAAGCTATGATTACAAAGAAAAGTACCTGTTTCAATTTGCCCTGCGTAGGGATGGTTCTTTAAGGTTCTCTAAAGAAAGCGGCCGATGGGGAAATTTTCCCAGTGTGCTGGCAGGATGGATTGTTTCAAGGGAAAACTTTTTCCAGGTTAAGTTTATAAATTTTCTAAAACTTAAAGCCTCCTGGGGTAAAATGGGGAATGACCAGGTAGACCCCTTCCAGTATCTTGCAAGTTACTCATTCGGTACCGGCGGAGTTTATGGAACAGACCGTACTTATTATAACAGTTTATACCAGAATGTAGCCCCTAATCCATTTACTACCTGGGAAATAGCGAATACTTCCAATGTAGGGTTTGAATCAATATTCTTAAATAACAAGATTTTCTTAAACACTGACTTTTTCAATCAAAGACGCAGCCGGATCCTGGTGGCAAGAAACGCATCGGTACCCGACTTTGCAGGTATTTCTTTGCCTAATGAAAACTTCGGAATAGTTGACAGCAAGGGCTTCGAGCTGGAACTGGGATACAAAAATCAAAAAACCGATTTCTCTTATGGCATAAGCGGAAACCTTGCTTACGCAAAAAATAAAATAGTGGAGTTTGATGAGCCTGCACAAAGGGCTTCATGGCAGGCACGGACAGGTCACCCGATAGGTGCCACCTTGTTATATAAATCAGCAGGCATTTTCAGGGATGTTGACCAGATAAATAAAACACCCCATGTTACCGGTGCCATACCCGGCGATGTAATCATTGAAGACTATAATAAAGATGGCAAAATAAGCGCTGATGACAGGATTCTTTTTGATAAGACAAGTGTTCCTGTAATAACTTATGGCGTATCCATGAATTTCAGGTATAAAAGCCTGGAACTGACTGCCCTCGTCACCGGTGTTGGCACAACATGGAGACGGATGTTAGGTTCTCAGCAAGGCTTGTCGGGCAATTATTATCAATTTCAGGCAGATGGAAGATGGACACCGGATAACATCAATGCCACTAAGCCCAGAACTCCCAATGGATGGAGGCCTTATTGGAGGAGCAATAGTTACAGAACGGATGTAGAATTTCAGAATATGGAATTTGCCCGTATGAAAAATGTGCAGCTCAGTTACTCTTTACCCAAAAGATTCCGGGACGCAGTTAAACTTAACAATGCTCAGGTTTTTGTTTCCGGGCAAAATTTATTCCTGATTTATGCATCACAGGGAATCTGGGATCCTGAGTTTAGTGCAAACAGGGATAATTATCCTATTATGAAAGTATTTACAATAGGGGCAAATGTTTCTTTTTAATTCAATGAATTGATTAAATTAATTAGCGAATATGAAAAAATATAACTCGGGTTTGATACTACTGGTATTTATAATGTTTTTATTACCGGCCTGCAAACGTGACTTACTGGATAAAGCTCCTGTTGACAGGTACACAGACGCTGTACTTTGGTTAGATATTAATTTAGCTCAGGGCTACCTGTTAAATACTTATGAAGGAGCTGGAATCGGATATTCCCAATACATGATTACTTCTGTTTCGGATGAATCACAGTCACAAACAAATGATCTGTATGTTCGCGGAGACTTGACGCCGGAAAATACGGCTCCATGGAATACGGATTTACCTGGATGGAACTTCCATTATCAAAATATTCAAAAAGTTAACAAGCTCCTGGGTAATATCAATCGTGTAGTAGATGCTGCTCTTCCGGGAGATAAAGCAAATTTACAGGCACAGGTTGATGTGATGAAAGGCGAAGCATTATTTTTAAGGGCATTCGCCTATACTCAGCTCGTTCGTACGTATGGAGGAGTTCCACTTTTGAAAGTTGAAAGTGAGATAAAACAGGATTTTCAATCAATACCCAGGGCATCATTTGAAGAAACCGTCAGCTTTATCATAAAAGACTGTGATGATGCCGCTGCCGTGCTTTTAACCAAAGATAAAATGCAAATGGGGCGAACCACTAAGGAAGCAGCGATGGCCCTTAAATCAAGGATCTCATTATTTGCAGCCAGCGACCTTACTGCTGATGGTACTGCTACCAGTAAATTTGTAGGCTATCAAGGGAAAGACAGGACTGCATTATGGACCGTAGCCAAAAATGCCGCTAAAGCAATTATAGACCTGGGCACGTATAAACTTGAAGATTTTGGGGCGCCTAATAAGGCACAGGTACCTCAAAAATTATATAGCTTCTTTACAGCTAAAGATCTTTCAAGCTCAGAAGTTATATGGGGTAAAATGTATTCTAATCTGGATGGAGCCGTTAATCAGATGAACCAGTGGGATGAACCGAGCGGAAAAACTGGCTGGAATACAATCTGCCCTACTCAAAAGCTGGTAGATACCTACCAGATGGAAGACGGCTCAGGCTTCTTTAACCATTTCCAGGTAGATGCATCCGGGTTCTATAAAAACATATCAGGTAAATACACAAATAAAAATATATACGCCAGCCGCGATCCAAGATTTTATGGTACTCTTCTGTATGATAGTGCTATTTGGAAAAACAGCTCTTATAGTATTCGTGACCGTATTGTAATTCAAAATGGAACACAAATAAAGAAAACTTTTGGATACGATACCCGTAATAGCGATTACAACGCTTTTAATGCCACGCAAACCGGATACGCCATAAGAAAAATGTTGGATGAGCAGGTAAGTCCTACCGTAAATAACAGGAATCAAAATATCTGGATCGAATTCAGGTATGCGGAAATCCTGCTGAATTACGCGGAAGCCTGTGTAGCATTAGGGCAAACCGCAGAAGCTACCATTTATATAAAAAAAGTGAGGGATCGTGCCGCTATGCCCGAATTCACCGGGGATATTACCCAGGCGCTTCGTTATGAAAGGCAGATTGAACTGGCTTTTGAGAACCACCGCTGGTATGATATGAGAAGGTATAAGGTACTGCTGCAGAACCTTACCGATAGCTATGGGATCAATATTATAGAAACAAGTACAGATGGAAACATTTCTACTACCTGGCAAAGAACGCTTACCCAAAAACGTAATCCGGTACAGCGTAATTACTGGATACCTATTTCAAGAACAGAAGTAAGCAAAGCACCAAAATTGGATCAGAACCCGGGTTACTGAAAACATCCGTTTAAAATTTTGTTTCTGGGTATGCAGAGCCTGTGGGAATGCTGATGCTTCTATTTAAGGTATACGTAAAGCAGGTAACTCACAGCTAGCCTGATGTAGGCAAACCTGGTAAATAATTAGTTCAACACCATGAGTAACGCACCCGTGGCAAAGCGTGCATTTTCAATCGATGATTTAGCAGCTCTTCGCGCTGTTAGTGGTGTACAGCTTTCTCCTGATGGAAGATCTGCCATCTGTGTGGTTACTTCGGTAATTAACAATTCATACCAGGATATAATAACCGTAATCGATATATCATCAGGGCAACAAAAGCAACTAATGGCCGGATCATCACCGCAATGGTCGCCTGACGGTACTGCAATCGCATACCTTGCTGATAATAATGACAACGCTGCAATTTTTACTTATAACCTGCAGGAGGATTCGGGTGAATTACTGGTGAATATTTATGAATCAGATTATTTCATTGATCATTATGCGAATAAGAATTTTTCCTGGTCCCCAGATGGAAAAACAATAGCGTATGTAAGCACCGCACCCGTGAGTGAAGGAACCGAAAGCCCCGCTTTCAGGGAGTTCACTCATCTTTTGTATAAAACGAAAGGAGGAAGGGGAAGGGAAATTTATGCTGATCAAAGACACACGCATATTTGGTTAATTACAGTTAATGAAAAAAATGCCAGGCCCGTTTTTGTGAGTGAATTTGATGAGCATTCCATCTGCTGGTCTCCAGATGGAAAAAAGATCTGTTTCATCAGCAACACCACTGGCAACCCTGATATGAACCAGTGGAGCGATGTATTTTCTACCGATATTGTAACAGGAGAAATAAATAAGATATCGCGGGAGGGAGGATCGGCATTTCAGCCGGCCTGGTCACCTGACGGACTCTACGTCGCCTACCTTGGAATTAAAAGTGAAATAAGCACCAATGATAGTCCGGCTGAAGATACCCAACTATACATTGTTCCATCAACAGGAGGCACAGCAAAATGTTTAACCCGTTCCCTGGACAGGAGAATAGAGCAATTGTCATGGGAGCCCTCTTCACAACATATCTATTTTACGGCTGGCGATAAAGGCAATACATTGTTATACCGTGTGTCGGTGCTATCCGGAGAAATAGTAGCTGTCATTGACATCAAGGGAAAGGTTACAGAATATTCAATAGGTGATGACGGTAAAAAAATTATTTATGTTCATACCGGCACTACTCATCCGGCGGATGTATTTGTATATACTGTAGCGGATCATTCCAATATCAAGCTTACCGGATTCAGAGAAGAATTATCCGGGAAATGCCTGCTTCAACCTGCGGAAACTTTTTGGTTTAAAAGCTTTGATAACATTGATATTCAGGGTTGGCTCATCCGGCCGGTTCATTTCAATGAAAGCAAGAAGTATCCTTTGATACTGGTGATCCACGGGGGTCCTCATAATATGTTCGGGTATGAATTTGAAGACCGGATGCAGCTGCTTTCAGCAAGTGGTTATGGGGTTTTATTTATAAACCCCAGGGGAAGTAGCGGTTATGGGCAGGAATTTTCAAACGGTTGTGTAAGGGCATGGGGTGAAGGCGATTATAAAGACCTGATGTATGGCATTGAGGTGGTTTTGGAGAATAACAAATGGGTAGACGCATCCAGGCTGGGTGTAACCGGACAAAGCTATGGTGGCTACATGACTAACAGGATCATTACAAAAACAAAAAGATTCAGGGCAGCAGTCGCGGATGGAAGTATTTGTAACCTGATCAGTTTTGCCGGCACTTCCCTGTATCATTCTTTAATGCAATCAGAGTACCAGGGTTCTGTGTATGACAATTATGAGGCATTATGGAGATGCTCGCCGCTAAGGGATGTAACAAATGTTTCTACGCCGGTACTATTTCTTCATGGTGAAACGGATAACGAGGTTCCCTTCTCCCAGGCAGAAGAAATGTTTATAGCGGTAAAGAAGCTCGGTGTTGAAACAGCGTTGGTTCAGTATATCGGAGAAGGACATGGCTGGCGCCCCGATCTTTTGCCTGAAAACAAAAAAGACGCCTTGCAACGAATGATTAACTGGTTCAACAAATATGTATCAATGCCGTTGACGTAAGAAGTTTGTAGTATTCTTTTATAATTGAAATTACAATTTGGTTAAAGGTCTTAGTGCCCTTGTGGGATTTCCTTTGTGTTCCTTGTGGTTAAATGTGGTCTATGATTCCATGAGTCTTTTAACCACAAGGAACACAAAGGAAATCCCACAAGGGGCACAAGGGGCACAAGGGATGCTTTAAAGATATAATCATTAAGATAACGACATTGAAATATCTATAACCGTTTACAATGGAAATAAATATGCCCGCAATAAAGACTTCGAAAAGCTGGTTAAGCTTTGTGGTTATTCATGTACTGTTTATGGGTGTGTGGGGATCATTGATAGAGCTGCCCGAAAAAAACGGATTTCCTGCAACGCTCGGTTATGTTGTATGGGCGCTGACAATGATCCCCGCTGCCATCGTTGCCTTACTATATAACGGCTGGGAAATAGAAAAAGATAAAAGATCAATTTTTTTAGGAGGTCTGGCAGGATTGTTAGGCGCGGCCGGACAGTTGGTATTGTTTTATACTTTACAGGTAGCACCCGCCTACCTCGTATTCCCCTTGTTGTCATTAACACCCGTTGTAACGATATTGCTGGCAGTGCTGTTTCTTAAAGAAAAAACCGGCCGGATGGGATGGATGGGAATTGTAGTAGCTGTTATCGCAATTCTTATGCTTTCCTATCAAACCCCCGGGAGCAGCACGGTAACCGGTTATTCCTGGATGTTGCTTTCCGCAATTTGTTTGGTAGCCTGGGGAGCGCAGGGTTTTGTAATGCGCTTTGCAAATGAAAGCATGCGTGCTGAAAGCATTTTCTTTTACATGATGATCAGTTCGATACTGCTTATACCGGTTGCAATGCTGATGACTGATTTTAATAAATCTATTAATTGGGGATTCAAAGGGCCTGGTCTTGCCGCGATTATTCAAATATTAAATTCATTTGGTGCGTTATGCCTGGTGTATGCTTTCCGTTATGGAAAAGCGATCATAATTGCACCGATGACAACAGCGCTTTCACCGGTGCTGACTGTAGTGATTTCCCTGGCTATCTATGCGGTAGTGCCGCATCCTGTAATAATAGGCGGAATGGTATTGGCGATCATTTCCGCCTTGCTTATGGCTTTTGAAGAATTAAAGACTAATAAATAAAAGTATATGCCTGATCAACATTACCTGGGTTTTGAACGCGATGAAATATTAGATAAAGGGGGACTGGATACCGCAACCGAAATTGCAGGACAACCTGTGTTATGGAGAGAAGTGTATGACCTGGTGCTGTTAAAAAGCAATTCCCTGGATAGTTTTTTACGGCCTGTTTTTGCAATAAGTAACCTGCGGGTTATCTTAACAGGCGCGGGATCATCTGCCTTTGTAGGTGAAGCGGCGCAGGGAATATTTCAATCGGAAACAGGAAAACTAACACAGGCGATTGCTTCCACCGACCTGGTTACACATCCTTCCTTATATTTTCTTAAAGATATACCTACGCTAATGGTGTCTTTCGCAAGATCGGGCAATAGCCCGGAAAGCTACGAGGCAGTGCGGCTGGCGAATATATGTTGCAATACTATTTTTCATTTAATTATAACTTGTAACAAAAATGGTGACCTGCTTCACCATACAAAGGGGAAAAATGTATTTACGTTGCTGCTTCCTGAGAAAGCAAATGATAAAAGCCTTGCAATGACAGGCAGCTTTACTTCCATGCTGCTGACGATTGTATTAATCGCAAAATTGAATAAAATCAACGCGCAGCTGTTGCCATTGAAAGACCTTATTGAAACGGCAAAGGAACTGTTGGAAAACTATGTGCCGTTAATTAGGGATGTATCCAATCATATTTTTGATCGTGTGATATTTCTTGGCTCGGGACCGTTGCTGGGCATCGCACGGGAATGTCACCTGAAATTGCAGGAACTTACTGATGGAAAAGTGATATGCAAGCACGACTCATTTTTAGGGTTCCGCCACGGTCCGCGTGCAGTTACCAATAAAAAATCATTAGTTATTTACCTTTTTTCAGGTGACGATAAAGTGTTTCAATATGAAAAAGACCTGGCGTCATCTATTTCATCGGATTCACCGGAGGTACCTGTAATTGCCGTAGGCAGAAAGATTCCTGGTTTGCAAAATGTGATCCTCCATATTGAGTTCGTACATTCCAATGAATTTGTTTTTATTGCTGCCACATTATTAGGCCAGCTGATGGGATTTTACCAGAGCATCCGGCTAGGCCTCCAGCCAGATAATCCATCTGTCAGTGGCAGTATCAACAGGGTAGTGCAGGGTGTTACTATTTATTCATAACTATGAAACAAGACAAAAATATTCTTGTTGTGGGTGAATTGAATATTGACCTGATATTAAATGAGATCAGGGGAGTGCCGGTGGTAGGAACAGAAATAATGGCCGGAGACATGAATATTACCCTGGGAAGTTCCTCCGCTATATTCGCAGCCAACATTGCCATGCTGGGCATCAGTACATCTTTTTGTGGCATGCTGGGAAATGATTCATTTGGAAAATTTATTCTGGAAGAACTAAACAGGAGACATGTGAACACGGATTATATCACACAATCAGTTGATGATAAAACAGGGTTAACAGTAGTAATGAACTATTCGCAAGACAGGGCTATGGTAACGTATGGCGGTGCAATGGAAACTTTTTCAATGGCACACATACCTGAAGATCTCTCTTTATTCGGTCACCTGCATCTGTCTTCTTACTTTTTGCATAAAGCACTGAAACCTCACATACCCGCCTTGTTCAAAAAAGCAAAGGATCACGGGTTAACTACTTCCTTAGATCTTCAATGGGATCCTGAAAATGAATGGATGTTTCCTTTTGAGCTATGCCTTCCTTATGTTGATGTGTTCTTACCAAATGAAACAGAAATATTATTGCTCACAAAATTATCTTCAATAGAAGACGCTGCCATTACACTGGCACCATTCGCTAATTTGATTATTATCAAAAGGGGAACTAAAGGCGCACTGGCTTATGATAAAGGAAATTTTATTGCTTCTCCTCCTATGTTGCACAATAATTTTATTGATGCGATCGGGGCAGGCGACAGCTTTAACGCGGGATTTATTTCAACATATCTGAAAGGCTATCCATTGCAAGAATGCCTTCGGTTTGCAAACCTGTGCGGCGCCATAAATACAACTGCAGCGGGCGGTACCGCGGCATTTGCAGACATTGATCTATTTAAAGAAAAGGCCAGAACATTGTTTAATACAGAAGCTTTATTATGACCCTGCAAGAAAAGCTACAAACATTCACCGCGCAAAAAAGAGGTTTGCTCGCGACAAATTATTATAACCTTGAAACACTCCATGGCGTGCTGAAAGCCGCTTCAGCACTCAATCAACCTGTTATACTTCAGCTAACAAGAAGCTCTATTGAATATATGGGATTGAAAACTGCCGTAAGTTTAGGAAGAACCGGCCTGCAAGAACACAATGTTGAAGGCTGGATACATCTTGACCATGGCGATTCCGTGGATCTTGTTCATTCATGCCTTGATGCAGGATTCGATTCTGTTATGATAGACGGAAGTGAAGTGCCTTTTAAAGAGAATATTAAAATAACTTCCGAAGTGGTAAAATTAGCTGCTCCTTATAAAGCAAATGTGGAAGCGGAACTGGGTTATATAGCGAAGCTCGGACAGTCAAATGCTCACCAGGGATTTACCCAGGTGAACGAGGCGAAAACATTTGTTGAAGCAACGGGAATAGATGCGCTTGCCATAGCGATCGGAACGTCACATGGATTTTATAAAGCTGAACCGCAACTTCAGTTTGAGCTATTGTCTGCCATTCGTTCTTCAGTTGAAACAGTGCTGGTGCTGCACGGAGGATCAGGTGTTCCGGCGGTGCAATTAAAAGAGGCTATCAGCAGAGGAATATGCAAGGTCAATCTTGCCACGGAAATCAAAAACATATTCATGAAATCCCTCCAGGTATTGCTTGCGGATAATGAAGAGATCGACCTGAGGAAAGTGTTTCCAAAAGCTACTGGAAAAGTTACGGAACTTGTTAGGGAAAAACTGGAAATTATGGAGACAAGGGGCTTACTGCCAGGTGATTAAAAGTTCATGGCATCTGATAAAACAATTGCCAATGAAAATAGATTGAAGAGCATTGGCCGAAAAACCCGGAGCGCCAGTAATGGAATAGGGGCTGTTAATTTGGATAATATTCCTTTAAACTGCCGTATAACATAAAGATAGAACCATTGGGAAGAAACGAAGAATATGGTCTCTATTTGTATCGATAATAAAAGATGTATTGTTAATCGTACAATTAATGAGAAAGGTAATTTGTTATGGTTTTATACTAAGCATGGTAAGGTTAAGTTTTCATCAGTAAAAGTATCACCCATTTTAGGTAATTAAATGCCAATCAATGTCGATGACTGAAGGATTTCGTATGTAGCAGCCATTCATTGTGTCCCTTGTGGGATTTCCTTTTTGTCCATTGTGGTTAAATAGGGTCTATGATTCTAAGAGTCTTTTAACCACAAGGAACACAAAAGAAATCCCACAAGGAACACAAAAGAAATCCCACAAGGGCCTCTAAGGCCTCTAACTAAATTATAATTCAAATACGAATGAACACTACTAACTTCTTAAGTCAACGGCATTGAATTGCCATTGGTATTTTTAATTTGAGGCTCTGAATGAAGAGAGCTTAGGAACTTATAAGTCATGAACGGATAGCTATCTCTTTAAGCTTTGTAATTCTATTTGTTTTGAGATTTCTTTGTTTAAGACTTTCGAAGTCTACGTTTGTATTGCGAGCTGGTGAAATTTAAGACTTATATCTTTATATTGAATAAACATAGAATGGAAAGATTCTTAAGAACTTATAAAACAGACGCTGACTTCCGAAGTCTTGGAGAGCGATATCTTACACCTGGTGATCAGACTTCGAAAGTCTTAAACGGGTACGCTGTCTTTATAAGCTTTTATAATTTTATCTGTTTAATAAGATGTCTCATTTAAGACTTTCGAAGTGTGAACCTGCGGTGTAATACAAAACCGCTAACAAGATATAATTTATAAAAGACGTATATTTGGGGCATAAAAATATATTTATGCTTCAACTTAAATTGCGTCCTCACTTAACAAAAGAGGAGTTGAAAAGA
>JAABUS010000033.1_pt1 | contig 59745 bp, 59 predicted proteins | sample 5560161 | NCBI WGS metagenome assembly JAABUS01 (sample SAMN10711885, study PRJNA513376) | rock metagenome | isolation source: Antarctica rocks | place: Antarctica: Victoria Land, Trio Nunatak nord | collected 2016-01-04
CAACCGGCGGTCGTAGCGAGGCATCCACCGCCGCCCTTCCCGGCTGCGGGAAAGCGAGCCTCAACCTCGTCAGCGAGGGCAGACTCTCGATCGGCACGGACAATCCCGCCTACCCGCCGTGGTTCGCGGGCGGCGAGGGCACGAAGCCGTGGAAGATCAACGACCCGAACAAGGGCAAGGGGCTCGAGCCGGCCGTTGCGTACGCGGTTGCCAAGCGGCTCGGCTTCGCTAGGGGAGATGTCCGCTGGGTCTACACCCCCTTCAACAAGGCGATCGCCCCGGGCCGGAAAGCCTTCGACTTCGCGATCAACCAGATCTCGTACACGCCCGAGCGGGCGAAGGTGCTCACCTTCAGCTCCTCGTACTACAACGTGAACCAGTCGATCGTCGGACTGAAGGGGAAGCCGATCGCGGCAGTCCGCTCGAAGGCGGGCCTGCGCAGGTACAAGCTCGGCGCGCAGCTCGGGACGACGAGCTACCAGTACATCGTCGGGAGCATCAAGCCGTCGCGGAGTCCGGCTGTCTACGACACGAACGACGCGGCGGTCGCGGCACTGAAGAACGGCCAGATCGACGGGCTCGTCGTCGACCTCCCGACCGCCTTCTACGTGACCGCGGTGCAGGTGCCGAACGGCAAGATCATCGGTCAGTTCACGTCCGCTGTCGGCAACCAGGAGCGCTTCGGAATGGTCTTCCAGCGGGGCAACTCGCTCGCGGGCTGCGTCAACAAGGCACTCGCGCAGATGAAGCAGACCGGCGTGCTCAAGCGGATCCAGCAGATCTGGCTTGCCAAGGTGACCGGCGCGCCAGTCCTGAAGTAGGAACTCGGTTCGGAATGATGGCCCCTCTGATCTGGTGCGATCGGCGGTGCGAGGCAAGGACGCAGGGAGCGCCCATACTGACTCAGTATGGGCGCGACTGAGGACGCCGCATCGCGCCGTCGAGCGTGCCAGAGCGGAGATGGCTCCTCATTCTGAATCGAGTTCTAAGCTGAACCGCAGGTCGAAGCTGCTCGGGGGCGGCGGCGCAGGGAGCGCCGTCGCCCTCGCGCTTCTGAGCACCGCCGTTCTCTTCGGTGCGCTCGTCTACGGGGTCACGCGGTCGAGCGGCTGGCCGGAGGTCGAGGCGGCGTTCTTCGACTGGGGGAACTATCGCGAGTCGTTCCCTGCAATCTCCCGCGCGTTCCTCCTGAACGTGAAGATCTTCCTGATCGCGGAGGCCTTCATCCTCGTCTTCGCGCTCGTCCTTGCGGTCGTCCGCAGCCTGCCGGGGCCCGTCTTCTTCCCCTTCCGCGCGCTCGCGATCGCCTACGCGGACTTCTTCCGCGGCGTCCCGACGATCCTCGTGATCGCGCTGCTCGGGTTCGGCGCGCCCGCGCTTGCGATCGACGGCGTTCCCACGTCTACGACCTTCTGGGGAGTCGTCTCGCTCGTGCTGATCTACACGGCCTACGTCTCGGAGGTGTACCGGGCCGGGATCGAATCCGTACACCCGAGCCAGGAGGCCGCGGCCCGGTCGCTCGGGCTGACGCACACGCAGGCGCTCGCCTCCGTCGTGCTTCCCCAGGCGGTGCGGCGGGTGATCCCACCGCTCCTGAACGACTTCATCGGACTCCAGAAGGACACCGCGCTCGTCGGCATCCTCGGCTCGGTGGAGGCGTTCAAGCAGGCGCAGATCGAGGTCTCCGCCGACTTCAACTTCACTCATTACCTCGTCGCCGCGACGCTCTTCGTCGCGATCACGATCCCGCTCGCGCGCTTCACCGACTGGCTCGTCGCGCGCGACCGGCGGCGGCGCCAGGCGGGTGGGCTCGTATGAGCGCGGTGAAAGTCGAGGGGCTGCGGAAGTCGTTCGGCAAGCTCGAGGTGCTGAAGGGGATCGACCTCGACGTCGCCGAGCACGAGGTCGTCTGCCTGATCGGCGCCTCCGGCTCCGGCAAGTCGACCCTGCTTCGCTGCGTCAACCTGCTCGAGCCGATCGACGAGGGGCGGATCGTCGTCGGGAGCGACGAGATCACCGCCCGCGGCGTCGACGTCAACGCCCTGCGCCGGAGGATCGGAATCGTCTTCCAGGCGTACAACCTCTTCCCGCACATGAGCGTGCTGCGCAACGTGACGCTCGGGCCGCAGAAGGCGCGCGGGCTCACGCGGCGGCAGGCCGAGGCCGAGGCCGACGAGCTGCTCGGCCGCTTCGGGCTCGCGGACAAGCGCGACGACTATCCCGACCGGCTCTCGGGCGGCCAGCAGCAGCGCGTCGCGATCGTGCGCGCGCTCGCGATGCAGCCAGAGGTGATGCTGCTCGACGAGGTCACGAGCGCGCTCGACCCGGAGCTCGTAGCCGAGGTGCTGAACGTGATCCGCGAGCTCGCCGCCGGAGGAATGACGATGCTGATCGCCACGCACGAGATGGGGTTCGCACGTGACATCGCGAGCCGCGTCTGCTTCCTCGACGCGGGCGTGATCCTCGAGCAGGGGCCGCCGGCTCAGATCTTCTCGAACCCCCAGGAGCCCCGAACCCGCCAGTTCCTCGACCGGATCATCGAGGCGGGCCGGCTGTAGTTGGCCTGGAGCCTCGCGGTGCTCCCGAGTCGCCCTCTATCCTGGCTTCGTGGTTCAAGATCCGCAGCGCATCGACCTCTCGCTCGAGCCGCTCGACGACTACGTCGTGATCCAACCGACTGACGAGGAGGCGGAGACGCGGACCGGCTTGATCATCCCGGCCTCGGCGGAGGCGCTCTGCCGAACGGGGATCGTGACCGCGATCGGCGCCGAGGCGAACGGCGTCGAGGCGGGCGACAAGGTGCTCTTCCCAAAGGACGCGGGCTTCGAGGTGCGCCTGCACGGCGCCGAGGTGAAGGTGCTGCGTCGTGGCGAGCTGATCGCCCGGGTGCACGACTACCCCGACGGCTAAGAGATCTAGGGCAGCATGAGAACGAGCAAGGCCACGCGGCTTGCGCCACGCGGCCTCGAGCTCCGCCGCTTGTGTGGGCTGCGGCTCCCACAGACGGCGTAGATCTCATCGGCCCGTCGCGTCACCGTGAGATCCCCTGATCGAGTGAACCGAGCCTGTCAACGCCGAACGGGTAATGGTGTGAAGCGCTCCGGCTCGACCACGATGGCGAGGAAGAGGCACATGGTTCCTTGGCGGCGAGGGGCCATCGCCTCGAGGCGGACGCGCTCCCCACGGGGGAACGCGTCCGCCTCCCTTTCGTGCTCGAAGCCTGATTTACGAGCCAGGCCGTGCGGTACCATCCCGAGCCACGGAGAAGTGGCCGAGTGGCTGAAGGCGGCGCCCTGCTAAGGCGTTATGGGGGTGAACTCCTCCATCGAGGGTTCGAATCCCTCCTTCTCCGCCTCGCTTCCCCGCCTGGGCGCGTCCTGCGACGGACGGAGCCGGCCCCCTGCGCCGCCTCGCCCTCCTCGCGCCTGAACCACGGGGAACGGAACTGGTTCGCGAGTAGTCTGTGCCCGCACGGAGGGGTGGCAGAGCGGTCGAATGCGGCGGTCTCGAAAACCGTTATCCGTCTTAACGGCGGATCGAGGGTTCAAATCCCTCCCCCTCCGTCTCATCACCAAAACGGTTTCGCCGGGCGAGTTCGGAGTCGGTGGCGTCGATCCCGCTATTGCGCCGGCTTGGTTGAGTTCTCGCCGTAGCGGGACGCCTCACAGACCGACGTGCTGGGCAAGCCAGCGCCGGTTTCGCGTCTGTGCGTCGATCTGGGCCCTGGGGTCGTCGCCCGGCGCGGGCACCCAGTCCTGCTCGACCACGACCCAGCCGGCGTAGCCGGCGAGCTGGGCAAAAAACCCCTCCAGATCGACGTCTCCTGTGCCCAGCTCGCAGAAGGCCCCTCCGCGCCAGGCCCCGTCCCATCCGGATGCCCCCTCCAGCACGGCGAGCCGGACGTCCTTGACGTGCACGTGCTCGATGCGGTCCCGCCAGTCGTGCGCGGCTTGCACGGCGTCGCCGCCCGCGGCGGTGAGATGGCCGCTGTCGAGGAGGATCGCGACATCCGTGTTCTCGAGTAGCCGTTCGATCTCGGCCGGCGTTTGCACGCGCGTGCCCATGTGGTGGTGGAAGCTCGGCTTAAAGCCACGGGCACGTGCCAGCTCGAGGGCTCGCCGGACGCCATCGAGAGCGACGTCCCCGTCGCGCGGGCCTCGGTCGCATAGAACCGGCTGCGCGTCGAACCCCTCGAGCAGGTCGAGCGTGGCCACGAGCGGTGCGAGGTCGCCGTCGCCGAAGCGGAGCTCGACGAAAGCGCCGGCGAGCTTCAGCCCTCGGCGGTCGAGGCGCTCGCGCAGCTGCTCGCCTTCGCCGAGGTAGCCGGGCGGGCCGAGTTCCGTTCCCTCGTAGCCGGCCGCCGCGATCGCGTCGAGCACCAGCTCGGGCCCCGGCACGTTCGGCAGGATCCCCACCGTCAGCTCGAACGCGCCGTAGCTGACGGGCGCGTTGGCGACGCGGATCACCGGACGAGGGGCACGCGGGGGTCCGGCTCGAGGTCGGCCCAGGCCTCGCGGATCCAGTGGAGGGCCGGATCGTCTGCCGACGCCATCGAGCGGTTGTCGCCGGCCAGGGCGTTCAAATAGTAGAGGTCGTAGCCGTGCGCGGCCGCGGTCGTGTGGTAGCCGTGCGGGACGAGCATCACGTCGCCGTGGCGGACCGTCTCTGTGACGTCGAGCCCGTGGCGCGGGCTGTAGAGCCGCTGCACCGCGAACGCCTCGGGCGCTCGGGTTCGGAAGTAGTACGTCTCTTCGAGCACGACCTCGCCGGGAGCGTTGTCCTCGTCGTGCTTGTGCGGCGGGTAGCTCGACCAGTTGCCGGCCGGCGTGAACACCTCGACGACGAGAAGCCGCTCGGCGGGGAATTCCGGCTTGACGATGTGGTTGATCTGCCGAGTCGCGTTGCCTGAGCCGCGCACTTCGATCTCGATGTCTTCGGGCCGCACGAGCACTGGCTCGCGGCGCGTCTCGCAGAGCGCGCCGCAGATCGCGACCTCGCCCTCGCCCTCGACGCTGTAGGCGGTGTCGCGGGGCAGGTAGAGGGCCCATGGCATCCCGGCGAAGACGTGCTCGCGGCCGCCGAGCTCCCACGTCTCGCCCTCCGCTTCGACGCGGCAGTGGCCGGCGAGCGGGACGAGCACGATCTCGGCGGCTCCCGTCTCGGACGAGAACGCGCCGCCGCGCACGCCGAAGTGCAGGTAGCTCCACCCGGCCGAGTTCGGGGTCACGTGCTCCCACGCGCCCGCCCTGAGGAGCAATTCGCTCATACGAGTGCCGCCTCGAGCTCCTCGAGCCGCGGCATCGCCTCCGAGCAGGCGAGCTGCGACGCGACGAGCGCGCCTGCGACCGTGCCGCGCCGTACGCCCTCGACGAGCGGCAGCCCGGCGAGCAGCGCCTGGCCGAGCGCGGCCGCGAAGGCGTCACCGGCTCCGAGACCGTTTACGACGTCCACGGGGAAGCCCGCCACGTCTGACTCGTCGCCGTCCTCGAACACCGTCGCGCCGCGCTCGCCGCGTTTCAGCACGAGCGTGGGCGCCTCTACCAGAGCGGCGTCCACCTCCTCCTCGTTGCCGATCACGATGTCGGCCGCCGCGACGGCCTCTGCCGCGAATGCCGGATACGCGGACGGATCGTCCCAGAGGCTCGGTCGCCAGTCGAGGTCGAAGATCGTCGTCCCGCGATGCGCGCGCAAGGCGGCAAGCGTCGTCTCGCGGCTCGGCGACTGTGCGAGTCCCGTCCCGGTCGCGTAGAGGAGCGGCGCTGCGGCGACCTCGTCCGCGTCGAAGTCCACCGGCGCGAGCTGCCAGTCGGGCGCGGTCGGCTTCCGGTAGAAGGTGAGCGGAAAGTGATCCGGCGGCCATACCTCGCAGAAGGTCGGCGGCGTCTGCCAGTAGGGATCGACGGCGAGGAAACGGACGTCGACTCCCTGCGCGGCGAGCCACGAGCGGACGTAGTCGCCGTGCCCGTCCTCGCCCACGCGAGAGACGATCGCCGTGGACACGCCCAGCCGGGCCAGCCCGGTCGCGACGTTCCCCGCAAACCCACCGACGAAGCGGGTGAACGTGCGCACGTCAGCAAGCCGGGTCTCGAGCTCGTTCGGATAGAGGTCGATCCCGACGCGCCCCATCACGACTGCCTGGATCACACGTGACTCCGCTCGTCCTCGCGCGCAGCCGCGTAACGCTCCCGGGCTTCCCGCACGGAGGCGACGCTCGAGACCTCGGCGACCGCGACGTCCCACCAGCTCTCGTAGCCGGGAACGGCCTCGTAACGGTCGACCTCGACGACGATCGCGACCGGGCCCGCCTCGGTCCTCGCGGCCTCGAGCGCGGCGCGCAGCTCGTCGACCGTCGCGACGCGGATCGCTTTCACGCCGAGCGAGGCGGCGTTTGCGGCGAGATCGATCGGCAGGTGATCCGCTGACCCCCCGCTGTCGACCCCGAGCGAGCCGTTCAAGCGGTGGCGGAAGAGCGTCCCGAACCCGTCCGTGCCGAGCGAGCGGGACAATGAGCCGATCGAGCTATAGCCGTGGTTGTCAACGATCACGACGATCAGCTTCTGCCGCTCCTGCACCGCCGTCACGAGCTCGCTCGAGAGCATCAGGTACGAGCCGTCCCCGACGAGGACGTAGACCTCGCGTTCGGGCGCCGCCAACTTGACGCCGAGCCCGCCGGCGATCTCGTAGCCCATGCACGAGTACCCGTACTCGACGTGGTAGCCCTTCGGATCGCGCGTCCGCCAGAGCTTGTGCAGGTCGCCCGGCATCGACCCGGCGGCGCAGACGACGACGTCCTGCGGATGCGCCGCATCGTTGACGGCGCCGATCACCGCGCTCTGCGCCGGCGGATCGTGCCCCAGCGCGTACAGGCGCGACACCTCCGCGTCCCACTCGCCGTTGAGGCGGGCGGCCTCGGCGCGGTAGGCGTCGTCGACCGACCAGCCGGCGAGCCTCTCCGCAAGCCGCTCTAGCGTCGCGCGAGCATCGCCGACGAGCGCGAGGCCGGCATGCTTGACCGCGTCGAGATCGGCGACGTTGACGTTCACGAAGCGAACGTCGTCGTTTCGGAACGCCGTCTTCGACGCGGTCGTAAAATCGGACCAGCGCGTCCCCACGCCGATCACGAGATCGGCGTCGGCCGCGACGCGGTTGGCGGCAAAGGTGCCGGTGACGCCGAGGGCGCCGAGCGCCGAAGGGTGGTCGTACGGGAGCGACCCTTTGCCGGCCTGCGTCTCTCCCACAGGGATCCCGGTCTCGTCACAGAGGCGCAGGAGAGCGTCTGTCGCCTCCGAATAGACGACACCGCCACCGGCGACGAGCAGCGGCCGCTGCGCCGCGCGAATCAGCTCGACCGCTTGTGCGAGCGTCGCCTCGTCGGGCAGCAGGCGCGGGACGTGCCAGACTCGCTTTCGCAGAAAACCATCCGGACAGTCGAAGGCCTCCGTCTGCACGTCCTGCGGGAAGGCAAGCGTGACTGCTCCGGTCTCTGCCTGGTTGACGAGGACGCGCATCGCCTGGAGCGCCGCCGGCACGACCTGCTCCGGCCGCCAGATCCGGTCGAAGTACCGCGACACCGGACGGAGTGTCTCGTTCACGGAGGCGTCGCCGGCCCATGGCAGCTCGAGCTGTTGCAACACCGGGTCGGGCCCGCGCGAGGCGAACACGTCGCCCGGCAGCAGCAGCACGGGCAGCCGGTTCACCGTCGCCAGAGCGGCGCCGGTGACCAGGTTCGTCGCCCCGGGCCCGATCGACGTCGTGCACGCCATCGCGCCGAGGCGGTTCTTCATCCGCGCGTATCCGGCGGCGGTGTGCACCATCCCCTGCTCGCTGCGCGCCTGGTAGTAGGTCAGCAGCTCGGGGCTCGCGTAGAGCGCCTCGCCGATCCCGGCGACGTTGCCGTGGCCGAAGATGCCGAAGCAGCCGCCGAAGAAGCGCTGCTCGACCCCGTCTCGCTCGACGTACTGGGCAGCCAGAAAGCGGACAAGCGCCTGTGCTGCAGTGAGCCTCAGAGCTCCGCCTTGATCGTCTCGAGCTCGTGCTCGAGCTCGGCCAGCTCGCGGCCGCCCGCCATCAGGCGCACGAGCTCCGGCTGGTCGATCTCGCTCTTCGCGTAGTTCCCGAGGCTCTGACCGCGGTTCAGGATCACGAAGCGGTCGCCGACCGGATACGCGTGGTGAGGGTTGTGCGTGATGAAGATGACGGCGACGCCGCGGTCGCGCGCCTGCAGGATGTACTTGAGGACCATGCCCGCCTGCTTCACGCCGAGCGCCGACGTCGGCTCGTCGAGGATGAGCACGCGCGCGCCGAAGTACACCGCCCGTGCGATCGCGACCGACTGCCGCTCACCGCCCGAGAGCGTGCCGACCGACTGGTCCGGGTCGCGGATGTCGATCCCCATCTCGCTCAGCTCCCGGCGGACTATTCGCTTCGCGCTCGCCGCGTCGAACCACTTCAGCGGCCCGATCCCCTTTCGCGGCTCGGCTCCGAGGAAGAAGTTCCGCCAGATCGACATCAGCGAAACCATCGCGAGGTCCTGGTAGACGGTCGCGATCCCCTTCGCGCGCGCGTCCCGCGGCGAGCCGAACTGCACCTCCTCGCCGTCGACGAGCAATCGCCCGGCGTCGTGGCGATGAGCGCCGGAGAGGATCTTGATGAAGCTCGACTTGCCCGCACCGTTGTCGCCGAGGATGCACGTCACCTCGCCCGCGTCCACGTGCATGGAGACTTCCTTCAGAGCGACGACGTTGCCGTAGTACTTCGAGATCGCGTCCGCCTCGAGGAGGTGGCCCGCCGCCGTCATCTCGCCCCCTGAGCGCGGCTGCGAATGATCGTGTTCAGCATCACGGCGGCAAAGAGGATCGCGCCCTGGAACGTGAAGGTCCAGTTGCTGTCCCACTCCGCGAAGATGATCCCGAGCTGCACCATCCCGAGCATCGCAGCGCCGAAGAACGTGCCGATCACGGAGCCGTAACCACCGGTCAGCAGGCAGCCGCCGACGACCGCGCAGATGATGAAGACGAATTCGAGCCCGATCCCCTCCTTGGCCTGGATCGAACGCAGCTCGAATGCCGTGATGATCCCCATCAGCGTCGCCACGCCCGAGGTCATCATGAAGAGCGTGATCTTCGTCCGTGCGACCGGGACCCCGACGTTGCGCGCCGCAACCGGATCGCCGCCGGCGCTGTAGATCCAGTTGCCGAAGCGCGACTTCGCCAGCAGCCAGGCGCCGACGAGTGTGAGCCCGATCCACCAGAGCACCTTCACCTTGAAGTCGTACTGCGTCAGCTCCGACGCGAAGAACCGGCGTGCGCTCTCGAAGCCGGTCGCGCTGTCGATCTCCTGGATCGCGGTCGTACCGGTGAGCTTCAGGGTGAGCGCGGCGTTGACGCCCTGGAGGACGAAGAAGGTGGCGAGCGTGACGATGAAGCTCGGCAGGTTCGTCCGGATCACGACCAGGCCGTTCAGGAACCCGACGGCAAGGCCGAACACGAGCACGATCGCCATCGCGGGCCAGATGTTCAGATCCTGAAACGTGGCGAGGTAGCCGAGAAGGAGCCCCGAGCTGCCGATCATGGCTCCGGCCGAAAGGTCGAATTCGCCCCCGATCATCAGCAGCGCGACCGGAACGGCGACGATCCCGAACTGGGCGGCCTGATCGGTCCAGCTCGCGGCGATGGCGGGCTCGCCGATCCAGTTCACCGCGCGTGCGAAATACGCGAACGCGAAGAACACCGCGACGGCGCCGAGCAGGGCGCCGATATCGGGTCGCGTGAGCACACGCGCAAGCGGTCCGACGCGGACGAGTCGCTCGTCGGGCGTCGCGGTCTTCTCGGCCATCGCGGCTGCGGATCCGGCTGGGCGGGCGACGTCGAGGTCGCCCGCCCACCCGGGTTCCTAGCGGGTGCCCTTCTTGGCGAGCGCGGCCACGCGGGCGGCATTCGCCTTGTTGATGATGCCGGGCCCGGTCAGCACCGGCGCACCGTTACCGACGGTGTTCAGGTTCGTGGCATAGAGCATTGCGAAGACGACCGGTAGGTACCCCTGGAGGTACTGCTGTTGGTCGATCGCGAACAGCATCTTCCCGGACTGGATCAGCCTGATCGAGCCGCCGACGTCGAACGTGCCGACCTTTGTCCCGGACCGGACGACGTCGGTGCACGGGATGGTCACGTCGGGATCCAGCCCGAGGAACGCGTCCAGCGACCTGTCGGCCGTGAAGGCCGCCTTGACCTTCGCCTTCGTGCCCGGGATGTCCGCCTTCGCATTCGGGATCGTCAGCACCTTCACGGCGGAGCCGCCCATGATTTTCTTGACGCCGTCGGCTCGCTGTTGGAGTCCCGAGTTGCTGGCCTCGTGGATCACTATCAGCACCTTCTTGGCGCCTGCCTTCTTGAACTGCTTCCCGGCGCCCTGGCCCGCGATGTTCTCGGTCTGACCGACGTGCACCTCATACGTCGACAGATCGTCGAACGCCCCGAGTCCGGAGTTGACCGTGATGATCTGGATCCCCTTCGCCGCCGCCTTCCGGAGCGGGTCCTTCAGCGCGCTCGCATCCGGGACCGACGTCGCGATGATCTTCGCTCCCGAGGCGATCGCGGCATTGATGCCCGAGACCTGCTTCGCGACGTTGTTGTTCGCGTACACCTGGGTGACGCTGACGCCGCGCCCCCTCAGATCCCTCGCGGCCTGGTCGACACCCTTCTTGAACACCGACCAGAACGAGCCCGTGTCGCCGTGCGTGACGACCGCGACCTTGATGGTCGCCGAAGTCGCGCCGAACGCTGCTGCGGTGGGCCCGCCGAGCGCGGTCAGGCCGGCTGCGGTCAGGCCTCCCTTGACGAGGAGCCCGCGGCGTGAGAGCCCCGTCTCCTCGAACGTCTCGAGAACGTCGTCGTTCATCGTGTCCCGTCTCCTTTGTCGGTTGCAACTCCAATGCTGCGATTCTCAACCAGCGAGGGCTCCCGCGCTAGTCACCTCCTCGATCGAGATCGGGCGCCGCTCGGCACGCGAGCGGTCCGCGGCGAGCGCAACGCAGAGCGCGGCGCGCGCGGCGCCCAGCGTGCACCTGCTCTCGCCCCCGCGGCGCACTGCCTCCACGAACGCGACGAGTTCGGCGCGGTAGGCTGGCTCGAAGCGCTCGAGGAAGTTCCGGTAGCCCGCCTCGAGCGGCCGCACGGCGCCGGGCTCGACGGAGCGGATCGGGCTTCGGGAGTCGATGCCGACGGCGATGCTGTCGGCGGTGCCGAAAACCTCGAGCCGCACGTCGTAGCCGAGGGCGTCGTGGCGCGCCCCCGAGAGGATCCCGAGTGCGCCACCGCTGAGCCGGAAGGTCGCGACGGCAGTGTCGACGTCGCCGTGGCGCTCGAACCAGGGCGTCTCACGAACGGCGCCGTCTGCAAACACCTCGACGATCTCCTGGCCGCTCACGTAGCGCACCGCGTCGAAGTCGTGGATGTGGAGGTCACGGAAGATACCGCCCGAGGAGGCGACGTACGCCTCGTCCGGTGGCGCGGGATCGTGCGTCGCCGCGCGGACGACGAGCAGGGTGCCCAACGCCCCGCTCGCAACCGCATCGCGCGCGGCGAGGTAACCCGCGTCGAAGCGACGTTGAAAACCGATCTGGACGAGGATTCCGGCACGCTCGATCTCTGCGCTGAGATCGTCCATCGTTTCGACGTCGAGCGCAACCGGCTTCTCGCAGAACGCGGGGAGACCCGCCTCTGCGGCGAGCCGAAGCAGCGGCGCGTGCCCCGGCGTCGTCGTCGCGATCACGAGTGCGTCGACGCCGGCCTCGACGAGGGCCTCGGATGTCTTCACCGCCTCCGCACCGACCTCGCTCGCCACCCTGCTCGCGCGGGTGGGGTCGGCATCGGTCAGCGTTACCGCCGAGACATCATTGAGCGCCCGCAGCGTACGAACGTGAAAGGCGCCGATCCTGCCGACTCCGATCACGCCCACATGGAGACCTGCTGCCATGGAAACGGTTACCGTAAGCGCTTACACAAGGCTCTGTCAAGCGAGCGGGGCAGTCGAGCCGCGGACGACGAGCTCGGGCTCGAGCAAGTGCAACCGTTGCGGCACCTCGCGCCCGGCTGCGAGGTCGAGCAGGAGCTGAGTCGCCCGCCGCGCGATCTCGAACGCCGGCTGGCGAATGGTCGTCAGCGGGGGCGTCGTGTGAGCCGCGAGCCGAAGGTCGTCGAACCCGACGACCGAGATGTCGTCTGGTACGCGGCGCCCGCTCTCGGCAATCGCGTGCATCACCCCGAGCGCTGAGAGGTCGTTGGCCGCGAAGACAGCCGTGAGCGTCGAGGCCGCCAGCAGCGGCCGCATGGCCTCGTAACCGCCCTCTTCGGTGAAGGACCCGGCGGTGACGAGCGCCGGATCGTGCTCGACGGCCGCCGCGACGAGGGCATCGCGGTATCCCTCCACACGCTCGGCGCTGATCCGCAGCCCCGGCGCGCCGGCGACGTGCGCGATACGCGTATGCCCGAGCGAGAGCAGGTGCTGGGTGGCCAGCTTCGCCCCGAGCCGGTTGTCCACCTGGACGAGCGGGACGAAGGTGGAGTCGATGTCGCGGTCGAGGCAGACGATCGGGAGGCCCTCGCGAACGAAGTCGGCGATCCTCTCCGGAGGCAGCACGAGGCCGTCCACGAGCACACCGTCCACCTGCTTCGCGCGCAGGAGGCTCAGGTACTGCTCCTCCCGCTCGGCGTCGCCTTCGGTCGTGCAGAGGAGCATCGTCGAGCCGGCTTCGAGCGCCCGTTGCTGGATTCCGCTGACGAGGGCCGCGTAAAACGGGTTCGCGATGTCCGGGAGGAGTAGCGCGATCGTCTGTGTCGACTTGGTGACGAGGCTGCGTGCGACCGAGTTCGGCCGGTAGCCGAGCTGCTTCACGGCAGCGTCGATCGCCGCGCTTGTTGCAGGCGCGATCTGTCCCGTGCCATTGAGCGCGCGCGAGACGGTCGCCGTCGACACACCGGCGAGGCGCGCCACGTCGTAGATCGTCGGTCGTGTGCCGCTCATGAACGCAGCCTAGATATAACCGCTTTCAGCAACCGCTTACGCGAGACGACGACTACGCGGCGGTCGTCGGGAGTGCCGTGCCAGCGCGGGGGCGATCGGTCACTGTGCTGAAGAGCCGTGGTGAGAGCGCCGCCGACCACGTCGTTGTCGAGCTTGCGCCGCCGGGAACGAGCAAGGGCGGTAGCCGATCTGGTCGAGATGCCGCTCGACGACGGAGGATCGCTAGGCGTGCGTCGGTGTCGGTTCGCCGGGGCGCGCCCGCCAGTTCCGCTCGATCCGTCTCATCATCGACGGGTACACGAGCAGGTGCCGGAACGGCCTGATCGCGGCCATGTAGGCGATCCCGAGCAGTCCGTTTGGCTTCACCAAAACGGCCATCTGGCCGCGGTAGCCGCCGGCTCCGTCTGGGACCCAGCCGATGTGCATGACACCGTGCATGGTCCGGTTGGCGATCTCCGCCGCCCACTCGTCGTCGAGCAGGTACAGCGAGGTGAAGGGGAGCGCGTCGAAGTCCGGGCCGGATGGGGCGTCGCGCAGATCCACCGGCAAGAGGTCACGGAGCGTCGACACCCTGGAGCCGAGGCCGGCTTTCGGGCTGTCCCAACCGAGCAGCCCCCCGACCTTCCACCGGATCGCGAAGAGGATGCGGGCGGCGCGGGATGTGCCTTGCGACGGGTCGCCCGATCCGATCCCCTGCACCAGCCGAGGAAAGTCGTCCGGGCCGCCCGGCGTCGGCAGCGCCCACACGTCCTCGAGCCGGAAGTCACGAGTGAGTTCGTGGATCCGCCAGGGCCGGGAGGTGTGCGCGGTGTTCGGGAGCTTCATTGCCAAGCCTCGATTCAGTCCGTGCCGGAGTAGATACGATAACATACATACATGCCTGTACAAGGTGATCCAACCTCACGGCCGACCAAACCCAGGTCGGCGAGTGATCGCCGTTCAACGCAGGCCGAGCGAAGTGCACGCACGCGGGGCGCGTTACTCGAGTCGGCCGCGAGAGGGCTCTCGCGCTACGGCTACGGCAACCTCGTCCTCGAGCAAGTGGCAAGTGAGGCCGGTTACACCCGCGGTGCGCTCTATCACCAGTTCAAGGACAAGGAGGCTCTTGCCTCGGCCGTGATCGAGTGGGTCGACGAGACGTGGAGGCGCGAGGTCGGCCGGCTCGTCGAACAGGAGCCGGATCCAGTCTTCGCGCTGATCACTCTGGCGCACGGTCATGCCGTTTATTGCCGGCGCGACGTCGCCCGCGTGGCGATGGCGCTGAGGCTCGAGTTCAGCGGTCAGGATCATCCCGTCGGGCGTCAGCTCGAGCGAGTCTCCGAATCGCTTGCCAAGCGCTGCGCCCGCCTCATCAACGCGGGGCGGAGAACGGGGACGATCCCGGCCGGCCCGCCGGCCAGAATCGTAGCCCTCGCCCTCATCGGCGCCTTGGAGGGCACCGTGATCGCACTCGCCGGACGAGCGCCGCACGACGAGCTGCTCGCGGCGCGCGCTGTCGTAGGCGTACTCGGGCTCCACCGTTTCCCGGACGGACTGGCACTGAGGACCGGCACGGCTCCTGACGCATCAGCGCGCGCAACCGGAATTTCGACCTGATAGGACGAACGCAGCGGGCGCGTCCCTCCCTTCCCCGCCTTTGTCCTACGGCTGATCGGTGATGCGTTCGACTTCCACCCGTGCGCCGGCCCTCATGATTCCGTGCTTTGGGATGCCTCGCTCAGCGAGAGCAATGTTCCTTGCTGCCGAGCTTGCTCGAACTGCGGGCCTGTGGTGGACAGGATGAGTGATGCGTAGCTTTCACGTTCCTTCGCCCACTGGCCGATGGGTGCGTTTGCTTCCTCGCTCTCGATCGCGCCCCAAAGCCGCCCAGCGAGGGTCGCGTTGTCTTGGGCGACGGCTGCGCACGCGAGCTCCGCAGCGGCGAAGACTGCGCTCATGCGATCCCCGATGTCGAGTGCGAGCTGAAGAGCGCTGTTCGCGTGCGTTTGCGCCTTGGCGAACCTCCCTCGTTGCCGCTCACAATCGGCGAGGCTCATATGTTGGAAGATCTCCCACCAGGGCCAATCGACCTCGCGTGCGATCATCGCGCTCTGTGCGAACAGCTCGGCCGCGGAAGCGAGCTCCCCTCTTCGGGCAGCGACCACCCCCAGGTAACCGAGTGCTTGAGCCTCTCCGACCCTCAGGCCAAGTCGCCTGAACTCCTCCAGCGACTCCTCGATGGAGGCCGCGGCGGCTTCGCCCTCGCCTTGATTCGTCAGGTTGGCGGCGACGCGGAAGCGGAGGTTTGCGGCGTTCGGCTCATCGTCGAGCAGCTCGAAAAGTGCGAGGCTCTCGCGGTAGTGGGGCGCGGCCCGTTCGGACTCACCGACAATGTCCAGCACTCCTGCGAGCGCACGCAAGGAATCGGCGCGGAGCTTCTGCGGGGCGTCCAGGGTGGCTTGAAGGAAACGTTCGAGCCGGGCTGCTCCCTCGACGGGCTCTCGGACAACCCAGAAGGCCTCGAGGGCGGTCGTCAGCTCGAGGCCATGCTCGGGTGCGTGGTCGGCGGCCCAGTCGAGAAGCGCCCGAATGTTGTCCACCTCCGGCGCTACGAGGTCGAGGTGCCACCGGCCGGGCCCGCCGGTTGTGATCCCCTCTCCCGTATTGGCGCGCTTCGTGAGCTCGAGGAGCGAGTCGTATTGGCGGCGACGAAGGATGTCCTCCTCGCCCGACTCTGCGAGTCGCGCCATCGCGAACTCGCGGATCGTTTCGAGCATCCAGAAGCGATCCGTCTCGTCCGGGTCGGTTCGTCGGCGGAGCAGGCTCTTGTCGAGCAGGGAGGCAAGCGAGTCGATGTCCGCCTCGCACACCGCCTGGGCCGATTCCAGTGTGCAGCCGCCTCGGAAGACGGCGAGGTCTTTGAACAGCTGCTGCTCGTCCGGGTCGAGCAAGTCGTACGACCAGGCGATCGTGGCGGCGAGGGTGGCGTGCCGAGGGTCAGCGTCGCGACCCCCGCGCAGCAGGTCGACGCGCGCGCCGAGACGCTCTAGCAAGGCTTCCGGAGAGAGGAGCTTGGTTCGCGCGGCGGCGAGCTCGAGCGCGAGCGGCAAGCGGTCGAGCCGCTCGCAGAGCCGGTCGACCGCCACGGTATGGGAGATGTTGGCTCGCACCCGCTCCGCCGCCGCGAGAAAGAGACTGACGGCCTCGTCCGGAGCGAGCGGCGGCAGGTCGAACTCGGTCTCGGCCGCAATCCGAAGCGGCTCTCTGCTCGTCAGGATCAGCCGCAGCTCCGGCGCAGCTTCGACAAGGCCGGCAATTGTGCGGGCGGCGTCCGGGAGCAGCTGCTCGAGATTGTCGAGCAGGACGTGAGTCCGCTTCGCCCCCACCCGGACGGCGATCGACTCCGGACTCGCCGCTTCCGCGCCAACCGCCTCGGCGAGGGTGGGCAGAACCAGTCCCGGGTCGCGGAGCGCCGCAAGTGGCACGAAAATCGAGCCCCCTTCAGCTTCCTCTGAGAGGAGACGAACGAGCTCGAGCGCGAACCGCGTCTTGCCCGTCCCGCCCGGACCGACGATCGTGAAAACGCGAGGATCGCGTCCGAGCAGGACCGAGATCGCTTCGAAGAGCTCTCGCTCGCGGCCCAGAAACGATGTCGCCGGAGTCGGCAGCAGCACCGTCCCGGGCGTCCGAATCGGCGGATGCTTCTCCGCACCCAACTGGTAGAGGCGAATCGCCCCGTCAAAGTCCTTGAGCCAGTGCGAACCCAGATCCAGAAGATCCGCACCGTCGAGCAATGCCGCAGTTGTCGCCGACAGCAAGACCTGGCCGCCGTGCGCGAGCGCCGCCACACGGGCTCCCCGATGAACATCGACCCCGACATAACCCTCCGCCGCCAGAGTCGGCGCGCCTGTGTGCAGTCCCATTCGCACCCGGATCGGCCCGACAGACAGCGCATCTTGTCCGGCGATGGCGGCGGCCGCCGCGCCAGGCGCGGTAGGGAATGCAACGAAGAACGCATCGCCCTGCGTATCGACTTCTACTCCGCCTTGCCCCGCGAACGCCGACCGAAGCAACGCACGGTGCACGGCAAGCGCCTCCGAATAATCCTCCGGGCCGAGTGTGTGCAGGAGTCGCGTCGAGCCCTCGATATCCGTGAACAGAAACGTCACGGTGCCGGAAGGTAAATCGCTGCGCATGCGATCAAAGCGTATGCGTCCCACCCCGCGGGTAGCTTTCGCACAAATGGACCTGCCGGCATACGCAAGAGGAATGGACGGCGGAACGACCCGTCGGGCCGCGGGGCGGACGGCTGCGGTCATTGCGTCCTTGTGGCATGAGCAGAAGCAACGGCGTCTTGCTGTTGCTCTCGTAGCGGCGCTTCTCTCGGCGATCGTGTTCGCCCGGATCGCCGAGGACTACCTGACGAACGACCCGCTCGCTCGCTGGGACGTGAGCTTCGCCCGGTGGCTCTCGGGCGAGCGGAGCACCCTCGGCATCGACCTGTTCCGCGTGCTCACGTTCTTCGGCAGCCCTGCAGTGGCGCTGGCGATCGCAACCGTTGCTTGCCTCGTTCTCTATCGGCGCCGACTTCTCGCCGAAGCGGCGCTGCTTCCGGTCGCGCTCGTCGGCGGCGAGCTGCTGAACCTCATCCTCAAGCTGTCGTTCCACCGCGCCCGTCCCGAAGTCGGGTTCGTCCATCTGGACACCTATTCGTTCCCGAGCGGTCACGCGATGATCTCGACCGCCGCCTACGGAGCGCTCGCATATCTGGCGTGGGACTACTTCCGCACCCGCCGCGGGCGTCTCAGCCTGATCGCAGGCACGCTGATCCTCGTAGCGCTGATCTGTTTCAGCCGCCTCTACCTCGGCGTTCACTACCTCTCCGATGTCCTCGCCGGCGTCGCCGGCGGCGCGTTCGTGCTCGCGGTCTCCATAGTGATCCAGACGGCCTACGGCGAGCGGTTCGCCGTCCGCTTTGCCGGCTCGCGCGCCGACGGTCTCGCACGCCGCGCCACTCGAAGTTAGGGACTCGCTCCCGCACGCGACCGGCGACGATGTGACCCTCCCAACCTGGCGGGGAGGCGCCTCGATCAGGTCTTCTGCGTCCTCCGATGCGAGCCATGGGTGCGGCAGCTCAACGGGGTCGGTGAAGAGGAGTAGTGTCCTCACGTAAATTCGAGGAGGCCCGATGGCGATCGCACGGATCATCGAAACCCAGATAACACCTGACGAGTACGACCAGATGAGGGAACGTCTGGGGGTCGGCGACACGCCGCCGCCCGGAGGTTCGTTTCACGTAGGCGCCATCGGCGAAGATGGCAAGATCCGAATCTTCGAAGTCTGGGATTCGCGTGAACAAGCCGAGGCCTGGGGCGAGAAGGTCGCCGCTGCCCGCGAGGAAGCAGGCTTTGGCGGGCGCCCGCCGTCGATCGAATACCTCGAAGTCCACCGCATCGTCCAGCGCTAGAGCGCCTTTCAGAGTGACGTTTCGTCGGCGGGGTGTGCTGGGCGGTGCGAGCGCAAGGACGCAGGGAGCCTCGATAGTCCAGCTATCGAGGCGACTGAGGACGCCGCGATCGTGACGCACAGCGCGGCCCGCCGGCTCAAGGCTTCATTCTGAAAGGAGCTCTAAGCGTGTTGGCGCGAGTGGCTCGGGCTGCTCGCGCCAACCCTCGTTCGCGCGTTGCGAACGCCCCTGAGGCGCTTCCGCCTCACGGCTTCGCACTCCTCAGGGCGTAGCGGTCGCGCCGGCTGGACCTGAAGAGATCACTCCATCAAAGGCTCGACGTTCTCCACGTCCGCCGGCCGGTCGGGAGCGCATCGCTGGATCGCGAGCGCCGACACCGCCAAGATCGCGCCGAGCAGCCAGAAGACCGAGCTCGCACCTGCGTTTCCCGCCACCACGCCTGCTGCGGCGGGCGTCGCCACCTGGCCGATGCGGTTTCCGGTCAGGCGCACAGCAAGTGCAGTCGATTTCGCATGGTCGGGGACGAGCTGGACGACGAGCGTCATCGAAAGCGGTTGCCCGAAACCCATCCCGAAGCCTGCGACGATGCTGAGGGCCGCAAGCGCCCAGACCTCCTGTGCCACCGTCATCCCCGCGAGAGCCGCGGCCGCCGCAGCCGCACCGATCGTGATCAGGCGGGTTCTGCCGATCCTCCGGACGGTCGCCCCGATCCCCACCCGCGCCGCGATCGACGCTGCGGCCCGGAGCGCCAGGAGGACGCCGATCGCGCGCGGCCCGATGTCGCTCTCCGCGCCGATGACCGGCATGTAGGCGGTGAAGACATCGGCGGCCGCGAGCACCGCGATGCTCGCAAAGATCCCGGCGGGTACGCCACGCGTCCGCACGATCGTCCGCACGCTGCCACGACGCGACTCCGTGCGCGCCGAGGCCGTCCCGCGGCTCCCGTCGGCAACCGCCCCGCAGAGCGTGGCCACCACGAGGATCCCCGTCGCGACGAGCAGGCATCGAGTGGTGACGCCGACGGAGGGGGTCCCGCTCTCTCCGAGCAGGAGTCCCGCGAGGAGCGGGCCGAACAGCTGGCCGAGCGAAACACCAGCCGTCAGCAGACCGAAGTGGTGGTCGTGCCGGTCGCTGTGCGACTCGCGGGCCACGACGTCCTGCGAGCCGAGCGCGAGCGCGAGGTGGCCGAGGCCGATCACCGCGCTCGCGGCCGCGATCGTGATGGTCGTCGCCGAGAAGGCGAGCGCGAGACACCCTACGGTCTGAACCGCGCAGCCGATCACGAGGAGCGGCGCGCCCCGCCGGTCCGACATGCGTCCGAGCGGGATCGCCAGGAAGATCGGCAGGAGCGCGAACGCTGCCGCCACGAGTCCCACTGACTGCACGCCCTCGCCGTAGGCGAGCAGCCGGTAGGAGGTGGTCGGCCGGATCAGGTACACCGCCGCCTGCGCGATGCCCATCGCGAGCAGGGCGAAGAGAAGCCGGCGGCTCACGGCTCTACCCGGAGAGGAGCCGCTTGGCCTGCTCGTAGAACGGCACGTCGACGAACTCCCCGTCGACGGAGATCGCTCCCTCGCCGGCCGCGAGCGCCTGCTCGTACTCCTCGACAACGCGGCGGGCACGCGCGAGCTCCTCGGCGGTCGGGCTGAACACCTCGTTCAGGATCGGAACCTGGCTCGGATGGACGCACGGCGCGCCTCGCAGCCCGAATGCCCGCGACTCCGCCGCCGAGCGGCGGAACGCGTCGAGGTCGCCAAAGCCGACGATCGCGCCCGTCAGCCCGATCGGAACGATCCCCGCGGCGACGGCCGCGTTGACGACGAGGAAGCTGGCGATCGCGTTTCCCTGACCGCCGGCCACCATGCCCGTGGCAATCGTGTAGTCGCTCGAGCCCAGGCCGACCGCGACGACGCGGGGGTGCGCCGCACAGATCTGGGCGGCGTTCAGGAGGCCCCTGGGTCCTTCGATGCGTGGGAAGAAGACGGTGTGGCCGTCCTCGAGGCCGCGTTCGGCCTCGACGCTCGCCGCGATCTCGGCGAGTGCGAGCACATGCTCGGCGGAGTCCACCTTGGGGAGCACGAGCCCGCGCACGTCAGGCCCGATCGAAGCTTCCAGGTCGGCGACGGCCAGGCGCCACGGACGGTTGACTCGAACGAGGACATCGGCCCCGGCCTGACCGACTCGCGGAGCCGCCGCGGCGACCAGTCCGCGGGCGCGAGCCTTCTCGGAGTACGCGACTCCATCCTCGAGCTCGAGGATGATCGCGTCGGCGCCGCGCTCGTGCGCCTTGGCTACGAAACGCTCGGAGACGACCGGGACGTACAGGAGCGATCGCCAGCGCGGCCGGAACGTGGTCACACGACGCCGTCCGCGACCAGGCGTGCAAGCTCCTCCGAGTCGATCCCGAGCTCGCCGTAGACGGCTGCGTTGTGCTCCCCGAGCGCCGGCGCCGGCAGGCGGATCGCGCCCGGGGTGCCCGAGAGCCGCGGAACGACGTTGTGCAGCACGACGCCGTCCTCCATCTCGACGATCGTCTCTCGTGCGCGGTAGTGCTCGTCGGCGAGCGCGTCGACGATGTCGAGGACAGGCCCGATCGTCAGCCGGTGCGCGGCGGCAAGCGCAAGGATCTGTGCGCGCGTGAAGCGCCTGAACTCGGGCACGAGCGCCTCGTGCAGCTCTTCTCGATGCGTGAGCCGCGACTCGGCACCGGCAAAGCGCGGGTCGGCGAGGATGTCCTCGCGGTCGATCGCAGCAAAGAAGCGCGCGGCGGTTTCGTCGGTCGCGGCGGAAATCGCCACCCAGTGGTCGTCACTCGTCTGGAAGACACCGCGCACGGAGGAAACGCCGGCGCCGTCGCCGCGGCTACGGAGGTGCCCACGGCCCGCATAGGCGGTCGCGTCGGCACCCAGGATCGAGAAGAGCGGCTCGTAGAGGGAGATGTCCACAACCTGGCCCGGCGTGCCGTTCACGCGCACGCTCCAGAGCGCTGCGAGGGTCGCCGACGCAGCGTATGTGCCGGCAACGGTGTCTGCCAGCGACAGTGGCGCCTGTACGGGCGGGCCGTCGACCGGGCCGTTCAGGAAGGTGAACCCCGAGAAGGCCTCGGCGAGAGTCCCGAAGCCCGGCTGGCTCGCCCGCGGTCCGGTTTGGCCCCAGCCGCTGATCCGGACGATCACCAGCTTCGGATTGCGCTCGTGCAACCCCTCCGTCCCGCCGCAGCGCCGCTCCAACACGCCCGGCGAAAAGTTCTCCGCGAGCACGTCGGCCTTCTCTGCGAGCCGGAGCAGGAGCTCGCGGCCGCGCTCGGTCGAGAGGTCGAGCGTGACGCTGCGCTTGTTGCGACCGTAGGCCTTCCAGTACGCGTCGTAGCCGTCCACGGTCGTGCGACGGAAAGGATCGCCGGTCCCCGGCCGTTCCACCTTGACGACGTCGGCGCCGAGGTCTCCGAGGATGAGACCGAGTTGCGCGCCCGAGACGAGTCGCGTGAGGTCGAGGATCCGGACGCCGGCGAGCGGTCCCGGCGCCTCGGGTTCGTAGTAGCGCCGCGGAAGGCCGGCGAGCGTGGTTACGGCCGGCTGCTCGGTCGAGGGCGTCACACCGGGCAGCCCTTCGCACGAAGCATCGCGTCGACGCGCTCGCCGTCTCGCGCGAACAGGGAGGGATCGGCGCGCGAAGCGAGATGATGTCGCTGCTGCTCGTCCTCCTGCGCCTGCTTCTCGCGCACTTCCTCGACCAGCCGCGGAAGACGGTCGGGGGAGACTGCGATAACGCCGTCGGCGTCGCCGAGCACGAGGTCGCCCGGCGCGACTGCAAGGCCCGCGCAATTGATCGGGACGTTGATCTCGCCCGGACCGTCCTTGCTGGGGCGGCGGTGCGAATGACCGCGTGCGAAGACGGACAGTTCGCCCTCGGCCCACTCGGCGACGTCGCGGATCGCGCCGTCGAGGACGATGCCCGCGACGCCTCGCGCCAGCGCCGCGAGGCGCATCAGGCCACCGACGAGCGCGTGGGAGAGCTCGCCCGAGCCGTCCACAACGAGCACGTCACCCGGCTGCGCGAGCGTCAGCGCCTTGTGGATCATGAGGTTGTCGCCGGGACGGACACGCACGGTGAGCGCGACGCCGCAGAGCCCGAGCGACCGGTTACCGTGAAACGGCTCGAGCCCGATCGCGCCGACGCAGCTGCCGAGGCAGTCGCTGACGATGGTGGTGGGGACGCCTCGGAAGGCTTCGACCAGCTTCGGATCGGGTGTGACCTCGCGCTCGTGGATCGCGAAGCCGGCGGGCCAGGCGGCCGGAGAGACCGCCGTCACTCGACCACTGCGCACGCGTCGGGCGGGATGTGCACCCTGATGCGATCGCCGTCGACGCGGCGCGAGCTCTGCACCGTCAGCGCCACCGAGCCGGCGTTGACCTCGTACTCGTAATGGTCGCCGAGGAAGGCGACAGTCTCGACGTCGGCCTCCCACGTGTTCGTCCCATTGGTCGAGTGGTCGTCCAGGCGCATGACGGTAACCGCCTCGGGCCGAATCGCGACCGTGACGCTGCCGGAGGCCACGGCGCCGTCACGGACGCTCAGGTGAAGCGAAGAACCTGCGACGTCGACGACGACACCGCCGCCGTCGCTCGACGAAATCGAACCTTCGATCAGATTGACACGCCCGACGAACTCCGCCACGAAACGGTTTGCCGGATGCCGGTAGATCTCCTCGGGGGTGCCGATCTGCTGGATCTCGCCGGCGCTCATCACCGCCACTCGGTCGCTCATCGAGAGCGCCTCGTCCTGGTCGTGGGTGACGAAGATCGTCGTCAGTCCGAGCGTCCCTTGCAGCTCCTTCACCCACGCGCGCGCCCGCTCGCGGAGCTTGGCGTCGAGGTTGGAGAACGGCTCGTCGAGGAGGAGGACGGACGGGGAGTAGACGAGGGCGCGCGCGAGCGCGACTCGCTGCTGCTGGCCGCCGGAGAGTTGATGCGGGTAGCGCTGCTCGTACGGAAGCATCTCGACGAGCTCGAGCACCTCGCGGACGCGCGTCCGGATCGCATCCCGCTTCAGCTTCCGCACCTTGAGCGGGAACGCGAGGTTCTCGAACACCGTCATGTGGGGCCAGACGGCGTAGGACTGGAAGACGATCCCGAGGTTGCGGCGCTCGGCCGGGACGACGAGCTTGCGCGACACGTCGACGAAGGTGTCGTCGCCGACGACGATCCGCCCCGCCTCGGGGTGCTGGAAGCCGGCGATCGACATTAGCGTCGTCGACTTGCCGCACCCACTCGGCCCGAGCAGCGTGAACAGCTCGCCCTCCTTGACCTCGAAGCTGACGTCGTCGAGCGCCCGCTGGTCGCCGAACTCCTTGACGAGGTTCTCGACGTGGATCTCAGGCATCGTGGTCTCCTCCCGTGACACCGATCTTGAACAGCTTCGCGCCGATCGAGAGCACGACCACCGTGATCACGACCTGCACCATCGCGAGGGCCGAGACCGGCCCCACCGTACCCTGGATGAACTGCGCGAGCATGGTCGCTCCCATCACCTCTGTGCCGGGCTTCACCAGGAAGACCGCGGGGTCGTAGTCGTTGATGATCTCGACGAACATGAGGATGAAGGAAGCGAACATGGCGGGCTTCAGGAGCGGCAGCACGATGCTGCGGCTCGTCCGCCACCAGCCGGCGCCCGCCGCACGCCCCGCTCGATCGAGCTCCTCCCCGATCCGTGCGAGCGTCGGATACATGACGATGTACGCGAGGGGCAGATTGCGCACGCAGAAGGCGAGCATGATCCCCCAGATGCTGCCGCGCATGTAGTCGCCGAACGCGCCCGTGAGCAGGTACGCCCAGAAGAACCCGATCCCGATGATGATCCCCGGCGTCGCGCGCGGATAGAGCATGAGAAAGGGCAGCGTGCGCCGGAACCGGAAGCCCGACCGGTGCGCCACGAGCGTCGCGAGCGCGACGAAGGCGGTCGTCCCCACCGCGCCGACGACGGCGATGATCGCGCTGTTCTGGATCGAGCGGCGGAAGGTGTCGTCGTCGAGGAGCACCTGCCAGTGCGCGGACGTCAGCAATTCCCAGGGCGGGACAAGAGGCGTGAGGATGACGACGAACGACATCAGCGCGAGGCCGATGACCGGCACGAGCGTCGTGAAGACGAGGTAGAGAGCGAGCAATCCCGTTAGCGGCCAGCGCAAGCGCCTCAACTTCATGAGCGCCTGGCGTCCGGACTTCCCGCCCACCGAGACGAAGCGGGCCTCGGCGCCGAGCAGGCGGTTTCGCAGGACGAGCAGCGCCGTCGCGACGACGAGCATCATCACCGCGCCCGCGCTCACGGAGCCCGGGTCCGGCGTCGACGCGTTCGTCCACGAGGTGTAGAGATAGCTGGAGACGAAGACGATGTTGTTCGATGTTCCGAGCAGGAGCGGGATCCCGAGCGCGGCGATCGAGAGCGTGAAGATGAGCGTCGCGGCGTTCAGGAGGGCCGGCCGCAACATCGGGATCGTGATGCTGGACAGCACTCGCACCGGACGGGCTCCCGCGCTGCGCGCTGCATCTTCGAGCGACGAGTCGGCCCGCGACAAGGCCGCCTGGCAGGTCAGGTAGGCGATCGGCAGCAGGCGGGTCGCCTCGACGACCGCCATTCCCGGGATCGTGTCGATCGCGAGCGTCGGCAGGTGGAGGCGGTCCGAGAACATCGCCGTGAGGTAGCCGCCCGGCCCCCAGATCACGAGCCAGCCGAGCACCATCCCGAGCGAGGGCAGGAGGATCGGCAGCAGGATCAGGCGACCGAGTGTCTTGCGGCCCACGAGGTCGGTGCGGGTGACGAGGATCGCGACCAGCGCACCGCCGAGCACGGCCATCAGAGTCGTGAGCGAGGCGAACATCAGCGTGTTGCCCCACGCGTCCCAGAAAGCCGAGTCGCCGAACAGCTGACGGTAGGGCTGGACGGTGAGCACCCCGCCGGCTTCGTAGAGCGGGCGGTCACGGAGCGAGGCGTACAGGAGCGGAACGAACGGGCCCACGATGAGCGCCACGACGAGCAGCCACGTCGCCCAGTGCAACGCCCACGCCGGAATGAGGCTCCGGCGTGGGCGGGGGAAGGTCTGCTGGTACGAGGTCGCGGTCATCGGGCCCGTTGCGCCGCGGTGTGCTAGCCGAAGATCCCGTGCCAGCGCGCCTTGAACCTCGGGTAGTCGTTGACGAACTTCTGGCTGAACGGGACGAGGATTACGTTCTTCTGCCCGACCTTCGCGTAGACATCGGCGAGGGTATTGCTGCAGTTCTTCGGCGTGAAATTGTTGCGGAACGCCGTAAAGCCTGCGTCGCACATCGCCTGTTGGCCGGCCTTCGTGTAGAGCCAGTTCAGGAACAGCTTCGCGGACGCGGGGCTCGCCGCCTTGGCGGTGATTCCCATCCCTCGCGGGATCAGCGGCGTCGCGTCCTTGTTGTAGGTCCAGCCGAGGATCTTGGAGAGAGCGGGGTCGGTCTCGATGCCGAGCCGCACCGTCGGCGAGGTGAGATACGCGGCGACCGCGGCACCCTGGGAGACGAGCGAGCGCTGACCGGCGACTCCGGTTTGCGCCGTGAACTTGCCCTTGCCGATCTTCTCGAAGTTCGCCCAGCCCTTCTTCTGGACGTAGCCCCAGATCCCGGTGTAGCCGAACAGGTTGTCGACGGTGTAGCCCGTGAGCTTCCCGTAGGTGCCCGGATCACTCGCCATCTGGGTGATCGACTGCGGCACCTTGTCCTTCAGGAGCAGCTTGTTGTACATGATGATCGCCGGGTCGGGCGAGATGATGAAGACGCCCGGATACTGTTTCGCAAACTTCGGAAACGCGCTCAGTTGGAGAGGGTCGTAGTCGACCATGTAGCGCTTCCGCGTCGCGTACACCCAGAGGTTGGGCGCGCTCGAGATCAGCAAGTCCGCGGTGCGGGTGCCCTGGGCAGCCTCGGACGCATACTTGGAGAAGATCACGTTGTTGTCGAGGTCGTACGCCGTCGTCTGGATCCACGGGTGGTAGTACTTGAAGCGGTCGGTGACGACCTTGAGGTTGGTTGCCGGGGCATTGGCGTAGAAGACGAGCCCCGATTCCTTCTTCGACTGCTTGATCAGGCCGGCGAGCGGGCCGGGCGTCGCGGCGGTCCGGTCGGTTCGCGCTCCCGCCGTTCCGGCCAAGAGCGTCCCCGCTGCGAGCGCGAGCACGGCCACCGGCAACCAGCGCCTGCTGGACGTTCGTTTCATGTCTTCCTCCTAGAGTCGGCACGTCACCCGGCCGAGGCGGCTCGGGCGTCGTTCGGGCGGGAGGTTAAGAAATGGTGATGCGGATTCCACGCTTGCGGCGATTGTTTGTCGTTTCGGCGGTTGAAACCCTTTTGGGCATTCTCGCCACGCAAGTAGGCGAGATCGGTCGTCGTACACTTCCGTTCATGTCGAGGGAACGGCGATGGGGTTGGGGTCGCCTGCGGCTATCGACGCAGATCCTCCTGCTCCAACTCGCGATCATCGTGCTCACGCTGGGCACCGGCGTCGCCGTCTCGATCCTGCAAGCCCGGGCGCAGCTCGACCGGGAATCGGGCAAGCAGTCGCTGGCGATCGCGCGCACGGTCTCCCAGATTCCGGAGATCCGCGCCGCGTTCGACGAGCCCCGGCCCGAGCGGGTCATCAACCCGATCGCCGAGCGGATCCGAATGCGTACCGGCGCCTCATTCGTCGTGGTGGCAAACGAGCAGGGCATCCGCTACTCCCATCCCGATCGCGAGAAGATCGGGCAGCGAGTCTCCACGGATCCGAGCGAGGCGCTCCTCGGCCGCGAGTACGTCGGCGTGCAGACCGGGTCGCTGGGGCGCTCGATGCGGGCCAAGGTTCCGGTGCGGAGCGAAGGCGGCCAGATTATCGGCCTCGTGTCGGTCGGCCTGCTCGCGAGCCGAGTGAGCTCTCAGCTCCGGAACGATCTGCCGGTGCTCTTGATCCCACCGGCCCTCGGGCTTGCGCTGGGCGTGCTCGGGTCGATCCTGCTGGCGCGCCGGATCAAGCGGCAGACCTTCGGGCTCGAGCCGAGCGAGATCTCTGCGCTGCTCGAGCAGCGCGAAGCGGTGCTGCACGGGATCCGCGAAGGGATGGTTGCGACTGATCCCGCGGGCCGCGTAATCCTCGTCAACGACGAGGCCAAGCGTCTGCTCGACCTCGACGACTCGGTAGTGGGCCTCCCCTTCGCCGATGTCGTCCCGGCCGGCCACGTGCGGGACGTCGTCGACGGCTCGGTGGACGGCCCCGATCAGGTCGTGCTCGTCAACGACCGCGTCCTCGTGGCCAACCGCATGCCCGTGACCGTACGTGGACGAGACGTCGGAGCGGTCGTGACCCTGCGCGACCGGACAGAGCTCGAAGTCCTCTTGCGCGAGTTGAACGACGTGCGAAGTCTCGCCGACGCGCTGCGCGCGCAGGAGCACGAGTTCTCGCACCGACTCCACGTCATCGCGGGCCTGATCGAGCTCGGTCGCTATGAGGATGCGGCGGGCTTCATCGGCAAGTCGTCACTCGTCCACCAAGAGCTCGTCGCGTCGATCATCGAGAACGTCGGTGACCCGACGCTGGCGGCGCTGCTGCTCGGGAAGGCGGCGGTCGCATCCGAGCGAGGGATCGAGCTGCGCGTCACCGAGAACTCGCGCCTACCGGAGGGCTACGGCGATTCACGCGACCTCGTCACCGTCGTGGGGAACCTGGTCGACAACGCACTCGATTCCGTCGCCTCCGTGGGCGGCGGATCGATTGCGGTGACGCTGCGCGACGAGCCCGGCGGTGTCGTCGTCCAGGTTCGCGACTCCGGGCCCGGAGTCGACCCCTCGCTCGTGGACGAGATCTTCCGTGACGGCTTCACGACGAAGGTGGCGAACGGCACCGGCCGTCGCGGTCTCGGGCTGGCGCTCGTGAGTCAGACAGTCCGGCGACGCCACGGCGGCTACGTCACGGTCGAGAACGATTCGGGCGCGCTCTTCACCGCCTTTCTCCCTCTGGACGGCGACCGCGCGGGAGCGGCAGTGTGATCAGGACGCTCGTCGTGGACGACGACTTCATGTCCGCCTCCATCCATCGGACGTACGTCGACAAGATCGCCGGCTTCGAAGCGGTGGGCGAGGCCCACTCGGGTGGCGAGGCGCTCGAGCTGGTTCAGGGCCTCGGGCCTGATCTTGTCCTGCTCGACATCTATCTCCCGGACATGAGCGGCCTCGACGTCCTCCGGCAGCTTCGTCAGAACGAGGAGGCCACGGCGGACGTGATCGCGGTGACCGCTGCCAAGGACGTGAAGACGCTGCGCGCCGCGATGCAGGGCGGGGTCGTGCATTACATCGTGAAGCCGTTCCTGTTCGAGACCTTCCGCGAGCGACTCGAGCGTTACGCCGCTCTGAGAGAGCGATTCGAGCGGCTGCGGGAAGCAAGCCAGGGAGACGTCGACCATCTCTTCTCGCTCCTCAGGGTCGAGGGGCGCGCGCGGCTACCGAAGGGGATCTCGGCACCAACGCTCGGGCTCGTCGTGACCGCAGCTCGGGAATCCGAGACCGAGGTGAGCGCCGTCGACGTGGCGGAGCGAGCCGGAATCAGCCGCGGCACGGCACGGCGCTATCTGGAGTATCTCGAGTCGCTCGGTTCCGTCGAGCTCACCTTGCGCTACGGAGCGACAGGCCGGCCGGAGCACCTCTACCGGTGGTCGGGCGCAGTTGGTGCCCGGTAGCCGCAGGAGCGGGAGAGAGAGAGAGAGAGAGAGAGAGAGAGAGAGAGAGAGATCACCGGCCCGGACGCGACCGAAATGATGAATCATGGCTGAGGCCGTGACGAAAGCTGCTCCAGCGACGTACAGAGTCACCATGAAGCCACGAATCTTTCTCACCACCGTGCTGGCCCTCGTACTCCTCGGACTTCTCGCTGGGGCAGCTCGCGCCAAGCCGGGGACGCCGCCACCGAACGTCGCCGGTACGACCTCGGAGCCGCCGCCTGCCTGGTTCCAGGTGAACGGGCGCGCAGCATGGTTCGCGTACTCCAGTTTTTGCTGGACGACCGCATGCGTCGACTTCCTGCCGCCGTCACGCCGCACTGATCTTCCTCGTGTCTCGGTCAGTGCGGGACGGGTGCTGTCGATCCATCTCGGATTCACCCCCAAGTCGATTCTCGTTCGCAACGCGACGACGAAGGCGTCGTATCCGCTTATCGCGCACCGAGATACCGCGTGGCGGGTCCGCGGCAGCGGGATCATCGTCGTGGAAGTGCGCGGCGCTAAAGGGTCGGCCAGTTATCTCGCCCGGATCGAGCGCGAACCGTAAGAGCGCCTTTCGGAAATGACGTTTCGTCGGCGGGGTGTGCCGGGTGGTGCGAGCGCAAGGACGCAGGGAGCCTCGATATCCAGCTATCGAGGCGACTGAGGACGCCGCGATCGTGCCGCACAGCGCGGCCCGCCGGCTCGAGGCTTCATTCTGAAAGGCGCTCTAAGAGATGTGTCCGGCGCGGGACGCCCGCGCCGGACACGTATCTGACTAGCTGGCGCCAGGAGTCCAAGGATGGATCGGGTTCGCCCAGAGGACGAAGGTGACGAGCTCGGTGCCGTCGGCGAGCTGGTCGACATAGACCGAGCGCGCCCGCTGCGTGGCGGGGGCCCAAGAGGGCACCGCGTCCGGAAGACTGCCCACGCTCGCTCCGATCGTCGTCGACGAGTCGGTGTGCGAGTAGATGGTCTGGAGCTGGTCGTAATCGTGCCTGTTCGGGCTCGGGTTGTCGAGCGCGTCCGCGTAGTCCATGCACGTCTGCAGGTCGGCTCCCGTCTCGTCCTGGTGGGTTAGGCCGAAGTCGTGGCCGATCTCCTGGCACATCACGTGCTGGCGATTCGTCTCCGTGTACGAGCCGGAGTTGAAGTACGAGTCGTTCATCTTCGCGGAGCCCTGGGTGATGTGGCCGCCGCTGATGTTGATCGAGGCGAGACCGAGCCAGCCGTTGAAGCCGTACGACGCGTTGCAGGAGTGGATCTTTCCGCTGATCATCACGCACCGCTTGCGTGCGCGCTGGGAGTCGTCGCCGAGGCCCGGCTCCCGGACGACGTCCATCACGGTCGACTTCGACCAGTCGGCCAGCGCCATTGCCTGGTTGTCGTCCCAGTCAGGCGTATTGCTGTCGACCACCGTCAGCGTGAACGGGTTCGCCGTGCGCGCCCAGTGGTAGTTGTTCCAGGCGTGGGACGCCGACGCCGGCGCGACACCCACCGCGAACGCGGCCGTGAGCGCGAGGCTCGTGAGCGCGAGAATCCTTCTGAACAAGATGTTCCCCCTCGTCGATCGTGGATGACGTGACGAACGCAGGCATCTGAGTGTGAGTCCCGGGCCCGATGGTGTCAAGGCGACGGGAAGAGGCCTGGGCGAGCATGTCGAGTCGTGCGGCGGGGAGGCGAGCTTCCGTTTGAGTGCGTAACCGGGAGGGGATTCTCACCGAGATGCGAGCGGTGTTCATCTCCTACTGGCTGCTGATCGCAAGCGGGATCATCATCTTCGTTGTCGTCGGTCTGACACAGCATTGAGACGCTTCGCGTACGAGAACGGCCTCTCGCTCTTCTTCGGGACGATCTTCCTCGGCACCCTGATCGGACAATCGTTCGCGGGACAGCACGCGACCAACGGGGAGGCATTGCGGCACGGCGGCGAGACCCTGTCCTGGTGGGAGTACGTGCGCTCGCCCGACTTCGGGGGCGCTGTCCTCGAGAATTGGCAGTCCGAATTCCTCCAGTTCTCGCTCTTCATCGGCGCGACGATCTGGCTCGTCCAGAAGGGATCGAACGAGTCGAAGAGGCTCGAGGACGTCGGTCTCGAGTCGAGGCAGAAGCAGGAGATCGGCGAACACGCGCCCGAACGAGGCCCAAGGCTCGCGAAGCTCGACGACTGGCGGACACGGCTCTACGAGAACTCGCTCTTGATCGTGATGACGCTGATCTTCTTCGCCACCTGGTTCGGCCAGTCGCTGAACAACTGGCGGGTCTTCAACGCCGAACAGCACGACCACAACGAGGCGACCGTGTCCTGGGGTGGCTACCTCCTCGACCCCGACTTCTGGGAGAAGTCGCTCCAGAACTGGCAGTCGGAGTTCCTCGCGATCGGCACGATGGTCGTCTTCTCGATCTACCTGCGCCAGCGCGGCTCACCCGAGTCGAAGCCGGTCGGTGCGCCCCACGACGAAACCGCTTCGTCGGGATGAGCCGCTCGGGATAGTCGCCGCCGGTACGACCCACCCGCGTCTGCTCGAGGTCGTTGCGGCTCGCACCCGCCCGGCAGATCCCGACCGGATGCCTTGCCTGCATGCGCGGCCGGGATCCGTTCGGACGATCCCGACCACGCTCGGAGACGGAGAGGGCGGGATTTGAACCCGCGACACGCCTTTCGACGCGTACGCGATTTCCAGTCGCGCTCCTTCGGCCGCTCGGACACCTCTCCGGGCGAGCGACAGGCTATCCGAGGGACGAACGAGTCAGCTCTCAGCCTTGCGCGCTCTGAACGACGTACGCGGCGACGTTCTGGATCTGAGCCTCGTCGAGCTGATCCGCGAACGCGGGCATCGCGCCCCGGCCGGCTGTGACTCGCTCGATCGCGAGCTCGAGCGACGGCTTCGCCTCGTCCAGGTTCGGGCCGACGTTGCCGGAGGAGCCCGCCGCCTCGAGCGTGTGGCAGCCGCCGCAGCCTGCGGACGCGAAGACGGCCTCCCCGGCCGCCGCATCGCCGGTGCTTTCACCTGTCTCGGTCTCCGGCTCGGTCTCGGTTTCCGGCTCGGTTGTCCCGGTCGTCTCCTCACCCGTCTCGGTGGGCGCCGTCTCGGCCGCCTCGGCGCCGTCGCCCTCCTCCTCGCTCTCCTTTGCGAAGACGACGACGGCCGCAATCATGGCGACGAAGATGAGCACCGCGACGGCGAGATAGGCGCCCAGGCGCCGGCCCGGGAAGTCGGGGTTCCGGCGAGGCAGCACGAACGACGAAACGAGCGCGAAGGCGATGAAGGCGAGCGCGACGAGCCCGAGCCCGATCTTCCCATTCGACGTGATCGCCAGCAACGACACCGGGCCGGAACCTACCACCCCGAGGCAAACGCGAGGGTCACTGGCGGTCGAGGGGTGCCATCGTCAGCCCGTGTGCCTCGAGCTGCGACCAGTAATGCTCGGCTCGCTCTCGGTGGCCTGCCCAGACGATCGCCCGGCCGGTGGAGTGGATCCGGTTCGCGAACGCCATTCCCTGCTCGTAGCCGGTCGCGGGAATCACGGAGGAGAGGGCGAACGCGACGCCCTCGAACGTGTTGTGATCGTCGTTCAGGACGATCACGTTCCAGGGCGCATCGAGGTCGCCGCCGACACCGCGCCGAATGCGCTCCCGAGGTGGTGTCTTCGTCGCCGGGCTCATCTCGAAGACGTTAGATGATCGCTGTAGGCTTGACGACCGTGACTCCGGACGAACGGCTCGATCGGTACGCGCACCTGACGGTCGAGGTGGGTTCGAACGTCGGTGAAGGCCAGGTGCTCTTCGTTAGCTGTCTCGTCGAGCACGCGCCGCTCGCCCGCGCCATCGCCCGCGTCGCCTACGAGAAGGGCGCGCGCTACGTCGACGTGGAATACCTCGACCAGCACGCCCGGCACGCGCGGATGAAGCACGCTCCGGAGGAGACGCTCGAGTGGTCGACACCCTGGGCGCTCGACAAGATCGACTACATCGCCGAGCACCGCGGAGCGCTGATCCAGATCTCGGGAGACCCGGAACCGGAGCTCTACGCCGATCTCGACGGCACCCGCGTCGGCAAGACGCGGATGAAGGAGGTGGCCGAGCGCTATCTGGGGGCGACGAACAAGCGGCTGATGAACTGGTCGATCGTCGCCTATCCGAACGAGGGCTGGGCGCGAACGGTGTTCGGCGAGCCCGACGTCGAGCGTCTCTGGGACGCCGTGACGGCCGCGACCCGCCTCGACGAAGCAGACCCCGTCGAGGCGTGGCGGCTGCACATCGAGAAGCTCGATCGGCGCGCAACGGGTCTCAACGAGCGCCGCTTCGACGCGATCCGCTTCCGCGGACCCGGCACCGACCTCACCGTCGGCCTCACCCCCCGCACCGTCTGGTGCACCGCGAAGGAGACGACGGTGGACGGTCGCGAGCACGTCGTGAACATGCCGACGGAGGAGGTCTTTACCAGCCCCGATCGCCGCCGTACTGAAGGCGTCGTTCGCTCGACGACCCCGCTTGCTCTGTCCGGGACGATCGTCCGCGACCTGGAAGTGCGGTTCCGAGGCGGGCGGGCGGTCGACGTCAGCGCGAGCTCGGGCGTCGAGGTCATCCGTGAGCAGATGCGCTCCGACGAGGGCGGCTCCATGCTCGGCGAGGTGGCGCTCGTGGACGGCGAGTCGCGCGTCGGCAAGACCGGCCTTGTCTTCTTGAACACGCTCTTCGACGAGAACGCCACCTGCCACATCGCCTACGGCTCGGGGATCCTCGAGGGCATCGAGGGCGGAGGCGAGGCGAGCCAGGACGAGCTCGCGGCGCTCGGCTTCAACACCTCGACGATCCACACCGACTTCATGATCGGCGGCTTGGAGGTCGAGGTGGACGGACTCGCGGCCGACGGCACCGCCGTCCCGATCCTCCGTGGCGAGACCTGGCAGCTCAGCTGAGGCTTGCGAATCGTGGCCGGCTTCCCCCACGTGCGCCGCGAGCGCGTCCGCTTCCGGGACTGCGACGCGATGGGCCACGTCAACAACGCGGTCTTCTCGACCTATCTCGAAGAGGCGCGCATTGACGTCCTCGGCGGGCTCCGCGACTTCATCCTCGCCCGCGTCGAGATCGACTTTCGCTCCGAGCTTCATGCCGGCGAGGAGATCGAGGTCGGGACACGCGCGGGGCACCTCGGCACAAAGAGCTTCGAGCTCGAGCACGAGATCCGCACCGACGGCCGCGTCGTGGCCGAGGCGAAGAGCGTGCTCGTCGCCTACGACTACGACCGGGCCGAGAGCGTGCCCATGTCGGACGACCTGCGTGCTCGGCTGAGCGAGGCACAGAGATGACGGTCGAGTTCCCGTTGACGGGCGGTTGCGGCTGTGGCGAGGTGCGCTTCGAGGTCGACGCACCACTCCTCTCCGCCTCCTACTGCCACTGCACGCGCTGCCAGCGGCGAACGGGGACGGCCGCTTCGGCGAACGCACGAACCCAACCGGGCTCGTTCCGGCTCGTCGCGGGCGAGGAGCAGGTGCGCACCTGGGCACCCGAGGGCGGCTTTGAGAAGTCGTTCTGCGCGTTGTGCGGCTCGGCGCTCTTCAGCCGCGACCCGGAGAATCCGGAGACGATCGGCGTCCGTCTCGGCGCGTTCGATCGCGATCCTGGGATCCGCCCGCAGTGGCGCCAATTCGTCGCCTATGCGGCACCGTGGGAGCCACTCCCGGACGACGGCCTGCCGCGGTATCCGAAAGGCCGCACTGCACAGCGGCCGGACCGGATGATGGGCGCACCTGGGATTGAACCAGGGACCTCTCGCGTGTGAATCAGGCGCAGCGGCCGCCATCCGTCGCCGCCTCTCGCCGATCCCGCCTGTTCCCGCCGGATCGCTCTTGTGCCGGAAGGCGGCGGTCGTCGCCTGACGCCACCTCTACCTCGCACGCCTCTCGCACGCGAACGCCTTCAGCGCCGCTCGTCAAGGAGGCGCTGGGTCTTGTAGAGAAAGAACAAGTGATTTCGCTCGGCCACTTCGGCCGCGCCAAGCTGCGCGCGACGAGCTGCGACGGTCGCCTGCACGGCCGCCGCGCCAAGGCCGACGACGACCTCAGCGACCGCGGATGCGTCCGCGAGCCCCATCGGGCCGAAGCCCATGACGGCCCCGGTGCCGATCGTCCTCTCGATGTGCTCCGCCGTCTCCCGCCTGAGCTGCTTCAGGTACGTGTTCGATTCCACTGCCTCCTGAATCTCCCGGACGACCGGCTCGACTTCCGCGCGATAGAGATCGTCAACCTCGATCGCGACGTCCTCCTCGTGGCCGGCGGTTTCGAGGCGGCCGGAGAACTCAGAGACGATGGACCGGAACCTGCCAAGCGGGTCGCGTAGCTCCTCACGCACGTCGAGGATCTCGGCGATCGTCGCGTCGGGGAAGCCAGGCACCTGCGCCATGAAGCCTGATGCAACGCCGGTTCGCTTCGCGCGACGGCCGGCGGCGACACCGATCTCGAACATGCCTTCCGTGGCCGCCGCGCGGACAAGACTCCCAACCTGCTCATCGAAGAGCGGGTGGTAGCTCCTGCTGACGAGCAGGCCTCGGAGCTTCTCGAAGAACGCGTCGTGGAGCTCCTGCCGATCCGCCGTCGTCTCTTCCAGGAGCGGGTCGATGACGAGCAGACCCTGCGAGATCGCCGGTACAAGCTCAGCCGCGCCAGCCTGCTCGAGCATCGGCCGCGCCACCTCGCCGACAGCTGCCGCCAGTCCGCGCAGGTTCCGCTTCATCTTGAAGAACTCCAGCATCTCGTTCTTCGTCCGGTGCTTCTTGTCTCTCAGGAGGCGATATCCGGCCACGGCCTCCGCGGCCCCCCGGGATGGTGCCGCTCACCGACTCGAGGAAGTCGATGAGCTCGTCGTCGTCGAGGTGGGCGATCTGCTCCGAGGAGGCGAGCATCATCGCGGTCGCGCTGTAGAGCGTCACTCGGTCGCCGTAGAGCAGCGCGGGCTTCGACAGCCGGATCTCCTCCTCGAGCGAGAGACCGCGCGGCGCAGTCGCAACGGCGATGGTCAGCCCGCTCGCGAGCGGCGCTCCGGCATCGTCCACGGCGAAAGCGTAGGCGAGCCCTGCGTGGCTCGCGTTGGCAGCCGCCCTCGCCCCCTCCGCCACGTCAAGCATCGCTATTAGCGTCGGTACCCGCGGCGACCCGTCTCCTTCGGGCGACGGCACGATGAGCCCGGCAGGCTCTGCCGAGTCGGGATCTCCGATTCGAGGAGCGGCGCCCCAGCACCCTCGCGCGCGCGGGCCGCTGTGGCGCTCTACTGCCCTGTCTGCTGGCACCGAGAGTTCGGTGCTAAGAGCCCGACGCTGAGAGCTGGCTCGCCTTACGGTCGAGCTCGCGCGACACCCGACCCGCCATCGCGTCGTCCCACCCAACGGCCTCGGGCTCAGGCGGGATGCGCCGCGTCGAGCACGTCGCGCACCTTGCGCGCGAGCTCGGCCGGAGAGAACGGCTTTTGCAAGTAGGCGTTCGTTGACGTCAGCGCCGACGAGTCGAGGACGGCGTCGCTGGTGTAGCCGGACATGTAGATGACCTTCAGCTGTGGACTCTGCTCGAGCAGGCGGCGGACCAGCTCGGGCCCCTTCATCTCCGGCATCACGATGTCGGTGACGACCAGGTCAAACGTCACGCCGTCGCGAAAGAGCTCGAGGGCCTCGTTCGGCCCGGCGACGGCGACGACCTCGTAACCGTGGCGCTTGAGCATCAGGGTCACGACGTGCCGGACCACGTCCTCGTCCTCGACGAGGAGGAGCGTTTCGTTTCCCGGCGGCGGAGGTTCGGCGACCGGCGCCGCAGCCGCCTCGACGACCTCGTCGCTGCGGCGTAGGTAGATCGTGAAGGTTGCTCCGACGCCCGGCGCGCTGTCGATCGTCACGTAGCCGCCGGACTGCTTGACGATGCCGTACACGGTTGAGAGGCCGAGGCCGCTGCCGACGCCTTGCGGTTTCGTCGTGAAGAAGGGCTCGAACGCTCGTGTGCGTGTCGCTTCGTCCATGCCTTCCCCCGTGTCGCTGACCGAGAGGACGATGTAAGGACCGGGCTCGGCGCCAAACAATGCTGCGGCGGGTTGCTCGTCGAGATGGAGACTCGCCGTCTCGAGCGTCAACGTGCCGCCGTCTGGCATCGCGTCGCGGGCGTTGACGGCCAGATTGACGACAACCTGGTCAATCTGGCTGCGGTCGGCGAGCACCTGGCCGAGGTTCGGGTCGAGCGTCGTCACGATCGCGATGTCTTCGCCGAGGAGGCGCTGCAGCATCTTCTCGATGTCGACCACCGAGTCATTCAGGTTCAGCGGCTTCGGCTGCAACAGCTGCTGCCGGCTGAAGGCCAGGAGTTGGCTGGTCAGCATCGCCGCGCGCGCCGAGGCTTTACTGATCTCCTCGAGATCCGCGCGCAGCGCGGGATCGCCGCCGCCTGGGCGGTCGAGGGCGAAGTCCGCGTAGCCGGAGATCGCCAGCAGGAGGTTGTTGAAGTCATGCGCGACACCTCCGGCGAGGCGGCCGACGGCCTCCATCTTCTGCGACTGCCGCAGCTGCGCTTCCAGCTTCCGCTGCGCCGTTACGTTCGCAAACGAAATGCCGACCTTGCGCCCCGGCAGCGGGAACGCGCGGACAGCGAAGGTCTGCTCCTTGATACTGCCGTCGCTGTATTCGACATCGCCGAAGTCGTGAGTTGGGGCGCCGAGGGCGATCTGGTAGTAGATCTGCGGCAGCTCGGTTTCGGCGAGCGCCGGGAAGGCGTCAAGCAGGCGCTTGCCGATCACAGACGCCGCCTCGACGCCGGTCGCGCGCTCCGACCCGGCGTTCGCCTCGACCATGCGCAGGCTCGTCGCGTCGTCGGGGTCTTCAAGGACGTAGACGTAGAGGCCCACATCCATGTGCGAGACGATGTCGCGGTGCATCGCGACTTGGGCGGCGGCGGCGTGCCTGTCGGTAACGTCGATGGCCAAACCGACGCAGCCGACGATCGCGCCGTCGTCGCGCAAAGGCTCGATGACGGCATCGAAGTCGCGGCCGCGCCAGACGTGCGGGAAGCGGGAACGCTCGCCGTCGAGCGCGCCGACATGCGCCGCGACCGCAGCCGCCGCACGGTCGCCGCCGAACAGCTCGTACAGGTTTCTGCCGACGAACTGCTGGGGCTCAGCGGCGACGGCGTTGACGAACTCGCCGTGCGTCGACGTGATCCGCAGCGCGCGGTCTGTCGTCCAACCGACGGCCGGAACCTGAGCTGCAAACGCGGGCACGAGCGACGGCGTGCCGTGCCGCTCCAGGGGTTCTACCGCAGATCTCTTCATAGGCGAAATATCGGCAGCCGGCCGGCGAAGATGAGCCCCTTTTCATGGCGCCGCTACGGAAGCGGGGCCGATCTACCCGCTTCGGGTGGGCCGTTGCACTACGCCTCGTGCGGCCGGCGCGTCGCCTTTGACGGCAACGATCTTCGTGTCATCAACACTGCGAGCGTCACCTATGCCGCCGCCCCCCACAGCCGGTGCCGCCTCACACGACACCGGCACCGCCAGTTTGCCCACGGCACCCGACGGATCGCAGTGGATGATCGCCCCGCCGCTTGAGATGCAGAGGACCTGCGCCAACGCCCACGAACTGCCGCAGGTAAGGCCCGTGCTGCCTGGGCGAACCATCCGGGCATCGACGAGGAAGACCTCTTCGGGATGCTCGAGCACCTCGAGATCAGCGCCCCTCGCCCTGATCCGCTCAGTCGATCTCGCGCTCGCTCTCGACATCCGCGGCCGCTCGAGCCTCGCCGGATCAGATATTTCTGCCACTTTGTGCGCTAACGCACGCAATGGCTAGTTAGCCGATCTAACAACATCAATAGCCGAACTCTGCCCTGGCAGACGATCTCGACTCGTTTCGGCGGCGTCGTCATCCGAGCAGCCCTCCGAACGCCGCCTCCATCTGATCGCGCGTCCGGTCGTCGTGCTCCACCTTCGCGTAGACGTGCGCGTAGGTGTTGAGCGTGATCGCCGGGCTCGCATGTCCGAGGACGCGGCTGAGGTACGCGACGCTCGCGCCCTCCGCGATCAGCGCCGAGGCCGCGACGTGGCGGAGATCGTGCCAGGACAGGTGCGGCAGCCCGGCTGTCCTGAGCGCCTTCTCGAGGCCGCGCCGAACGATGTTCCGATGGTGCATCGGGCCGCCCGTCTCCGATGCGAAGACGAAGTCGGAGCCGCCGGAGTGGGGCGACGCGAGCTGGTGCGCGGCGAGCATCCGCCCGAGAGACGGCGGGATCGGGACGTCGCGCTTCGCCGCCTTCGTCTTCGGCTCGACGAGCTCGCCGCGCCGATCGACCTGCCGGCGCACCCGCAGGACGCCCGCCTTCACGTCCACGTCGTCCCACCGGAGGCCGAGCGCCTCACCTTGCCGGACGCCCGTCAGCACTGAGAGCGCGAGCAGCGCCCGGTATCTCGCCGGCGTGGTCGCGATGAGCCGTCCGATCGCCTCCCGGTCGAGCTCCGGGAATCCGCGCCGCTCGACCTGCGGCCGTTCGCCCTTCTCGAGCCGCCGCACGGGGTTCGCTGGGATCGTCCCGTCCCTGACCGCGGAGCCGAAGACGCGGCCCAGGACGACGAGCACGCCGCGGATCGTCCACGCGGCGAACGGCTTGCCGGTGACGGCGATGAGCCGGTCGTCGCGCTTGGCGTAGCGCACGCCGCGCTGCATCTCGCCGATGAGGCCTGCGACGTCATCGACGGTGATCGACTGGAGCCGCCGGCGGCCGAAGCGCGGCTTGACGTGTAGCCGTAAGTAGGTCGCGTAGAGCGCGTGCGTCGTCGGCCGAAGCCGTGGATGGGCGCACCTGGGATTGAACCAGGGACCTCTCGCGTGTGAAGCGAGCGCTCTCCCGCTGAGCTATGCGCCCGGGAATTGAAAAGGATAGCGCCCTCGCGCCGATCGGCTACCCTGCGGCTGCCCGGTCGCGCTAGGTGGGGAGCTAGCGGTTCCCTGAACCCGACATCCGCTCCAGCGGGACCGAACGCCGTCCGAGGACAGTTTCAACGGGATCAGGTCTCGCGCACGTGGTGTCGAGGGTCAGGTTCCGCGCACTGGGAGCATCCGAACCGCGTCAGGTCCGGAAGGAAGCAGCGCTAAGGATTCCCTCCCAGGTGCCGCGGTTTCGCCTGACCGGAGCCGGCGACGCGATCGCCCCCCGGGGAAGCCATTCGAAGACGGAGCGCGCGACCGGGTATTAGACGTGCGAGGTGCCGCCTCTCTCGGCCAGCGCACGCGCCACGGTCGTGGAGTTCTCGCGCCAAACGTCCTCGGGCGTCGGCGGGAGGATGTCGTCCCAGATCGCGGCGAGGCTGGTCCTCACCTGCGGCAGCCGCGCCGGCCTCGCCATGAACCAGATGTGGAAGTGAAAGCTCCCGTCGCCCCAGCGGCAGACGTGCACCCGGCCGATGCCATCGAGCTGGTTGATTGCCCGCTCGATCCTCACGATCAGCATCCCGAGCTCACCCGCGAGCTCGGGCGAGAGCCCGCCGAGGTCGACGTGCTCGCGTGTCGAGAGGATCGCGACGAGCGGGAAGCCCGATCGCTCCGGCCGGGGTGCGAGAAGCCAGCGCTCGTCGGACCAGATAGCACCGGACTCGACGTTCGTGCACGCCCAGCAGGTCTCCGAGTCCTCGCCGTTTCGCGGCGGCTCCCCCTCGAGCGGAGGTAGGAGCGGGCGCACGCGCAAGTCTCCCTCGAACGGAAACGATTCCCACTCGTGGACTGGCGGCATGGGCAAGCGCCCTTCGGCGTCTGCTGCCTCCAGCGCCCGCCGATAGATCTCCTCTGCGTTCTCTGCCATGCTGAAGCCTAACGCGACGCATGCCCATCGCAGATGCGCTATAGTGCTATCAGTTTGCCTGCTAGCACTTCATCCCGTACCGGTGTACTCGTCCGGATGCCCGGTTCGCTCAAGCGGGCGCTCGTGCGCGAGGTCTTGCGCCGCGACTCCACTCTGAACGATGTGGCAGTCGCTCTGCTAGCAGAGCGTTTCGGCATTCCGTTCTCGCCGAGCGGCCGACGGCGCAAGGCGACTGCCGGCGCGGCAGGCGCAGTGCTCTTGCGGATGCCGCCCGAGCTCCGTCGCGAGCTGAAAGACGCCGCGCGGCGCCGCAGCAAGAACGTCAACGACCTCGTCCTCCTCACGCTCGCCGAGGCGCTCGAGATCCCCTTCGCATCCAACAACCAGACTGGCAATCGAAAGGACACCATGGCTTCCACCAACGGCTCCCCGAACGGAAAGGTTCGCTCGAAGGACAAGGTTCGCGTCGCGATCGTCGGCGTCGGCAACTGCGCCAACTCGCTGCTCCAGGGGGTCGAGTACTACAAGGATGCGGACGACGACAAGTTCGTCCCGGGCTTGATGCACGTGAACCTCGGCGGCTATCACGTCCGCGACATCGAGTTCACGGCCGCCTTCGACGTGACGACGGACAAGGTCGGCAAGGATCTCGCCGACGCGATCTGGGCGCACCCGAACGACACGATCAAGTTCGCCGACGTGAAGAAGACCGGGATCGTCGTCAACCGCGGGATGACCCACGACGGGCTCGGCAAGTACATCTCCGAGATCGTCACGAAGGCGCCGGGCGAGACCGACGACATCGTCGGGATCCTCAACGAGACGAAGACGGACGTCGTCGTCAGCTACCTCCCTGTCGGCTCCGAGATGGCGGCGAAGTGGTACGCCGAGCAATGCCTCGAGGCGGGCGTCGCGCTCGTCAACTGCATGCCCGTCTTCATCGCGCGCGAGAACTACTGGCAGAAGCGCTTCGAGGAGAAGGGCCTGCCGATCATCGGCGACGACATCAAGTCGCAGGTCGGCGCGACGATCACCCACCGCGTCCTCACGAGCCTCTTCCGCGAGCGCGGCGTCCATCTCGACCGGACGATGCAGTTGAACGTCGGCGGCAACTCGGACTTCCTCAACATGCTCGAGCGCTCGCGTCTCGAGTCGAAGAAGATCTCGAAGACGAACGCCGTCACCTCGATGCTCGACTACGACCTGGGCGAGGGCAACGTCCACGTCGGCCCGTCGGATCACGTGCCGTGGCTGACAGACCGCAAATGGGCGTACATCCGGATGGAGGGCAGCTCCTTCGGCGATGTGCCGCTGAACATGGAGCTCAAGCTCGAGGTCTGGGACTCGCCGAACTCGGCCGGGATCGTGATCGATGCCGTCCGGCTCGCGAAGCTCGCGCTCAACAACGGAATCGCCGGCGCGCTCGAGGGCCCGTCGAGCTACCTGATGAAGTCACCGCCCGTCCAGATCGTCGACGACGAGGCGCACGCGGCGACGGAGAAGTTCATCGCCCAGAACAGCCGAACCGCTAAAACAAGCCAAAAACAGGCCTCTTCGGCCGTTTGAGGCATCACCGGGGCCCCACGAGGACGGCGTTTTTCGCGCCTTGGCGCCGTCCTCGTGGCTCGTTTTGGGCAACTGCTAGCACAACCAACTGCTAGCAGCGTTGGGTCTTCAGCTAGAGCTAGCTTAGGATCTTGTCGAGTCCGCGGGAGACCTTCGTTCGGAGCCACGGCGCCGAGATCCGTTGCGTCCACGCCGTGACTTCGCTCGTGTCGAAGATCTCGGGGAGCTCGAGCTCGGGGAGAAAGACGGGGCTCCGGCGGGCCGAGGGGAGATAGACCGCGTCGAAGAGAGCTTTCTCGGGCGTGGCGATGTAGCCGGCGTCACTCGACCCGGTGAAGCCGCCGAAGACCTCAGGGGCGAGGTGATGGATCGAGTACGTCGCGACCGGCGTTTCGACCTGGCGCGGGCGATCGAGTGACACGACGAAGATCTGCCGCGGGATCTGCTCGATCATCCCGTGCTTGGAGAGCGCAGACCACAGTGAGACGTAGGCGGGGAACGGCGAGGTCAGATAGGGAGGGATGCTGAACGGGTCCGCCGGCTTCAGAAGCCAGAGCCCGCGCCGCAAGCGCGAGACGAGGCCGGCTTCCTCCAGTGAGTGCAGGATCTGGCTTGCCCGGACGCGAGAGACGTCGAGGCGCGCGACGACCTCACCGGTCTCGAGGACCGGGCGTCGCAGTTGCTGCAGTTCGCCGAGTGCGTCGACGGTTCTCATCGGAGCTCCGTCAGCCGATCGACAACGAAGGTCTGCGTCTGCTCCCAGGAGGACGCGTTGTTGTAGAGGTCGACGAGTTCGGGCTCGAGGAACGACACGACCTGCGCCTCGAACGCGTCGAAGGGGAGTTCGAGACAACGCTCGATCGCGGCGTTCAAGGTCGCGGAGTCAAGCGCTCCCTCCGCGACGGAGTCGCGCTGTTCGCGGAAGAGGAGCTCGAGGTCGAAGACATCGCGAGCCTGCGTCTGGGTTCGCAGCGCGAGCGCCTTGACCTTCTGTTCGATCGCCGCCGCGGCCGTGTAGTGGAGGAGCGTCGGTGCTCGCAGGGCGTATGGCGCGACGACCCGGTCGGGCACCGCCTCGAGGAGCAGGCGCTGGTCGCCGTTTCTGCGGCTGAACTCGATCTTCGTCGAGATCGTTCCTTCGCGACCGCTCACGGCAAGCAGCACCTTCCACCGCTGGGTCGTCTCCGTCAGCTTCGCCTTCGTCACGCGCTCGACGGTGATGCCCTTGCTCCGGAGCAGCGACGTGACGGCCGAAGAGTTGAGCACCTCGTCAACCTTCTCCTCGAGCTTCCAGACCTCCTCGATCAGAGCGTCGAAGTCGATGTCCTCTGAGTAGCGGTGGCTGTTGAAGAAGTAGCGCAGGTTCGCACCGCCCTTGAGGACGTAGTTCCGCTGGTCGAAGCGCGACGAGAGCACCTGGATGAACGCGAGGTGGAAGCACTCGATTGCTTGAACCTGAGTTAGGCTGAGCATGGCACTACTATAGCTTACAATTACGTTATAACGTAATTACCTGTAGTAGTGAGAACTTTGGTGGATCGTCATCGGGTCGCCCACTCGTCGTCCCAGGGATCGATCATCACGTGTGTGTAGGTGTCGCCGGTGATCGACATGTCGGCGTGGCCGACGCGGTCCTGGACTTCGCGGAGCGGGACGCCCTGGAAGTGCCAGAGAGAGGCGCGGCGATGGCGGAGGTCGTGCGGGCTGTAGTTCGGAATGCCGGCGTGCATGCAGGCGCGGGTCATCGAGGCGCGAACGGCGGCGCCGGTGAGTCCGGGAAAGACGAGCCGGTCGGGTCTGCGGTCCTCGAGCGGGAGGAGCTGCTCGAGCTCGTCCATGAGCGGCCGCGGGACCTGCGCCCAGCGCTGGCCGGCGGTGCCGCCCTTGGTACGGGCGACGGAGATCCGGAGTTGGGCGTCGGCGCTGTTCACGTCGCCCCAGGTCAGCTCGCTGAGCTCGCTAATGCGGAGCGCGGTCGCCTCGAGGATCCGGATGAAGAGCCGGTACTTCGGGAGCACGCCGGCGGCGATCGTCCGGAACTCCTTGCCGGTCGGCGGCCGCGGCTCCTCCCTCGTCTGCCGTGGGAGCCTCACGTTGCGGTGGCGGCCGGGGTTGCCGTTCGGGATCTCGATGAAATCGAGTAGTTGGCGGAGCGTGCCGGTGAAGGCGAGGACGGAGCTCGGCTTCAGCTCGCGTGCTTGCGCGGCGATCCATTCCTGTACGTCCGCCGGCGTCACGGTGAGCGGGTCGCGCTCGCCGAATGTCGGGCCGATTCGCTTCCAATGGTTGCGGTAGCCCTTGATCGTGCTCGGGTGGACATCGACCCGGCTCTCGACGAACGCCTCGAACCAGTCCGCCATCGTGCGCGCCCGCCGCGGTGCGTGCGTCAGCAGCTCAAGCGTGACACGAGGATCTCGGCCGCCGGCAAGCTCACCGGCGATGAGGTCGCGACGCTGCCTGGCCTCGCGCAACGTGCCGAACACGCCGCCGTGGAGAAGCGCGTAGCCGCGGCCCCCGAGCCGGTATCTGACCTGGTAGCGGCGGCCGCTCCTCGTTTCGCGCGTGCGGATGTGGACAGCGCCCACGTCAGGCGGCGTGGGTGTTCTCGTCGATCAGCCGCTCGAGCTCGCGGCGCCGCACGTAGACCTTGCGCAGGTCCGGGAGGTTCACCTTCGGCACCCGACGCATCATCGCGTCCGCGGCCGCCTCTGTCACGCCGAGCCAGCGGCGGATCGCTGCGTTGTCGACCAGTTCGCCGGCGAGCTCGCCGCCGCACTCGGGACAGGTGACTCGCTTGCTTCGCCGAGGTCGGCGCATCGAGTCTTTGGTCGGATCCGAAGCCGAGCAGACCCGGGGCGACGGCGGGTCGCCTCGCGTGGCCGCGCCGCGCAGACTCGGTGCGTTCGCGAGCACGGGCTCGGTGGAGATGTCCAGCAAGTTGAGCTGCTCTTGCTCCGACTCATTCACGGCTTGCGTAGCTTATATGGGTCATAGCTTGATTGCAAGTTCTGTGCTTACATAGCGGCCGTGAGAGGCGGACAGCTGATCCGAGAGGCGCGCCTCCGCGCGGGACTGACTCAGGCCGACCTCGCCGAGAGGACCGGGCGCGAACGCTCGGTGATCGCCCGCTGGGAGCAAGGCGCAGTCTCCCCCAGCGTCGACAACCTGCTCGCGATCGTCGAAGCCTGCGGCTACGACCTGCCGCTCGTTCTGATCCCGCGCGACACGAGCCACCACGAAACACTCGACAAGATGCGGATGCTCTCGCCCGAGCGGCGCCTCGAGCGCTTCTTCGCCAAACGCAAGGCGGAGGACGCCGCCAGTGGCTGAGAACTTCGACCCGCTCGGGGTGCTGCAAGCCCTCGACAACCATCGCGTCAGTTACATCGTCGTCGGCAGCCTCGCCCGCATCATCCAGGGCGCCGACGAGATGACCAACGGTGTCGACATCGTTCCGCCCATGCGCGAGGAGACCCTGCGCCGACTCGATCTCGCGCTCGCCGAGCTCGGCGCCCGCCGCACCGACCGGAAGAAACTCGCGCCACGTCAGAACGACCCCTCGCCCGAGCCAGTGCTCGCGCTCACCACCAAGCTCGGCGAGCTGAAGATCGTCCCTCAGCCGGAAGGGACCGGCGGCTACGACGACCTCAGACGAGCCGCCACCCGCGAATACCTCGGCAAAGGCGTCCGCGCCTCGATCGCCTCCGTCGGCGACCTCGCCCGCATGATCTCCGCCCTCGGCCGCGAAGACGACATCCCCAAACTGATGGCGATGCGGCGGATCGCCGAACTCGACGTCGGCCGCGGACTCGAGCTATAGAAGGCAGAGAGCGATCTCCCTACCAGTGACAAAGCGCTACCACTCCAGGCCGGGGAGCTCGATGCCGCGTTCGGGAGTCCGTTCTCTGGCCCGGGTTCGTGCGATGCGGATCTCGCGGCTCGCAGGTGAGAGAGGCGGTCTCGCAAGGCCGCGGTTGAGCTCTCTGAGCTTCTCGTCTGTCATCCGAAGCGACCGCTCCTGGAAAGCGATCTCTGACCGAAGCTGAGCGCCTCGACGCCGGCGGCCGAATGGCCCGAGCCGCTCGAGCTCGCGTTCTGCCTCGGTCAGCCGCGTTTGGGCCCGCGACCTGGTCTTGTTGAGCACGAGTCGCTGCTGTTCGATCAGCCGGAGCTGCGTGCGGTCGGGTTCGCTGGGGCGGTCGATCACGGCGCGGGTCTCGTGTCGCGGCCCGGTTGGAAGCGGGCGCTGGTCGATGGCGAGCCGTTCGATTGCCGACTCCTCCAGCTCCTGCGCGAGCAGGGTGACGTGGTCGCGATCGTCGAGGTCGTGGAAGTGGCTCTCGCGCTCGCGAGGTTCGCCAGTGACGTAGAGCCGCGTCTGCTCGCGGGCGCGGGAGAGAGCGACGTAGCCCCACTCCTGCAGCCGCTGGCCGCCGGTGCCGAGCACGAAGGCCCGTTCGACGGTGATGCCCTGGGCGGAGTGGCCGGTGAGCGCGTAGCCGTGGCGGACGTGCCCGAGCTCGAGGTAGGCGCGGCCGAGCTCGGCGCGGTCGCCTCTATCGGTCCGCAGGGTCAGGGTGCGGCGACCGGGGTCGACAGTGTCGACGGTCCCGAGGGTTCCGTTGCGGACTCCGAGCGCATCGGAGTTGAGGAGGCAGACGATCCGGTCGCCCGGCGCGAACTCGCCCGCGCCGAGCACGAGCCGTTCCGCTCCGAGCCTGCCGTCGGTCTCCATCATCGCCCGCGCGAGCACGTTCAGATCGGCGACGTCGCGGCGCCGAAGAGCGATCATCACGCTCCCTGGCAGGTCATCCCGGGCGGCGGCCCACCAGTCGGCGAGCAGGCGGGCGCGGGTGGCGAGCGGCGTCTCGGAGGCCACGAGCCGGCCCGACCCTTGGGCGAAGGCGAGGTAATCGCGTCCCAGCCCGTTGCGGACCGCTTCCAGCGCGCGGCGTTCGTCGGGGTTGTGCTGACGCCGGTTCTCGATGAGCTCGATCGCGCCGTGGCGTTCGACGATCCCCGCGAAAAGACCGCCCGCGCCGACGGCGGGCAGCTGATGCGGGTCGCCGATCAAGACGGCCTTGCCGTCGACCTGCTCGACCCGTTCGAGTAGCGGTCCGAGGATCCGGGTCTCGGCCATCGCGGCCTCGTCGACCACGAGCAGGCACCGGTCAGGCAGCTCCCTCCGGAGTAGTCGGTGGAGCGTGGTCGATGGGATCCCGGTCTCGTCCTGGAGCTTCTCGGCGGCGACACCGGAGGGGGCGCCGCCGATGACCGGCACGCCGGCTGCCCGGTAGGCGTCGGCGAGGCTGAGGGTGGCGGTTGTCTTGCCGGCGCCGGCGAGCCCAACGACGCAGACGACTCGATCGGGGCTTGTGGCGACGGCTTCGACCATCGCCTGCTGCTCCGGCGAGAGCGTCTCGTGCTGCCCAAGCGCACTAGCCGAGATGGCCGGCGCTCCGACTGCACGGCCGCGTTCGACGAGCGCGAGCGCGTGTCGTTCGGCGGCGATCAGCTCGGCGGTGGAGTAACGGGCCGGCCGGCCCGGCTGGGGAGCTTCGCCGACCTGCTCGATGCCGCTGGTCTTGGCGAGCCGGGCGGAAAGCAGGCGCACGCGATCGGCGTCGGCGCCCTGGGCGTGCGCCTGCGCCCAGGCCATGACCAGGTCGGGCTCGGAGAAGGCGGTCGTCTTCTCCGTCAGGCCGCTGGGACCGAGCAGCCGCCGGCCATGCTCGAGCAGTTCCTGCGGCGAGGGCTCCCGACGGCGAACGCAGTGCAGGAGAGCGTCCAGCTCCGTGTGCCCGAGGCCGTGTTCGGCAGCGCGGGCTCGCCAGTCCTCGCGCAGCTCGCCGAGGTCGACGTGCTGCTTGCGCTCGCGCGTCTCGACGGCGGCGCGCTTGGCGGCGTAGAAGCCCGCCTGCTCCTGTCCGTCCAGGCGTTCGACGACCTGCTGCCGCCGCGTGGAGAACTCGTCGATCACGCTGCGCGGCACCCCGGCGAGCTCGGCCCAACCCTTCTGCGGCATCGCCCATGCGACGCCGAGGGAGCGGGAGAGCTCGTGCCGGAGCTGAGCCTCGTAGAGATAGCCGGCGGCGAGCCGGTAGGTCTTCAGGATCGCCCCACCGTCGAGGGCCCGCCACTTGCCGTCGCTGGGACGGCGGGCCATGTTGGCGACGATCAGGTGCGTATGCAGATGCGGATCCTGCGCCCGGGAGGTGCGGTGCTGGTAGGCAGCGGCGACAAAGCCGTCCGCCTGCTCGCGCGCGATCCCACCCGTACCCCTACGCACGACGCAGGCCTCGTCCTCGAGATAGGCGAGCGCGGCCTGCCAGGCCGCGGTGTGCGCCTCGTTCACCGCCCGCCGGGTTTCGTCGCCGCCGAGCGCGTGCAGCAGGCTGACGCTCTTGGGAACCGAGAAGACCAGGTCGAAGGCAGCTACCGGGCGCAGCGTCTTCTGCTCGAGCCTCCGCTCGCCGCTCGCGGGGTCGATCCGCTCGATTGTGATCCTGCGTGCGCGGGGGTGCCGGCGGCGCAAACGTTCGCGCGTCTCCGGGTGCTCCCCGCGGATCAGCGCCCCGAGCTGCCCTTCGTCGAGAGAGCCCTCGAGCCCGAGAGCGAGCGCTCCGCGACCCGCCCAGACACCCGGCGACTCGCCCTTGCCTGCGTAGTAGTCGTCGATCCCTGCGGCGACGGAGCGCTCGTAGTAGCCCTCCTGCCCCGGCGTCAGCTTGGCGACGCTCAACACGACCACATTGTAGCACTTGACCCATTTATGGGTCAAGTGCATCTGCGTCTCGCGTGCTATTGACGTTACTAAGTCGGCCGGACGGTGGGTCATTCGGCGGCCTCCTCGTCCTCATCGGTGGCGCTGCCCCACTGCCGCTCGCAGTCGCCGGAGTCGATGAGTGCGCCGTGCTTCTCGGTCGCGTCGCCGGCGGACTCGATCGGCGAGAGGCAGCACTCGCAGCGGACGGACTCGCCTGCGGCGAGCTTGTCGCGCTGCCGCTGGAGGGTGGCCGCGCGCTCGTCCCGCCACGCCTCCTCACGCTGCTCTCGCTCGGCCTCTTGCACGGCGCGGTGCTGCTTGACCGAGGCCGGGGCGACCCGCCGGGCGAGCTTGTCGAGCGTGGGCGATGCGGCCAGTTCCCGCGGCTCGTAGACGCCCTGGCGGTCGGCGTTGGGCAGGCCGCCGGTGTCGACGAGCCGCTGTGCGACGAGCAGACGAAGAACGACCGCGAGCGCATCCTCGGGAGTACGCGCGCGCTTTAGAGCGTCGGTCGCCTCGGCGTGCAGCTTCCGCTCGGCCTCCGCGCCGCGCGGGTAACGCACGCTCACCTTGCCCTGCTTGTTCTCCGTCGAGGGCTGCTCGGCGCAGAGCCGGTACGCCCATGCTGCCGCCTTGCCGTGCTGGTGCAGAACGATCGAGCCGAGCAGCTTGACCGCATCGGCGTCGAGCTTCGGCTGCCACTTTGCGAGCGCCGCGCCGAGGTCGAGGTTGCGCGCACGAGCGGAGACGCGCTCCTCGTACTGCCGCTGGCGATCCTGCCGCCGCGCCTCCTTCTCGGGGTCGTCCGCGGACGTTGCCGGACTGCACTCGTCGCTCTCGCGGCGCTCGCGCTCGGTTGCGGCGGTGCTGTGCGTCGCGATCTTCTCGACCAGCCGATCCGCGAGCCACTCCGGATCGGTGACGTAAGCGTGACCGCGGCCGTTGCGGCCGGACAGCTCGAGCAGGCAGTCGAAGGCGCGGGCGGCGTCCGCGTCGGCGTCCGTCAGCGCGAAGCACTCCCGCCAGCGTCTCCCCTCAGCCTGTCGCGCCGACCAGTCGTGCTCGGAGGTGTGCGCGATCTCGGGCAACTCCGCGAGTGCGGCTGCGACCGCCTCCGCGTGCGTTCCGAGCTTGGCGAGCACCGCGGCGACCGCGTACTCGTCATGGACGGTGGTCGGCAGGATCGGGCCGGAGCCGAACTCGGTCACGCTGTAAGCGACCGGCTGTCGCCGCGAGCCGTCCTCGTCGGCCCAGTCGGCGCGGAGCACGTCGTCCACGAACTCGCCCGGATCGGCCGGGAAGACGGCCGCGTAGCTTGGGCGCTCGCTGAGCCAAGCGGCCGTCTGCTCGGCGAGCAGCGGCTCGGCCTCCGCGATGCGGACGAGCGGCGGCGCGCACGCGAGCGGCAGCCTGCGCGCTGCGAGCAGCTCCTGTGTCGGCTCGGGCAGTCGCAGGAGGTCGAGCCGCTCGCCGACGAGTCGCTCGCTCTTGCCCACGAGCCGCGCCACCTTCGCCGCGCCGCCGTGCTCGTCGGCCAGGCGCCGGTAGGCGCGCGCCTCCTCGATCGGGCTGAGGTCGGCGCGGATCACGTTCTCGGCGACCGCGAGTGTCAGCGCCTCCCCGTGGGCCTCGCGCACCTGCGCCGGTACCTGGCGGAGCTTGGCGGCCTTGGCCGCCCGGTAGCGGCGCTCTCCGGCGATGATCGTGAAGCCCTCCGCGCCGTCCGGGGCGAGCATCAGCGGCGTGATGATCCCGTGCCGCTTGATCGATGCGACAAGCTCGGCCATCTGTTCGTCCGCAAATTCGCTGCGTGGGTTGTCGCCGTTGCTCGTCTTGATCTTCGCGAGTGGAACCATGCTCAGCGTCGCGGTCATGGTCGGATCCCTCCTTCGGTCAGTAGTTCGAGCGCGCGGTCCTTGAGCGGCGCGGGCTCGGTCGCCCGCTCGAAGCGGGCCTCGGCATGGGTGCGGCCGGCGGTCTGCCGCGTCGGCTGTGTGTGGTCGACGTAGGCCGTCACCGCTTGGAGCGCGCCCCAGCGCGTGCCGCGGATGTCGGCCAGGTCGGGCGCCGCGCGGTAGGCGGTGCGGATCGCCTCGCGGACGCGCTCGGCGTTGCGGACGGCGCGCCCGCCCTCGCTGCGGTCGGGCTTCGGCTCGGGCAGCGGCACCAGCCTGGAGAGGAAGCGCTCGAACTCGCCCTCGCCGATCCGCTCGCGGATCAGCCGCCCGCCCAACTCCTCCAGCCCGTCGTAGTAGCGCCAGGCGATCCCGAGCGTGCGGCGCGCGTCCGCGAGTCGTGCCTGTACGTGCGCGGTGTGGCGCGCCTTCCAGACCCGCTGCGCGTCCGGCAGTGGCAGCAGCATTCCGTTCAGGCACGCGAGCCGAAACGGTGCCACGGACACGGTGACCGCGAGGCCGCCGTCGTGACCGTTGCGGAAGCAGAGCAGCGGCAGCACGTCTTCCCCTTCCGCGCCCCCGATCCGGACGTCGCGGTCGAGCCGCATCAGCGCATGCACGCGAGCGCCGCCGCGCGTCGCGCCCGCGCCGAGCCAATGCGCCCGCCCCGAGTCGGTGATGTCGTCGCAGAAGGCGAACGCGGCGCGGTTCTGAAGCGGCTCGTACCCCTCGCCGACGACGCCGAGCACGGCGCGCGTGTCACTGCGGACGTTGGCGACGTGACGCGGAACCGGAACGCGGAGTGCCTGGTACTCGCGCTGGACGACCGCCTCGAGCGGGTGCTGCTCGACCGTCCAGCCGAGACCTGCGGCGGCGATCATCGACGCGGCATCGTGAGCCTCGCTCGGATCGACGATTCGAACGGCCTCGGCCCATCCGGCGGGCGTCTGCCCGAGCCAGAGTGGACGCTCGGCCTCGGCGATCGCGTAGCTGGGTTGCTCGATTGTCTGCATGATCTCGTCTCCTCTCGTGTTCAGGCGGCTAGCGGGGCTGGCTCGTGCGCGATGACGAACCGCTCGGGCTCCTCGAAGATCGCGAGCCCGACATGCGTCGCGAGCCCTGCGCCGAGCCAGAGCGCCCGCACCTCCTCGCGACTGACGCTCTCGTGCCGAAGCCGGAGCTCGACCACGTCCGCGAGCAGCGTCGGAATCGAGGCCGCTTCGACGAGCTCAACCTGACGGCCGATGAACTCGGCGAGCGCCTCGCGATCGACCCGGTACTCCATCGTCTTTGTCCTCCTTCGCCTGTTGATTTGAAACAACGCTGAACGCGTGCGACCCCGCCGCCTGGCGCGCTCGCTCCCACCGGGCCGGTGGATCTGCGTCTACAGGGTTAGGGCGTCGGCCTACGCGCGGGCAGACGGCCCGTGTCAAACGCCCAACGCTCGATCCTGCCCCACTGCCAGACCGAGGAGCGGCCGAGCTTGCCGAGCGGTTTTGGAAAGCCGGGTCCGGCCGCGAGAACGTTCACTCGCTGCGGCGAGATCCCGAGCCGCTTCGCAATATCGACAGCGATCACGAGTTCCGTACGCGAATCGACGTGCACGCTGGCCAATGTATCGGCGGTGTTGCGTTGAATCAACAGCGGCCGGACCCTCCTTGCCCACGGGAGATACTGCAGCGATGACCAGCGCTTCTCTGCTACCGCTCCTTCTTCGCAACGGGACGCGGATCGAGAACGTGCTCGAGACAGCGCTGGAATTCGTGGAGAAGGACAGCAGCTACCGGAGCTATGACCTTGCGGCGGTGGAGCAAGACGACGTGCTGACCGAGGCCGACATCCGCGTGGCGAACGCGATGATCGCGCGGATGTCGCCTCGAGTGATCGCCGGTTTCTACGCGCGCGCGCCAGTCATCGACGCGGCGCTGGCGCAGATCCCGATGTCCGCTTCGCTCGTAGCACCAGCCGACCTAGTCCCGTGGCAGGCGCTCGAAGGGCTGATCCGGGCGATGCAGGGGATCCCGGAAGTCAAGCTCGCGCGGCAGACGAAGGTGCTGCATAAGAAACGCCCGGCGCTGATCCCGATCCTCGACTCCGTGCTCGAGACATACCTGCGCCGGGTCGACGGGCTGAGACGCACCGGAGACCACGCCCGCGATGCCGTTGAGCTAATCCGCAGCTACAAACGCGAGCTCGACGCGGCGCTGCCGGCGCTCCAAGCACTCCGGGGGGAGCTTCATCGCCGCGGCATCGATCTGACGGAGTGCCGACTGCTCGATCTCTTCCTCTGGGGCTATTCGGGGACGTACACGCCGCTTTACCTGAAGTCCGCAGCGGACGCTGGAATCGGGGCTTCAGATGAGACTGCGGCGCCGCCTAAGGCTCCACTCGCAGACAAAGCCGTGGACGCGGGGGTGGATCGCAGGACGGTGTCAGGGGCGGCGAACCTCGAAGTTCTGGCAACCGCCGAGTTGCTCGCGCTCTCCCGCGCGTCGCTTCGCGAGCTGAAGCGGCGCGGCGTCGTCCGCTCGGGCAACGCACCCGCTGGGGATTACGCAGAGCTTCTCGTTCAGCGGGCGACGAACGGCGAAATGGCGAACGAAGCCGCGTGCGAGGAGCCGACTCAAAGGGAGACGGGGAGATGGAGACACTGACGCAGATGAAGTGCGTCGCATGCCGCAAGGACGCACCGACCATGACGGATTCCGAGATCGCCGAATTCCATCCCCAAGTCTCTGACTGGCACATCGTGGAGCTCGATGGAATCAAACGCCTCCGACGCGTCTTTGTATTCGACGATTTTGCCCAGGCGTTGCACTTCACGAACAAGGTAGGCGAGCTTGCAGAGGAAGAGGGGCATCACCCTGCGCTACTGACCGAATGGGGTAGGACGACGGTCACATGGTGGACGCACAAGATCAAGGGCCTGCATCGCAACGATCTCATCATGGCGGCGAAAACGGACGGGCTGTACTAGGCCGCGCGCGGGACGTTCGACCGCATCCTCGGCAAGCCGCCGCACCTTCACGGGCGACGCCGACAACCCGCTCTCGATCGTGATCAAGGAGATCGCCGAGCGTCCTCAGCGCTTCCGGCGGGATGTCGCCTGCGGCCGCCTCGGCTCGGAGCGCGCGCACGAGCCCGTGCAGCTCCATGTGCTCGCGCAGGATTCGCTCGAGCACGGGGGTCGAGCCGGCGTGGCGGAGGTACAGTGGGAACAGGATCTCCTCCTCGCGCCGGAAGTGCTCGACCGTCTCCGTGAAGAACGCGTCGAGGTACGCGCTCGCCACCGCGAGCCGCTCCTCGGGCCCGGCGCCGGCCGCCCGGAGCAAGCGCCTCGCGTGCGCGAGCTATCGTGCTCGTTTTTCGGCGTCGCAGATCGGGCAGGGGCATAGCTCGCGCAGATGCTCGAACGTGTAGATGCCGGTCGAGTGCCCGTCGCTCCAGTCGAAGCGGATCGCATACCGGCCCACCGGGTCGATCGAGAGCGGCCGGACATCCTTGCTGATCGATTCCTCGCGAAGCCGCTTGTTCCCCGAGATCTCGTCCACGCACACCGCGCACCTACAGCCCACGCGCAGGGCATAGCCGGTGTAGATGCTCTCGTGCCCGTCCTTCCAGAGAATCCGCACCTCGTTCGCGGATGGCTGCGTCATCTCCGCGATCTCCGGTCGATCGGCGGAGGCTCCACCCATGGTGAGGGTGCTGACCTGCGCCGCGAGGTTTTCGGCGACCCGAAGGAAGGCGCGGGCGCTCGATGACTCGGGCCTGGACTGGACGATGGGGGTTCCCTCGTCCGAGGACGTGCGGATATCCGTAGACAGGGGGATCTCGCCCAGGAATGGGATCCCACTCGCCGCCGCGAATCGCCGGGCGCCGCCGCTGCCGAAGATCTCCTCACGGTGGCCGCAGTGCCGGCACTCGAAGCCGCTCATGTTCTCGACCAACCCAAGGACCGGAGTGCGTAGCTTGGTAAACATGAAGATGGCCTTTTCGGCCACGTTGAAGGCGAGATCTTGCGGGGTCGAGACGACCGCCGCGCCGGTGAGGGGGATCCTCTGCAGAGGCTCAACTGGACATCCCCGGTACCGGAAGGCAGATCGACGAGCAGGTAGTCGAGCTCGCCCCACTCAACGCCGCCGAGGAACTTGTCGATCACCTTGGCGAGCATGGGTCCCCGCCAGATGGTCGCCTCTCCCTTCGGCACGAAGAAGCCCATCGACACGATCTTGACGCCGTAGCGGAGCACGGGAACGATCGCTCCGTTCTGCGCTGTGGGCGGAGTGGTGGCGCCCATGAGGGTGGGAATACTCGGCCCGTAGACATCGGCGTCCATCAAGCCCACCCTGGCTCCCAGCTGCGCCAGCGCGACCGCGAGATTCGCGCTCACGGTGGACTTCCCGACGCCGCCCTTCCCGCTGGCGACGGGAATGACGTTCTTGACCAGCGGGATGAGCGCGTCCTTCTGCTCCGACTGAGTGCCGCGCACCTTCGAGGTCATCTCGACCTCGACGTTCGTGACGCCCGGGATCGAGAGGACCGCCCGATGCGCATCCTCCTTCATCTGGTCGCGGACGGGACAGGCTGGAGTGGTCAGCTCGATGGCGAAGGAAACGTTCTCGCCGTCGATTTGAAGGTCCTTGACGAAGCCGAGCGTGACGATGTCCCGACCCAGGTCCGGGTCCTTGATCTGGGAGAGTGCCGCAAGGATCTCTTCCGGCGCGATCGTCGGCTGAGTCCTTTCCTTCATGCTCACCTCGCTGACACCAGCACATGGAGATGGTCGAGGGCGGGACCCGCGCCGAAGTGGCATCGGGTTCTAAGCGAGAAGCTGCTCGCCGAGCGCTCCGACCTCGTGCGCGATGCGGGCTCGACGTTCTCAGCGCCGCCCTTCATTCACGCTCGACCTGGCGAAGCGCGGCACCGGTCTGGCGCCGGCTAGCGGGGGTGGAGCCGCGCGCCCGGTTCGTCAAGTGTCTCGACAGTTCGCTGTGTTACGCCCGTATCGCCGAAAGAGGATGTTGGTCTGATTATCATGATAAGTAAATATCAACTAGTCCTTCTGAGATGACTCGTTCGCGTACAGCCCGAAACGGCGTCCTCATCCTAGGCGGCGGCTTCGCCGGCGCCTACGTCGCTCGGCTGCTCGGGCGGCGCGGGGCGACCATCGTCAGCCCCGAGAACTTCATGCTCTACACGCCGATGCTGGCGGAGGCCGCCTCTGGCACGCTCGAGCCGCGCCACGTCGTCGTGCCTCTGCGCATGATGTGCCCCCACGCCGAGCTCCTGCTGGGACGGGCCGTCGGTCTCGACGAGGCCTCGCGGGCGGTAGCGGTCGAAACGGACGCAGGCTCGTTCGATGTGGCCTACGAGCAGCTCGTGCTCGCCCTCGGCTCCGTTCCGCGCACGCCCCCGATCCCCGGGCTCGCCGAGTACGGCCTCGGCTTCAAGAACCTCGCCGACGCGATCCACCTGCGCAACCACATCCTGCGCGAGCTCGAGACGGCCGACGCGGAACCCGACGCGTCTCGCGCCGAGCGCCACCTCACCTTCGTCTTCGTCGGCGCCGGCTATGCGGGCGTCGAGGCGCTCGCCGAGCTCTCCGACCTCGTGCGCGACGCGCTGCGCTACTACCCGCACCTCCGGGGAGCGCGGCAGCGCTGGGTGCTCGTCGACGCCGCCCCGACGATCCTTCCCGAGATCCCGACCCGGCTCGGCGAGTACGCCGCCCGGCAGCTCACTGGGCGCGGGATCGACATCCGCGTCGGGACGACGCTCCAGTCCGTCGAAGAGGACAGTCTCGTACTCTCCGACGGTAGTCGCCTCGAGACGCATACCCTCGTCTGGACGGCGGGCGTGCGCGCCCACCCTCTACTCGCCGAGCTCGGCCTCCCCCTCGACGAGCGCGGCCGGGTACGCGTGGATGACATGCTCCGCGTCGAGGGCCGCGGCAACGTCTGGGCGCTCGGCGACTGCGCCCGCGTGCGGAACGCTGCCACGCCAGACCACCCGGATCCACCGACGAGCCAGCACGCCCTCCGCCAGGCGCGGCGACTGGCGAAGAACCTACAGGGGGCGCCGAGGCCGTATCGCTACCGCATGCGCGGGATGGTGGCGACGCTGGGGCGCCACAAGGGGATCGGCGACGTGCTCGGGCTCCGCCTCCGGGGCTTCCTCGGCTGGTTCGTGACGCGGACATACCACCTCTACCAGCTCCCACTCGCGTCACGAAAGCTGCGGGTCGTCACCGACTGGACCGTCTCGCTCTGCTTCCGCCGGGACATCGCCGAGCTCTCCATGCTCGGCCACGCCCGCGGCCTCCACTGGGAGGGGCGCGAGGGAGCTGCGGGCGCCTCGACTATCTCGACGACGTCCAGCACCGAGCACAACGACGCTGTCGTACTTGCCGAGGTACCGCGCCGTGGCTTCCCGCGCGGGAGCGCATGACCGTCGTAGCACGACTCGCCAGCTTCGTCGTCGAGAGCTCGTACGATGACCTCTCGGAGGAGGCCGGGCGCGAGTTGAAGATCCGCGTCCTCGATGCGCTCGGCTGCGCGTTTGGCGCGCTCGGCACCCCCCACCGGTGCGCGCTATCCGAGCGCAGCTCGACGACTTCGGCGGACGCCCGCTCTGCACGCTGATCGGCGGCGGGCGCACGGCGCCCGACCGCGCCGCTCTCCACAACGGGACGCTCGTCCGCTACCTCGACTTCAACGACTCGTACTTCGCGCCGGGGGAAACCTGCCATCCGAGTGACAACCTCGCGCCCGTGCTCGCGGCCGCCGAGTACACGGGCGCCTCCGGCCGTGAGCTGCTCGCCGCCCTTGCGGTCGCCTACCAGGTGCAGTGCAGGCTCTCGGACGAGGCGCCGGTCCGAGCAAAGGGCTTCGACCACACCACGCAGGGTTCCTACGCCGCCGCAGCCGGAGCCGCGAAGGCGCTCCGCCTCGATGAGGAGCAGACGGCGAACGCGGTCGCGATCGCCGGCACGGCGTTGAACGCGCTCCGTGTCACCAGGACGGGCGAGCTATCGCAGTGGAAGGGTCTCGCCTATCCGTACGCAGCGTCCGGCGCGCTCCAGGCGGCGTTCCTCGCCGCACGGGGAATCACCGGCCCGCCCGAGGTGTTCGAGGGAAACAAGGGCTTCATGGAGGCGATCGCCGGTCCGTTCGAGATCGACTGGGAGCACGAGGATCTCGAGCGGGTTCGGCGCACCTTCCTCAAGCGCTACAACGCCGAGATCCACTCGCAGGCGGCGATCGAAGCGATCCTGGAGCTCCGGTCGGCGCACGCGGTCGACCCGACCGAGGTCGAGCGGATCGAGCTCGAGATCTTCCAGGTCGCCTACGACGCGGCCGAGACGCCCGTCGAGCAGGTGATGACCCGCGAGGTCACCACGGTCGGGCAGGCGCATGAGCTGGACGATGCCCTTGCCTTGATGCAGGCCGAGCTGCTGCGGCGGCTGCCGGTCGTCGACGACGGGAGACTCGTCGGGATCATCGCCCAGGCGGATCTCGCCGCCCTGAGCACGCCGACGCAGTTCGCTGACGCGGTGCGCAAGATCTCCGAGCCGGCCGCGACCCGCACGGAGCACCGGGCTGAATGATCTCCGGCGATTCGCTCGGACGTAGAGGCGAGACCGGATCCCAGCACGAAGCTGAACGCGAGGACGGGGAGCCACATGCGAATGTTCTCCAGGAAGAGCTGCAAACGCTTGCGGAGGGCAGAGAAGACCGGACGCCCTTCCTCCTGTTCTTCGGCGTGAACGCACTCCTGCTCGCGCTTGCGCTCGCGATTGCACTCATCGCTCTCCTTGCCTGGTGGCTCGCCTAGGGTGCCGCGACCTGCCGCCGGTACGTGCGAACAGCTACGAGTCAGGCAGCGACCGCGACGGCGAAGGCGGTGAATACCCGCTGTACTCGGTCATCAAGGAGGACCCCCACCAGCGCGATACACGCTCGGCGACGCCTACCTGCACAGCGAGGTCGACTCGCGCGTAGAAGAAGGATCGTTCCGCCGCGTTCGGCGGGACGACCACGCATGGGAGCCTTCGCCGCGACATCGCTCGAGGCACTGCCGAGCAGTGTCGCCCGGACGCCGCGCCAGCCGTGGGAACCCAGGACGACGAACTAGATCCTCACCAACCTCGCCCGATATTGCGAGCGAATCTCTGACTCAGAACACGGTCAATGCGTCTTCACAGGCGGCAAAAATGCGTTCGGCCGGATCCCCGATCTCCGGCCTGAGTGTCCACATCCTCGCCGAGCCCGGCTTCGCGCGCCAGACCGGCGAGCGAGCTTCGTGCGTCGGTCCGCTCTGTTTCTCTGAGGCGCTCTTGCTCGCCGGCGCCGCGCTCACCAGCGGTTAGATTTCCGTGCGCAGGATTCTGGTCTCGCCGTCGAGCTCGAGGACGGCCTCGCCCGCGTGCGCGCGGGCGCGCCAATCGTCGAGCGTGGCCACCAGCGTCGCAAGCGGAGGGCAGTCGCCGTCG